>Ga0228710_1001085_pt1 | contig 39363 bp, 24 predicted proteins | sample MedpolnodulmetaG_FD_177995 | JGI IMG/M metagenome (GOLD analysis project Ga0228710, IMG submission 177995) | Root nodule microbial communities from Medicago polymorpha collected in Santa Monica, California, United States - pink nodules | ecosystem: Host-associated > Plants > Roots > Nodule...
ATTGTAAACAAACAAACAAATTATCTATCAAACTTAAAATGGTAATTGATGTCGAACAATCCAAGATATCGCACTAGTCCCTGAGGAGACGATACATAAATACTTACTTTTGATATACGTAAATATACTACATCATCTCACACTGAATATTGATACTTATTTCATTCATTCATGATTCAAATATTGTTTCTTCAAGTTGTTGGAGATCTTGTTGATAAAATGAGTTGGCTTTACTAAACATAAAATGAGTTTATACCCGCGTTTTAAAAATCGGATCGATAATCAAATTGTATGACCGAATCAAATGAGTCAGATGTATCACAAAATCTCTAAATTTATTTTTGTGTTGATTGAGATTAAACCAGTTCTGTCCTTGAAAAATATATAACAAATTACAAGAACTTATAGATATTTCAACTTATGGCAAATAATTTTTGGATTAAGTTATGGCAAATAATTTAATAACAAATATGTAGTATGTTTATAAAAGGCATGCAACAAAAGATCATTTGTAGTGAAAGAACTTTATATTCTACAGTATATAAAGAAAACTTTATAGAGATTTCAACTTAAAACTTTATAGAGATTTCAACTTATGACACATGAACTGTATTTGTATGTAACAAAAAAAAAATCAATTAAATCAACCTAGCTACTCTATAAAGGATATTAACAGAAACGAATCGAAACATTTAGCATCAATATCACTGCATCATTACTGTGAATTCATCAAAGCTAAGCAAACCATCCCCATTCAAATCAAAATGTTTAATCATAGCTTTACATTCATCAATAGACTTGGACTCACCCATCTTCTTAAGCATCCTTTTCAAACTCTTTGGTGTTATAAACCCACACTTCTCACTATCATACATCTCAAATGCTTCTCTCAAATCCTTCAACTTTTGCTCCTCTCCACCTTCCTCCATCAAAGCAATTAAATCCTCCAAACTCAAATAACCATCACCATCTGAATCCATTGCTTCTATAACCATTTCAGCTTCTTTCAACAAAATCTCTTCCCCCATTACTCTTAGCCTCTGTCTTAGCTCTGCTGGTGAAACCTTTCCATCACCATCTTCATCAAAATATCTAAGAACATGCTCGAATCCCGCATTCTTCATCATCTCTCACTATATAATAGGATTGTTTTTGAGCTTATATAGTTGTGTGAAAATCAAATATCTTTCTAACGCAGATGCAAAGATTAATCACTCGATTCAGATAAAACTACTATCGAAGGACAAAGGTCTCTTCAAGAGTTTATAAACTTGTATATGCAAATAACAAAAGTGTAATAATATTATGAATTTTCTTTTGGTAAGGGGGGTATCAAGTATGAATTATCAAGTGGCTTTGTGAAGGGTGATGTTAATAAAATGTGAATCTAGCTTCTTATATATATAGTTTGGATTTGTATAGTGGCGTGTGCCGGTTGTGTTGAAGAATGAAGTAATTGGGATAGATAAAACTCCTACACACTAATAAGAAGAAGTTGCTGGGAATGTTCCAAATGGTACTTTAAATTTAAATAGCATATGGATGACACGGAATATATGTAAGGTGTCACGATATTAATTAATTAGGTCGACCAATAATGGAAACTGTTAACTGAATTTGCATCCGTGTTGGAAAAGTTGTGACAAAATTGGCATTGCGGCCAAATAAGAGTCCAACGCGTGTTCCTTAATTTGCCGTACTAATATGCCAATTTATGGTAGTTTACTTTGTTTTTTTTCTTTGAGTAGTCTAGGGTTCGAACCCCGACCCCCACATATAATAATGTATTGTTCTATTAATTGAGCTATGCTCACGGGATTTATGGTAGTTTACTTATTATAGGATTATAGGTAAGTTTTTAGTCCTCTAAATATACTTAACTTTGTAAAAAGAAAGTCCTCTAAATGTTTTAAATGACAATTTTTTTATGACATGCCATTGTTAATTTTAAAATATCAATAAATAATTTAGTTATTTCATCGTTAATCTCTATTAATTTATCTATAATTTTAAATTAAAGATTAAATCGTTAAGTTATTAAGTTAATAATATTAATGTATCATAAAAAAAAAGCTACTTAAAACATACCAATGATTTTATTAAAAACATGGACTTTGTAACTAGAAAATTTAGAGGACCAATGTAATTTTTTTTTTATAACCTAAAATAAAAGTTAGTATATTTACAGAGAGTAAAAGTTTATTTATCCATTTATTATATCAATCAATTATTAAAAACATATGTTTATTCAATAAGAAAGAAAATGTGATGTTTAAAAAAAAAACCATTCTCATTAACTATTAAGTGAATCCAGTTATCAACTAACTATTAAATTTATTACTTTTTATGACAAAAACATAACAATATTTATTCATTTAAATTGATACAAGACATCATTCAACTTTGTTAAAAATATAAACGATGAATATGAGAACAAATTCACATGATCCAAGTTAATAACATACAATGACATAATGACTACAAAAAATATGATACAATTAAAGTCACCAGAATACATATGTCTTCGAATCTCTAACATTGACGCCCAAATCATTATTGAATAGATGATATTTCAAAATGAATCAAACAAACACCACAACAAAACGAGAAATCAAACAACATCCCACTAAACAACGAAATACACAACACTAAACTCAGACGAGGAAACCTCGAAGAAGAAAAAACCTAGATCTATGTAAAAATCACTTATTTAGATTGAAATATAGAGAAAAAAATATAGAGGGATGATTCCGGGTAAAAAAAATTGAGCCATAACCACTGTATTAATGAAGAAATGAAAGAGAAAACCCTTTATTATATCAATCAATTATCAAAACAATTGATATGTTATGCAGAAATCACTTATTGAAATATAGAGAAAAAAATGTAGAGTGGTGATTTCGGGTAAAAATTGAGTAATAACCACCCCATTAATGAAGAAATGAAAAAGAGAACCCTTTATTATATCAATCATTTATTAAAACAATTGATATGCTTTATTGTATGTTATTGATGTTCGTCAATGCTCTTTTAAATGGAACAAGTCACAAGTCACAAGCTAAACTAGGGTGACTAGCCTACTTAAATTGACATTGTGGTGAATCGAATTGAAGACCTTGAGGAGAAGCTCATTTCAAAGTCACAAGTCAACACCACCAAGCAAACCTAAGTGATTTATGTTTAAATACATTCGTGTAAAACTGAGTTGAACAATATGCGTATGTTTGGTACCGCTTCTAGAGGGGTCAAAATTGATTCTAGGGGTGTAGAACTGATTCTAACATGTTTGGTTGCTTTTGAGTAGAATTGATTTTGCCACTAGAATTGTTTCTACTTGAAGTTGGGATTTGTAACTTTTGATTCTAGAATTGATTTTAACACACATATTTATTTATAGTTCAACTCACTTTTATATGAATATGTTAAACACAAATCATTTTATCTTCAACTCACTAGTCATAATCAATTATACATAATCAATTCGCTCGAAATCAATTTTTATGCAGAACTAAACATACACAATTTGAGTGTTAAAATCACTTCTAGAATCAAATGCTTTAAATTCTAGTTTAAAGTAGAATCAATTTTGAAGAAAAAATTAATTTTACTTGAGAGCTACTAAACATGTCAAAATTAATTATACACTACAAAAATAATTTGTACTTCACTAAAAATGAAACCAAACGTTGCTTCTTTAACATTGGAATACGAGAATAATGTACCAAACACCGAACTCAAACACGCTAGTAATTGAAAAAAAGTCATACAAACCTTATAGACCATCATACAAGATATAGCTCCATACCCTTGACGTATATAGAGGAAGGCATTTATCAATTCACATAGTCTAAATCTTAGTCTCACACTTGGGGGGTTGTGGACCATCAAAGAGCATATAGCTCCATACCCCTTTCCTAAAGAGGAAAGGCCTCACCTAGCTTAAGAAGGTCAAATGCCGTGCACAAGGGCGAGGAGGAAGACATGAAAAATGGTATCTCACCCAATATAGAGAGAGCACGTCTAAGAGCAGTTAGAGGTGAGTGGGAGGTTAGAAAAGAAAGTAAGTACTAGACTGTTAGGTAATGAAGAGGTTTCGGCTAAAAAGGACCTGAGACATGATGAAAAGGGGATCATTTTCACAAAAACATAGAACACGTCGACCTTCTGGGAAGAAGACCATGATGTTCATTAGAGTAATATAGCATATTTAAATATTGTTTTCCATGTCAACTCCAAAATTTACTTTTCGTGTTCTTGAAAATGATTGAGCAACCTTGTTGGTACGTACTAGTAAAGACATAATATAATTTACTAATGTTTATTTGTTTACTAGGATATTTAGTAACCATCTTATATTCAAACAATTAGTCAAGAAATCTAATACCTAAACAAAAAGAAAAGGACAACTCGACGATACTTCCGGTAACGTGGGAAATATTGATTGAAGCAAACTTTAATAATGCGAGCCAATTATTGCGAAATGATTACACAACTGAACTAAAGCACCAATCAAATTGATAATGTAAAGGAGTAGTATATGTTTTTTCCGCGTGAGCATTTAGAAAAGCTTGTCAATGATTTATTTTAGAAGATACGAGTAGTATTTTAACATATCCTTTGACTTTATTTCTTTTTTAAGAGTTAGGATCCGTTGACACCAGGTGTAAGTCTAATAACTTACACCAAATCTCAACCGTTAAATTAAATTAATTTAATGGTTTCCTTACCTCAAATCAAAGGAAACAAAAAGTAAGGCACATGTGATAGCGCCTCCTACGTTCTCTTCCCGCAAGCTTCATCAAATTGTAGAATTCAATAATTTTCCAATCAATTATTCTTGTAAAGCATAAATTAGACAAAACCCATTTCATATCTAACCTTAACAAAATGGACCGTAATCATCGATTCAATTTTGTTGTTTCTTGTAGTCCTTCTTTATCCAAAGTGTTGCCATTAGACACAACATGAGCTTTCGATGCATATAATATTGGAGTCAAATTAAATTAATTTCTGGTTTATATGCCCTTTAATCAATGAGATGGAATTAGACAATCAGTGAAAATTGATGACTTAAGTGGTAAGGTTGCATAGATATGCATTTTGAAAATTAGGTTTCATACTTTCATTGACACCAAAACCAATAGCTTGAAATCTGCAATTTGACTAAACTTTGCTAGAAGAGAACGAAGTCAGAGGCGCGCAATCACATGTGTCTCGCTTTTGATTTCCTTTAATTTGATGTTTGAGAGCCATTAGATTAATTTAATTTAACGGTTGAGATTTGGTGTAGGTCATTAGACTTACACTTGGTGTCAATGGATCCTAACTCTTCTTTTAATTAGTACTATATAATCCCTCTGATCCTTATTATAAGAAACAATTGACTTTTTAAGTTCATTGTGCAAGAGATGTATCTAGTCTATATTTATAACGACATACATTAATTATTCAATGAACAAAAAAAGTCAATTGTCTCTTATAATAAGGACCGGAGGGAGTATTACTTAATACAAATAAATGATTGAACCCAAAAAATAATCATGATAGCTTGGCCGTCCAACTTAAGGATGACTACTGGTATTCCTCAATAGTAATGATATTTGTACGATTAATAGGTGACAATTTTTGTGATAATGTTCATTTTTTCTTTTTTTATTGGTCGAAAATAATAGAGAGGGAAATAAAGAAAGAGAATAAGAACACAATGTGAGTATGAGAGAGAAATTCGTTTGAAAGTTGTTACAAAATGGTTGTAAAAATATCATTTCTCCTCCAATATCAACAAACTATTTTTCATCCCACACGTGTAGGGTCTGTTTGGTTGAAGAGACATAAAGAAGAGAGAAAGAGAGAAGAGGGAAATATAGAAGAGAGAGTTATCGTCTCTTGTTTGGAATGAAGAGAAATAGGGAAAAGAGATTAAAAAGTAGCGGATTCGTTAGATTTTTTGTTCCAATTTTAACCCTTATATTGAAATAGTATTTCATTGTCGTTTCTCCCAATTCCTGCAAGTTAGAAATGCTTCTCAAAACATGAAGTGGAGAGCAGAACTAGTCCATCCAATATTATTATGAATAAAAAAACTCAATGCAAAAGTATCATGAACACTTACGCACACACAAATCATTTATTTTTTTACATGTTTTTCGTGTGGTTCTTCACATAAAATTTACATTTTGTAGTTATAACAAACTTTGAAAAGAAATTATGGATATGAGAAATCATAGGTAGTTATGAGTATTTTATGTGAAGAACCACACAAAAAACATTGAAGGAAATGCAGTGCACCTGAGTTTTATCCTTATATTGATTATAGGTTAAAACTTATGTACATTTTCTTAGGTGCTTTTTGTATGGTTCCTAACTAAATTAATCATGATTTTCTCAAATCTACAGTTTTCTCAGCATTTGTTATGGAAAAAAATTGTATTTTAGTTAAGAACCATATGAAAAACATATAAAAAGATTCACATAAGTTTTGTCCTTAATTCTAACTATTTGTTTGCTTCTCAGTTATCTTCTTTATCAAATTTCATTTTAAATTATATTTAATTTAGCATAGGTTTTCATTCTAAACAATTACTCTTGATAATTTTTCAACTTAGATAGCGAACTTTTATTTATTTTGTATTTTATCCAAATATTAATAGTTTATTTAATAAATTACGAGTTATACCACGAAAAATTATGGGTTATAATATGAGTAATCTTTTTATTTTATTAATTCTCAGTTATACATACTTTTAATAAATATTATATATATAACACAAATTCAAAAATTATTGATAATTTTTAACTTAGATAACGAAGATTTATTTATTTTTATATTTTAAGCAGATATTAATAGTTTATTTAATAAATTACATGTTAATATGAGTAATTCCTTAAAAAAAATGTTAATATGAGTAATCTTTTTTCTTTTATTACTTTTGAGTTATATAGACTTTTAATAAATATTATACATATTAGCGGAAAGACCGATACTCACGGACTCGTATTTTCGCTCTTTTTATTGCACTAATGTGTGTAGAATATCAACGAAATTTTATAAAAATTTTGCATGTAATTTTACAAACGATATTTTATATAAATTTTATGATATAAATTAAAATTATAAGTATAGATATTTGTGACTTTCAAATGTAATAAACTCAACAAACCATATTTATCATTTTCATTGCCAACAATAATATAATAAGTATAACAATATTTTTTTTATCCTTTTTAATAACATCAACAATATAACATTATTATAGAAAAATTTGTTCAAGGGTATAATTGAAATAATAAAAAGTTAGCCCAAAATCTTTCCAATTCCCCTAATTTCTTTATATATATCAATATTATGTATGTAACTCGGGCAACGCCAAGAAAATGCATTAGTTATGAATAAAAAAAATTCAATGCAAAAGGATCATGAACACTTACTCGCGGTTGAAGTTGAATTGCTTGAAGTTGAAGAAATTGGTTTGTGGGAGTATAGAGGGAGAAATGTGGAGATTTTACGTTTTGAAGTTATATGTTGTCGCTGTTTTAGAGTAAAACTAAATTGACACCGGAGAGAATCGAATCTGAGACCTCGAGGAGGAGCACACTCCCAGATCTCAAACCAATACCACTAAGTCAGTACCGCAATGGCAGTTAACTATCGTTGGGAGCAAGCGAAAACGTTAAATGAACTTACGATTTAAATAGTATGACTAATTTGGGGTTTGATGAGACACACATTAAATACGATTTAAATAGTAAACAATGAAGTACAAACAAAAAAGTCAAATACTAAAAACTAAAAAAAGAATGTGTGCATAATACCTGGAGACACTCCCTCTCTTTCTCTCTTCTGCTCAATTGATGACTCTATCAATATCACGGCCACCTAAACGCTGGTATCATCCGGATTTCGTAGTCCGCCAACTACAAATACAAAAGGATGGAATTGCTCTTTGATTATCTTGAAGAGCAAGGGAAGAATCATCAGACTCCATTGAAGATCTCCTGCTCACGTTTTATATATTGATAAATATGGTGTAGTTCATCTTGAGTTGAATGAGTAAGAAATATTAGATCTTTCTTTTATAAAGATTTAATTTGTAAAGAAACATTTTAATAAAATGTATATAAATACAATTGATTAAAACACAACATGTCCATTCCTTATTATTATGAACAGAAGAACTAAATGCAAAAGGACCGTGAATACTTATTGTAGTTGAAGAAATTGATTTATAGGAGCATATAGGAAGAAATGTTGAGATTTTGTGTTTGTAGTTATGAGGTATCTATTGAATAAGTAGAATGCAACGGCAGTTAATTGTTGCAGAAGGCATTTAGGTATTCTCTGAATGTTAAAGAACAATATTTGAAGTTAAAAGAGCAATTTCATAGTCCTTTTAGACTACTTTCGTCTTTATGAGGCCAACATTAAATGTACGTAAATAAATAGTAAAGAATTAAGTAAAATAAATAAATTAAAGACCAAAAAGTCAACAAAAATTTGCGCGTGTAACACACAAAGACACTCTCCATCAATATCATGATTACCTACACTATGGTATCAACTATATTTTGTAGCCCGCCCAAACATCAACAATAAACACAAATAATATAATTGCTCTATGATTATCTCGAAAGAGAAGGATAGGGATTATGAGCCTCCAACGAAGATTTTTCCTACTTAGGTTTTGTTCCTTGACAAATATGGGGAAATTTACAATTTAGAATTGAATTGAAAGCATAAAAGCACAACATGTCCATCCGTTATCATTCATTATTATTATGAATAAAAAAAATACAAAAACATCATGAATACTTATTTGTAGTTGAAGTTGGTTTATGGGAGTATGGAGGGGGAAATGTTGGAGATTTTTTTTTTAATTTATGGAGGGAGAGATGTTGGTTTGTACGGTGGGTCACCATGATTATGGAATTTCCACCGTAATACCAAACATACATTGTAATATTTAGCAGCCATACCCGAACAATTTAGTCAAAAAATCTAATATCCAAACATAAAGAAAAGGACAACTTCGCCAAGACTTCCAGTTACGTGGGAAATAATTGATGAATCCTGCTCTTCTCCCTGCACATTTTGCTCGCGCCCAACATGATTTCCAGTTATAACCCTTGCGTGAGTTAAATCACGCGGCATACTGGCCTGTGCGCGAGTTAACTCACGCACGTTGGCCAGTGGTCTGAGCTCATGAACAAACGCTTTTTGGACGGTGGTCAGTTTTTCAACATTAAATCTACACGTTTTCTTTACCAAATTTACACATTTTTTTGACCACATTTATGATAGTTATAACCTATACTACCATCCACCTATAAATACCCCTCCATACTTTCCTATTTCTTCACTCCATATCACTTTCTCTCCCTCCTTCTCTATTTCTCTTTTTTTTTTTCTTTTCTTCAATAGTCTCTAGTCACTTGGGGTAAATGATGGTCAGTTTTGAGGTAAATGGTGAGTAGGCAACTTGGAGGAAGTGATCAACCCTTGGGATAAAATTAAATTTGCTTCTTTTTACCCCAATTTTTTTTACCGTGGGTAAAAAGAATCTTCTTGGGGTATAAAAAGAACCAGATTTAGCCTAAGGGTGGATGATGTATTTCCTCCAAGAAGGTTGTTCACTATTTACCCCATGATTGATCACTTTTTACTCCAAGAGGGTAAAAAGAAAATAAGTAGATTTAGTGAATTCGAATAAATGAATCAATTATTGTATGAATTCTATTAATTAAATGAGATGTTGTTATATGTATTAATTTTGTTCGTTTCTTTTTATTTATATTTGCTTTTATTTTCTAATTTTGTATTTAATGAATAAATCCGAATAAGTATTAATTTAGTTCATTTCCTTTTATTTATATTTGTATTTATTTAATGAATAAATTTGAATCAATATTTATTTTAAGTGCATAAATAAATTAGAATAAAGTAAATAAATAATTTAGAATAACGTAAATAAAATAATTTGAATATAGTAAATAAATTAAATATAGTAAATAAATAAAATAATTTAAATTAGAATAAAGTAAATAAATAAATTAGAATAATGCAAATAAAATAATTTGAATATAGTAAATAAATTAAAAAAAATGAGTTCAAATAAAGTAAATAAATAACAAGTAGCGTGAGTTAACTAACGCAACGTTAGTTAAATAGCGCAATTTAACATTTGCGTTACTTAACTAACGCAAAGGTATTTTCGACAAGACTGCTGGGCGCGAGCAAAAGGTGCTGGAAGAAGAGCAAAATTCGTAATTGATTTGAGGCCAACTCAAAGAATGTGAACCTATTGCAAAATGATTACACGACTTATTCTATTCTGATAAATATCTAATGCAATGCAGGAATTGGACATAACATGACCGGGCAATGATCTAATAATTCTTTATCCAGACACCATTGCTTAAATATCCATGACTCTGAAATTAGAAAACTGTCAATCTTGCTCATAACTGAACCTCCTAATCAGGACCAAGTAAATCTTCTACCGTGAAGAGGTAGATCTATCAATTCTAAGTCAGTGATGCAGTCATCAAACTCTTTCCGACTCATCCCTTATTGCATTGAAATCCCCTAGCACACCATCTTTCATGTCTTGAGCAATCGATTTGTTTTACAATGTGCTCAAGTATAAGATAATTCTGACCTTTTCATCCAGCGGTATCGTGGTTCGGTGAAAAGATTTGGTTTCTCTGGTTTTTGGGTGTGGGTTGTTCAATTTACTTTTGCTATATAGATAGATGAATCCCATTTATTTATGTCACGTTTATTTTTCTCATAAATAAACGATAAATGAAACAAAGTAAATAGAGCAAATACACACACTAATTTTCTAATGTACATATTTGCTCGTAGGTGATACCTTTACTATTTGTAACAAAAATAGATAGTGTATATGCCAGGACGTATGCATTGTGTGGAGGATCATGTTTTGGCTGATCTAGTAGGTGCTTGCTACATAAATTAATATACTTGGTTAAGGGTGCAATTGTGGCTCACTGCTCCCTAATAACAACAATTTCCTCTTATATATAAAATTGAATATGTTAACCAACAATTAGGTGCAATAGCTTTAACCCTTTCAGGATTCAAATTTTGACAACGGTGATGATAAAGCTGCGTCTAATGAGAGAAATTGAAACCTGACTAACATTTTACATTCTCAAAGAATTATTGATTGTGGAGATACCTTTAGTCTAGTCTCAGATTAAAAAAATAAATCTCCCGGTAATGGAACTTTAAAATTGATAAAAAAAAAAAGTTTAAATATGTTTTTGGTCCCTATAAATACACAAACTTTTCATTTTAGTCCCTTTAAAATTTTCCTTCAACTTTTAGTCCCTCAAAATTTTTTCATCTTTACTTTTGGTCCCTCATTTAAAGTAAACTCATGTGCAGAAAAATTCATAATATTATAAGAATCTCTCCCAAAAAAATTCTAATTTTTTTTGGGAAATATTTTTACAATATTCTACACATTTCTGCACAATTTCATTAAAAAAAAAAACTAAAATTAACTTAAAAATAGGGACCAAAAGTAGTGATTGAAAATTTTATAGGGACTAAAAGTAGAAGGAAAATTTTAGAGGATTAAAACGAAAAATTAGTATATTTATAAGGACCAAAAACATATTTAACCCAAAAAAAATAAAAAAATAAATCCACACAGTTTTGACACAATCATATGACAGATAGGTATGTTTGAACTCTTGTCAAAAAAAAAAAAAGGTATGTGTGAACTGGATGAATTCTACGATAAAGGTATGTGTGAACCATAAAACCCCCTCGTTGGTTTCTTATTAGTCAGTCTGTCATATGGAATTTGAATAAAATTGGTTTATTCAAATCTGAAGTGGTCTCAGCTGTTTGTATAGCATTCAACACCAACAAAATTTTGCAGAATTAAAAAAAAAAATCCTGTTTGGGGGAAAAAAAACCACCTTTGAACAAGTTTTTAATGCCATTGTGGGGCCTAAAAATCTAAAGCAAACAGAGCGGAGTGTGTTCAAATATAATGTTAACATGAAAACTTCTTTTATCGCTTCTCTTGAAACCTGAATTTGGACAAACAATTCTACATCAAACGTTCTTTTCCCACTCAAACTATTCAACGTTACACATAGCTACTTGATCTGAAAACTCGACACAACCTTAGAGCATAGAGCAGCACTTGTGTAAACATAAAACTGGTGACAGTTTTGAATATAAATCAGGTCCATGCAATTGATTCAAAATAAGCAGACAAGTATAAGAAACTCAAGATATCCATGAGTTACTGAATCAGGGTCCAGCTGCCTCAACCATTTCTTGCTCCACGGTGCTTGGGGTAACTGGGTTGTAATGGTAGTGAAGTTCGCCAACATCATCACCAGACAATTTCTTCCATCCAGTTGGTCCCACATAGTAAACTGAAATCATATAAATAAATATCCAAGTTAGTGACAATAATTTCATGCCTTGCAAGTTTATAGCAATAAAATGTGTGTATAGCTGTCACAAAAAGGCTGACCTAGTTAGAGGCAACATAATAATAATAATAAACATAATAACAACAACAACAACAACAACAACAATAATAATAATAATAATAATATTCCTATAGTATTTCATCTTAAAGAGTTAGTTTAGCAAACCATGAACTATTTTCAAGTGCAGATAGTACAACAGTTATCATGTTTGGGATGGCATTAGAGTTGAAACTTGCTACCGTACTCTTTCTAACAAAAAGTGAGGGTACAGTAGCGGTTAGAAGTTAAAATACTCTAGGAGTACATGTTATATATCTTGTTAATGTACTCCTAATAAAAAGACATGTGGGAGGATGTTAACAATCCCTTATATATGTGTGTGAGTGAGTCAGCAACAAAATGCTGGAAACAGATAGATATAGCTGGTTGATAGGGGAGAAGGGTAGAATACCGCTAGCAACTCCACCACTGGCTCCATCACGGAATGTTGCATGATAAATTGCCCGTCGAGCCAGTTCCGAAGCTTCCTCAACTGACATGTCATATTTGTACCTAGTGTAATGAAGAAATTGTAAATTGCTGACAAGATTTGACACAAGAATTACTGATGATAATTAAATAGAAGTTAAGCTAACCCGCTGTCCAGTACACCATAAGCATATGGAGAACCAGATCCTACAGAGAATCTATTGCCTTTTAGTCTTCCTCCTTCACTATCAACATAATATAGACCAGGACCCTAAAAAAAGATTCAATCACTATAAGGCAAAATAGTACTATTAGAGCAAAAAAGGCATTTACTGGTTGACATGTGAATTACCGTCTCATCCCATCCAGCAATCATGGTACCAACAGATAATCCCATTCCACGGTAAGAGTATAAAATGTTCGCAAGTAACTTAGAGGCTCCTGTTACTGAAATTCTTCTTTTATTTGCCAATTCGTGCAAGCGACACTGCAGATATATGAACCACATCAGAAAAGCCATTTGTAACCTCATAAATAAAAAAGGACCGAAATGACATAGTGTAGAACAAATAGTTATTTTAGTCCAAAAGAACAAAGTCATTCAATTTATCGATTACCATCTACAAGGATTCAAAATTGAAGGATCGAAAAACCATAATAAGTCAGGCATACACGAAGGTCTAGTAAGTCAGCTAATTGATAAAAAAAGAAGTCTGAATCAAAATAGAAGACAAAGCCAAAAGATTATATACAGAGGGCAAAAAAAGACATGAAGCAACCAGTGTAGTTAAATAGCAGCTATAGTGGTGCGATAGTGCTCTTGCATAACAGAATTTGAACAAAACACTATTGTTCAGAGATACACCATTCAGTAAAAAATATTGTGAAATAGAGGCTATAGCAGTAGTATAGCACTATTGCATAGCAGAATTTGAACACACCGCTAACTTCCACAATTGAAAACACTGGAAGAAACCCATAAAAAACAATAACAAACATAAATGAAACAGATGAAAAGTTGACATTTAAACTTTGACACCGACCACAATAAAAACTGCTGTCCAAAAGTTTGGCACGCACTGTATCTCAATTAAGGATTAGTTTGTCCTAAACAGAGACCCACAATAGCAAACAATATACCGTGTATCATATGGATATAAAAATGGGTCAATCTGAATCGAATATCAGTTAACCATGAGTGAGTGGACCTTAATACTAAGCCTAATATATTCAAAATATACCCATTCCAAACCAGTGACATAACATCTAAGTCTTAGTGTATCAAGTCTAAAGGTTATTCACGGACAAGTGATGAAAGCATCCCCAATATTGTGTGAGTAAGCTTGGATTAAAGTGGCCTCCATTGGGGTTTGCAAAACATACAACTTAATTCCTATCAATTTCAATAGTTCCCAGGCCATACACAATTGACTTTCATACCATCAACATTCCCATCATTTATATGACCTTCTCGAAAACATAGCAGATATTTAGTTTCTACCTCCCCACTGTCCTAACCCCATCCACTTTTTTCACTCCTTAATTGCTTCCTAAACACAGGCTAAGCTGCACAAATAATTTTCAGCCATTGAGTATAAACATGCTACAAACTGTAAGCAAATTTTCGCTACTAGCAACAGCACAATAATTGCTATGAAATAGTCAAGGGAACTAGACTTAATATGAAACCAGCATGTGGCAGGAACTTAACGAAGATACTAAACTGAAATCTAACAGAACAGAGAAAGGTAAGCATAGAGGATAGAAGGTAGGCAAGATTACCTTGATGCCGAGATTCCTGTGCCAGAATTGGCAATCAGCAGCACCTCCAGCCATAGTCCCAAGCATGTAAGGATTGATTTCAATAATCTTCTTCACAGACTGTGATGCTATAAGCAACAACAACAAAAAAAAAACCATTGTTTAATTAGAAGCAAGTAACTTAAAAACACTACCAATACCAAAGGATAAAAAAAAAACACTCACAAATATATCCTCCCATGCTAGCACGAGAATCAGCAGCTACCATAACACCCTCCTTGAATATAAAAGCAAGAGTTGTAGTACCCTTCGCGGGCTTCACCATCTGAATAGCTTCTTTAACAAACCCATCGAACTACCAAAATCCCAAAACACAATTATTCAGACAAACCCTTCAAGCATCAACCTTTTTCTACAACCTACTCTTTATTCATTTCCAATTTTACAAAAAACATAAACCCTAAAAAAATTCTTCTAATTTTCAGAACCATAAAATTAAAAACATTGGGCAAACAAAACGTGTTGAAGACATCGATTACTTCAAGCATCAACCTAAATTTAGTTTGTACTGATTTTTTTGCGATGAATGATTTCATAATCAGAAAATTGAAAAAAGTACTTACATCGTTGGAATTGGGAAGCTGGAACGATGGGGGTGCAGAGATTTCTCCAGCAACGTTGATTCCATGTGAAATCAAAGATGGGAACGATTCGAGAGCAGTGGTATCAAGCATTGTTGAAGATTATCGATTGTAGTGTTAGATCTCGGTTGTTTGAAGCAAATAAAAGGGAGGTTAAAAAAAAAAAAACTTATATTTGTTGTTGTTGTCTTGAGGGAAAAGAAAAGGTGGGGATTTCTTTTGGGCTGGGTTTAAGCATATAAGCCCAATCACAATATACACCTCCTTACTATTGAATCTTATAACATAAAAATGTTTAAATCAAATCATAATGTGATATATCAAAAGATAAAATTAAGAAAGTTTTTATTTAAAACTTTGTGCCTGTTTGTTTGATTTTTAAAATATTTTTGATATTCTAGTTTATTTTGTGTTTATGTTTTTGTCAAAAAATATTTTGTTAAAAATATAATTTTATTCTTTTTGAGTAAACAATGATTTTTTAAGTTTTTTTAACAAATATTTTTACTTTTTTTTAAGAATAAAAAATCATTTAAAAATATAACATACTTTTTTTATTAAATAAGAAAATAAGAGTTTTTTTACACCTATGTCTAAGAGACACATGACATTTAAAAAGAGATAATTGCAGTCTAATTGGCTCGAGAGATTAGTCTACATAATTGTGGGTAGAAGATATTCGTTCACGCAAAAGAAAATCATTAAGACTTTAATGAAAAAAATCCATTAAAACTTGTAGGTTTAATTGCACTTTTGACCTCCCAAATTTTATAATTGTACGATTTTGGACCTCGACTTTAAAATGAACAATTTTGATCCTTCAACTTTACCTCATTTTGCTTCATTAGTCCCTCGTACACATTTTGACCAATTTTGGCATGACTAATTTTAATGATGTCGCAGCTTCGTGTGTTCTCAAATATGGAAAACAACATTTTTTTAGTTCAAAAAAAGAGAAAATCATTCCACTTAATCCTCCTCCTTCTTCTTCCTCCATCCACCTACAAATCAAAGCATCCAATTTTTTTCACACTCACACTCCCATCTTTTCTCTTACACTCCCATCTTTTCTCTTACTCTTACATTTACGGTAAACTTATCTGCACTTGTCATTAGTGTTACTGCTTGGTGCATTTGTGGACCTACTGTATTGCGAAAATTCATGTCTCTAGCTATGAAATTCCTTCCAAACACAACAATTAACCCCCAAGAAAACAAAAATGAAAAAATTTACAAGTTATCAAAACTGTTTTTGGAAAAAGATACATTGTTAATAAATAGTTTTTATCCCTGCAAAGATATAGTATTTGCTTTTAAACATTTTAAATTTTGTTTTGAGTTGCAGAATACAAGGAAAACTTGTGTGGTCATTTTTTTTTTGCCGTGTTGTGATTGTTCACGTTCGAATTGATCAGTACATATTGTCATTGCCAGTATTCATTATAAACAAAAACAGTTTTTTTTGTTCTAATTTTATGACTAAATTTTCCTAACGTGAGAATAAGAGAGAAGACGGGAATGTGAAAGTGAAAACAAATGGAGGTTTGATTCCGAGGTGGATGGAGGAAGAAGAAGGACGATTGGATGGAGTGATTTCCTTATTTTTCACGTCGGCAAGCATATGAAAATGTCAATTCATTAAATATAGCTAAATCATATTTTTTGTCAAAATTGGTCAGAATGTGCATGTGGGACTAGTGATCGCAAAATGGGGTAAACTTGAGGGATCAGAACCACCACTAATTTTAAACTCGGAGGCCAAAATCACACAATTCTGAAACCAAAAAGGTCAAAAATACAATTAAGCTATATTTAAAAGTGCAATTAAAAACAGAAAGTAAGGGGAAACAAAAAAAAATGTTCTAAATTTATCCGTGTTCTATGTATATTTTTGGTACATTAAACTAACAAACGAACAAGCAAATCAAGCTATCATCAAGGGCAAGTAATATCAAGATTCTCCTATGACTATCAATGTTGTATGTCACCAGAACGCAGAAGACATTTACACATTTATGCCCAAAACGTGCCACTAACAAAATTAATAAAATTGATTACAAATTATGACATACATATTAGACAAAAGAAACAAAAATATCGGGGCGTGTATTGGATGTGAAGTAAACTTATCCCCCCTAAAACCCATATACTCTTTCGCTTGATTGCTTAGCTTGGGTTAGAATCAAAGCCAGTCCCTTTTATGTTGCCTATTCCCTTAGCCCTAAAAAAATTATGGATATTAAATACCAATGGTCCATGTTACTAGAACCATGTAATTGATGGATTATCTTCTTGGTCACCTAGCTCAGACTTGTGGTCATTCTAAATGCAGAAAGCTCACCAAAATATTTCCTATTCTGCCCACCACATTTCCAATCAATTTGTTGCCGGTGTTTCATCGCTAGACAATATCCTTTCCATGTCCTCAAGATATTGCCAATTTTTTCTGCTATCTTTCCCATTCTTGATCTCCTGATTAGAGTACAAAATAAGTTATTGTTGAAATAGTGGCAATGTCAGACAATTGTATATATTATCACTTCCTACACTTGTACTAAAGCTGAACATAATCCCTCCTATTATAGATAATAGCGAGATATACATGGTTTAAAATGCTTTCATTCATAGTATGAGATTATCCTAATTTTCTCTACATTAAAATGTGTAGTTAACATCAAGAAAGACAGAGTTGAACGGAAGACTCATGTTTCTTCTTTGCGTAAAATAAAGTGGGGTAAAATTAAAAGAAGTCGCCAGCAATGATAAAAGGGTATGTACTACCTATGGCATGCAATTGATATTGCTTATCACAATAGAAAGAACTTATAAATGATATATTCATCCTAGCTGTGTGAAGCAATTGAAGGGAGGATTAGGGATAGCCTCACTCCACCATGTAAGCAGCAGTTTCACACCGAAAAAGATGCAAGAAAACCTCTTAAAAATAGAAAGTCTTTCCTATCTTACACAAGAAAAGCAACGTAAATCGGTGTACATTATTATGGGAATTTTTCAAAAGTTCATATATATATATATATATATATATATATATATATATATAACAGAAATGAGAGACAGTGACAATCAGAACAAGAGTTTAATTTTCTTTCACATGTGAACTTATATAGAAGTTTCCTCTAGGTCAATTTAGTACGAGGGAGAAAATTTCATGGATTGGTTTTCAGTACAATTTTATGAACAAAACCCCATCCATCATTTTTTATAGTTTTACCTTTGTACCTCCCAAACTGATCGTTAAACATAAAAGGCTTAATTAATGATTTGGTCCCTTAAGTTATTTGTTGGTTACATTTTGGTCCCATAAGTTATTAACATTACAATCTGGTCCCTTAAGTTAGTATTTGTTAGCCAAATAAATCCTCACCGTCAGTCTTTTGCCAAAACGTTAAATAGGTACATGTGAACGGTGACGTGACAACTTGCAATGTGTATTCAACTTAGACATTGGCTTAACGGTTTTGACGGTGGGGATTTATTTGGTTGACGGAAGATGACTTAAAGGGACCAAATTGTAACGTTAATAACTTATGGGACTAAAATGTAACCAACAAATAACTTAAGGGACCAAATCATTAATTAAGCCAACATAAAAACCAGTATGCTTAGAATTATTATTTAAGTGATAGCATGGTGTTCTTTATAATCTTAACAGCAAGTTGCTTATACGAAACGAACCTCATATTTAAGTGCCAAAGATGTCCACAAAGATTTGCATTGTCCAGGACTTCTGCTGATCCCATCAGCCAACAAGCTCTGAGATATCTCTTCCCAGAGAGCCATCCTTCCTTTCACAACTTTAAATCTGTCACGGAGGTTACTTCGCAAATCAATTAGCTTCTTAACGTCCTCAGTTTTCCATTTATTTTTCTTTACTGATTTTGGAGACTCTGGCTCAGAATCAGGCATTTCTTCAGACTTAGCTTCATCTATGTCTTCAGAATCATCTTGCTTTGTATTTGACTTATGCTCCTTTCGTGAAACATAACCATTGTTTGCTTTGATTGATTTCTCAACTGATGATGCAATGAATGGCTTCCAAAATTCATCCGATTCCCCTGAATCAGATAAATCGCCTTCAGCTGCAGTTGTAGTGGTCTCATTCTCAAGTAATAGTCCTTCTGTATCAATGCCATCATCTGCACTAATTAATAGAACATGGCTGAGAATAAACATAAAAGATCTAGTCATAAAAAAATTACACCAAAAAAATTTGGTGTAAATAAGGTATTGAAGGAATAGTTCATATTTTCAATTACTAAATACGCTGTAGTTAGGCAAAATTTATTTGTTAGTTTTGTGAACATATGATTCCACCGTCTCAAGATTTACACCCAAAGTGAGACTTCTTAGCTTCATAGTAATCAAAACTTATTTGGAGAATTGAATTGACCTTCAACATTGCATTGTTTTGTGAAGATAAATACTAGAGTGAAAACCATAGTTAGATCGGTTCACACATAAAAAGCTTCCTTTGAGTTTCACAAAAAATAGACCAGCTGAATGCAGGAACCTGAGTGTCACATGCCAATAACAGTAGCATTCTACTAGTTTCTTTTTAGTTTTCAAATTTTTTTTCTTAGAGAACTCATGTTAATGTCAGTATGATTATGATAAGATAGGTGCAAAGCCTGAATGTTTCCTTCCACTCTGCTTTTACCATGGATATATGGGATCGTTGGTCAGTTTTGCCATTTATACAGGTAAGAAAATGGATTCAAAAGAACCGAACAAACACTTTACATCACATATTTAATAAATTGAAAATACAACCACAAAAGCGAACCAACCAGATCCCAGCAGTTGACAGTTCAATATGTATTTCTCAAACATACAATGATGTTACCTCTTATTTGCAGTGTGGTGGACTGGTTTTCCTTTCTATGTTCATCCACTGATCTTCTAAATGTTGATATTCCAGGACTAACGTGGGATTTGCCAGACAATTTTGTGTTTATCTCATCAGCAAAAACAGCTCCAGGATTTTCTATGGCAATGGCAATTACTTCGGGCCGTTTACCACTGTACTTCCTCACCATCTTCCTCAACACCTCTGACACAGTTCTTTCCGTGTGAGGCAGTGGACTTTTGGCGGGACAACTAGAAAGAGCTGCATGAGCAGCTTTATATAGTGCATCTAACAGCTTCCCTTTGTCCAGCCATAGACATCTTGTGGTAATTCTTATCTTCCCTTTTAAGGTGTTTCCAGACAAACTTTCTAAATTTTTAGGGCGAAATATTTCCATGCTGTAAAAGATAAATATTAGGACACACTAAACATCTTATACTTCTCTTTGACTTACTATAAAAACTGAAAAATTTACCTAATCACAATGATGCCATCTAATGCAATTCTCATTCTTTCATCAAGGAAGAGTTCACCGGATGTACCGAATGCTTTGTCACCATCACTATATTTCAACTGCATGAGAAAAGGAAACCCAAAAAAATCACATAGCTTATTAGATACTTTCTAAAAGGGGCCAAAGAGCATACTCAGGGCCACTAACCTGTAAATTTTCTTTTCCAAGGGAAATGAAACCATTAGAAAGAACCCTTCTATTTCTCAAGTGTGAAACACCAAGCATCTCTCCATTCTTAATAACCTGGTGCATTAAGATCATCAGTCAATTTCAACATGTTATGTAAGAACTCACATGATATATTTAAATACATCTCTATCACAAGATCTGCTTGGGAGGAAATGGCTCACAGCAGTATGCCGAATGCCAGTTGATTTTCCAAGTGATTCATGCTCCTTCAGGAACAAGTATTCTCCATGTACAGGAAGAAAATGTTGCGGCTTCACAATTCTAAGTACTTCCTCCTGCAAAAATATAGATTTTATTTACTTCTTAGTAACATGTCATGTTAAAAAAAAATAGAAATCGTATCAAAAGACACATCACATGAATGATTGTACTGAAAAGGCATCAAAAGAAAGAAACTAGTTTGAAAAGGCTTGATCATTCATGCATGCGATTTCTAAAAATCTCACTATCTGGATATCTAACCACGAAGATAGACAATCACCTCATTTTTCTTACCCAAATACTAAGGAGAACAGGGAAAACATTGGAAGGTAAAATTAAGATGTAACAATGTCCAGTTTCTTTCAAAATAGTTTTTAAACTATCCTTGGTTAGCAGAGTTGTAATAATAATTTGGTAATTGTTGTATATCTTAAAAAAAATTGAATAGACAAGGATAAACAAATAAAAAATATCGATCCGTAAACTAAAAGGAGGAACAAAGAAACGTTGTCATGCAATAAAAAAACTTACCAATTCTCCACGATATGCATGTCCAGATGTGTGCAAGTTTTCATTTCTCCCCATAACTATTGTTGATCCAATCTCTGATATGCGATTCATCATTTCCATCACACGGGACTCATTACCAGGGATAACCTGACAAATTGATTTTAAATCAGAGAACAAATAAAAAACACAAACTAGTTTGTGGATAAAAAAATATAAGGTGTTGCTAGAAGGGATTGGAAGTTAGAATAGCAGGTTGTAATTTCATAATAGGTTCTTTGCTTATACTACCCATATTAAGCTTCAAGATAAAGTTAATACCAAACAGATAATGCAGTATTTTACCATACCTTAGCTGAATACAAAACAATATCTTCCTTGGTAAGTTTGAAAGCATGGCTACTTCCAAAAGATGCAAGATTTAAGGCAGCACGTGGCTCTGCCTGACACAATAGCAAATATTTTTGGTCATATGCCTTGTATTCCAATGTTCATATTTCATGAAATTAGGCAGTATTTTAAGGATAGTGTAAGTAACTTACTTGAGAGCCAGTTGTTACAATAAGCAGATCCTTAGGTGCATAAGCATCAATATCCTCTGCTTTCACCTATGTAAAATTAGAGACAATGAGATGCAGGGCAACAGACATAAGACGTACACGCGCAATTATAAATATAATAAAGCGGAATAGATTCTATTATTATAAATATAAATCACAAATGGTGCACAGATAATGAATTGTATCTAACTAGCATGAAGACAAAACAGATGTATAAAAATTAGACAAATAGTTATTCCCTCAAAAGTTGTTAAAGTAGGGAGTAAATACTGCCTGAAAATTCTACCAAAGATGTAAAGACTGAAATATGGCAAGAAATCACTTGATCATAAAGTGCCAAGAATAATACTATTTATAATCAAAACAGACCATCTAACATGGAAGTTTAGTCTTAAAAGCAGATGGTTATACTGAAAGATGATTTTTGAATTAAATAATAAAGGGAGGCAGGCCGATTAGTCACAGATAATGACAGCATACTGTATTTAAAGGACCATAATGAACCTCTTGATATCAGTGTAGTCAAAGGCACTGAAGTCATATGTCAAAAAGGGCTCACAAAGTTAAAATACATCGGAAAATTCATGTGGTGATTTATCAACTTGCAATGAATTTCCTCCAACAACAAATTAATAAATCAATACGATTACAGTATTCTGTCCAACTTCTGAAAAACCATAACCAGTGACTTGCCTACATGCACTGCAATTCTGCTAAAACCCTAGTAAATGAAAAAGCAGATCAGCACTAGACTTCAGCATGACTGTATGGTCCATGTGTTGTGATGGGGGTAGAAATTTAAAAATTAGGTCCAGTCACCAAGTGCATCAAATCAGGAAGAATTCTAGAGAAAATTCTCAAAGATTTTATTACCAGAGTGGATGGGTCAAATGGAGCCTTTCCATCCTTCCAAGCTGCTTCTAAGTATGTCCTTAAGGACATGCCAACAAATACCTGATATAATAATTATACAACTATAGTCTCTTAGCATTTTGTCATTCTAAACAAGAAAACCATTATCAATTGCAGAAAAGAATACTAGCTAGTGGGAACATTACCAACTTTCTCCCAGTTAAATCGGCAGCAGCTTTGACACTTCCAATCCGATGTAGATTTGATGCAAACTGGGTTGTAATAACCCTTCCTTTTGAAGCTGAAATATGCCTCAATAATGAATCTGCCACAACTGATTCACTGGTTGTCCTTCCAGGTGAGAGCACATTTGTTGAATCACTCATCATCTGAAAAGCAATATCCAAAGCCATGTTTGCTTGTGATTAACATTTAAGATAAGAGGGGACATGCACATTGAAAAGAATACCCACTAACCAAAGTAGAGATTACATATTTAAAATATTTATCGCGAAAGAAAAATAATGCATTGAAATTTTGAAGAAGTGGGAACATGTCCTTTGAGCAGTTCTACCAGCACTGCTACTGACCATGAAAGCCATATTCAGCTTAACAGGGACTATATGAGTACCGCTCAGAGAGCACCACCACAATTGAAAATATTTATATAAACCTCAAGTAAACTTATAGTAGCCTGGGACCCTCATGCTCTTCAAATTGCATTAAGTTTATCTCTTTCTTAACATTAAACCCAACGATAAGCTAAAGATATATTATTTAAACCAGTAGTTAGTAGCAAAGATCCAGTTGACTTACCAATGTTACTCCTTCTTTAGAGAGTTCCTCTAAACCCTCCCGATCAAAAACTTTCCCATCAAGTGGTGTCTCGTCAATCTGATGAATCAACCTTTTCAGCAACAGGAGGTTCAAGGTAAATGAAAGGTACAATACACTCAGAATTAAAAGTAAAATTCTAACCTTCCAATCCCCAGTGTGAAGAATAGTCCCATCAGAACAACGAAGAACTAGTCCACAACAATCGGGAATAGAATGAGTCACCCTGATTGGTTCTATTTCAAATGGCCCAGCGACAAACTTGTTCTTTGTTCTAAATATTTTGAGTCTAGATGTAAGGAAAATACCATGCTCCTTCAAACGTTTTTTTATAAGCTGTTAAAAAGGAAAAGTATCACCTTCTCTGTACTGCAATGGACAAAATAAACAATGCAAAGAACAGATATTTTATGACAAAATTATGCAAACAAATTTTTAGTTATAATAGATGTCTATTACAGTGACGAAAACTGAAGAACGCAAGAGCTATTCAGCTTCAAGATATGTGGATACTGACATCTATCATTTCCTACTAACAGTTTAGTTGATACAAACAGACATTAAACCAATTCAAAAACTAGAATTTATAAAAATAAATTTTCTTGCCGAATACCTCCATTGTAAAAGAAGATGCAAAAATTGGTGTATTGGAATCCAATGCTGGGATGACCTGATGAACCAGGATAAGTTATGTTAAGAACCAACATAAATAAAGGACAAATTGCATTGCTATGAATAATCTATTATAGTAAAATTGTAAGGAAAATGAAGTATTAGAAGGAAGAAGGTAAAATAAATATATATTCGAGTAAAAGAATAATAACTCATTAAACTTTAAGTGAATGAAGTTACATACAAAGACAATAAGGACTGAAGCAAGCCTATTATGCAGCAGCCTCTTTGAAATAACCTTGTGACTTGCGAGGCCCACAATTGTTTCATATATAATTGGTATAAATTATTTATGAACCGCATTTCAAACAAAAGTCTCCAACTTAGATGGAATCTTAACCTCTAGAAAAGACCCATAAAACACCAAACTTTGAAACATCTGAATTTCAAATCAGAAAAAGAAAGGAAGATAGGAATCATTTGCAAATGAAAGTAATTTGAAAGTACATAGTAGTCCCAAGTCCCAACCAAAGAGTCCTATGTCTAAAACATGTGGCATCTCCCGAGCCACCAATTGTAGAATTAAGTTATTTGATGGTTGCAATTCAGTAAATGTAAATCTAATTCAAAGCTCATTGCCTTTCCATTATCAAAGCAGTAACAGCATCAGAGATAGCCTCCTTCCACAAACTGAAGGGCACTTCTTCAAGTTCAGTCTCAATTTATTATGATACAACGCATCAAACATGAGCATTATAATTTGAAATATCGCTTCACTAATAGCGTTGACAAAAGTTTTATTTTATTTTTAATCATTAATAAGTCAACCCAGCAGTCCAATAGAGAAGGAAGCATTACCCAGGGCAACGCACCAATATGATCTTCATGACCATGCGTTATAACAAGCGCTTCAATTTTGTGGCTCCATTTTCTTATAAACGTTGTATCAGGTATAATCTTTTGTACTCCGAGGTCATCATAGCTGAAAAACCACACCGCATACATCCCAAAATTACTCAACCAAATAAAAGCAAAAGAAATCCAGAAAACAACAATTTGACAATGACTTTGGGCTTGTTTGGATTGACATATTTGAGCTTATCTACTGACTTAAACACATGTGAGACTGTTTAGGAGACCTTATGGAAACAGCATATGACATGCCCATAAGTTATTTTCAGCTTTTTTTCCATACGCTCTTCAAGATAGCTTATGAAAACATCTTATAGCTTATATGAAAACAGTTTGACTTTATTTTACCTTTTGTTATAAAAAATAACTTATACAAAAGCACCTATACAATACGTGTTTATGCTATAAGCGCTTAATTAAGTTGTTTATCCAAACGGGCTTTTATATATAAACTTTATGTTTGTATGTCTTAAACTTCTGACGGAATGTTCATAAAGCCAGGCTCAACTAGTAATGTCGATATTGTTAGGCTGAACACCTTCACCCGTGTTCGAACCCAGGACAGGACTTCACAGTTATGTGTCTGAGTTTCAGGTGGTGTCTATCACTTTGTCTACAGACCAGAAAAACATAAACTTATGACGCAATCTTAAAGACTTATACATAAACACTTATGCTACGTGTGACTTGGTTTTTTTACCAAAAACCTTTGATTTGTAGCTTATACATAAACATACGACGCGATGAAAACAACTTACTCAGGAAACATGATACCGGCATCAATGAGGATATAACGGTCATGATTCCCAACAAGCATACAATTCATTCCAATTTCACCCAAACCACCAATAGGAAGAACACGTAAAGGCGGTCCGTCATTTCCTTCATAAAATTGCTCCATCCTACGTTGAACAGAATCTTCCATACTTTTTCTTGGACCTTCAATTCTTCTCCTTCTTTTGTGTGGTACTCTAGAATTAGATCCATCATTTCCTACTCATGCATACAAAAATAACTTCCAATTACATATTTCCATTACATGATAACAGCATAGTAAACTAAAACAATATAGTATATAGTAATTGCATGAAATAAAGTAAATGTGAAAAAGCGATGTGGTTGTTAAGACTACCTGAGGCTGAGAGTGCTGAAGCTGAAACGGAGAGTCTGGTTGGTTTAGAGCGGAGGGAGAGGAGGGTGTGAGGAAGTGGAGGGAGGGAGGTGAGAGTAGCCATTTTTGTAAGAAAAGAGAAAACCCTAACTATGCTATGCTATGGAAAGTGAAACTAGATAGTTGATAGCGGGAAATGGAGATTTTGTTCATTCAGTGGATTGGTTTTGGTTGAGTTCAGCTTCATAAATATCTTTCTTTCTTATCGATTTCTTTCTGCATTACGACATTTAATTCGAACGTGTCTGCCACACGTGTGTGTGGATGATGCTCCTAAACCCCTTCATAGTTCTTTTTCTTCATTCATTTTCTCTGTGCACAGTTGCGTCACGACTCCTTATCTTCGGATTAAGATTACTGCATTTCATTGTTAAAAATAAACTATAAGAAAATGACAGTTTCATTTCATTGTTAAAAATAAACTATAAGAAAATGATAGTTTCAGTTGGATAATATTTGATTTTAAAATTGCGTGAAATTGTTTAGAGATAAGATAAATCGGTGATAAGAGACACGAAAACTAAAAATTTTGTCCTCCCTAAACTACACCATAATTTTATCCACCAAAATACTCCTATTATATAAGATAAAAAAGAATTGTACTCTACTACATAAACTCATGTTATGTATTTCTTTAAAATATGGATCTTCAGACATACGTAAACTTAGATTACATGCATATACAAAGACAATTTAGTATTATCGTTTTAATCAAAATTAGATGTAACGGGATATTTTTCAGCTTGAATTATTTAAGAATTTTGATGTCCTTAATTTTTATGTCCAATACAATGTCCTTCTAAAGAAGATAAAAAATAAGAGTGGAGTGTCATTATTTTAATGTTCAAATCATACCTTTGTTTTGTGAGAAATTAGAAAAAATTGAAAGAAAAAATTTGGTCAAGAGAAAAAAATTTCCTTTATTACTTAAAGAGTATGTCCTAAATTAAATCCATATCATATTTTGTAAAAAGATAAATGACTTTTTGACGTCACAATTTTGATGTTCAATGTGATGATTTTTGCTTCTACATTAAGTTTTCAAATGTGTGTAAGTTTTTTTTTTTAACAATGTGTGTAAGTTGTAAAAGATAAAAATAAGATGGAGAAAGAGATAAGGGCATATAGTGTCTCTAATAAATGTGGTAAGAAAATTAGGGAAAACTTGGAAGAAAAATCACTTATTGCTTGAAGATTATGTCCTAATTAAAATAGACTACAACACTCTTTTTGATTTTCTGTGGCAGTAGTCATAACTAAACTTATCTTAAATTATGGATAGTTGGAAAAGGGTATTTTACAATCATTTTCAAATTTGTCAAACTCAAACTCGGATTGGTTTGTGGATTTATCCACTGTGTCATCAGTGACTAGCTTACAATGTAGTTCAGTTGACACGCTTGACATCCTCATATCACCAAGCCAAAGAATAGCCCCCTTGAGTTCCCAAGCTTCCGCTTCCACAGGAGTAGGTACACTATCACCAACTTGTCCCTCCTTTAATAAAATGACCTCTAGAGTTGCGAATGCACATACCAACGCCAAAGCGATGATTCTCTTTAAACAAAGCTGCATCAACATTACACTTTACCTTTCCTTCTCTAGGTGGAAGCCATCAATCATTGTTGATGTCGTGTGTGGTCTCCTCCCTTCAACGTTCCTCCATTGCACAATATAGTCCCTTGCTAGCTGGATCGAAATGCGAACACATCTTTGCACATCCTCCCATACTTTTTCATTTATTCTCTTCCAAATACACCACAACATCAGTGACTAGCTTACAATGTAGTTCAGTTGACACGCTTGACATCCTCATATCACCAAGCCAAAGAATAGCCCCCTTGAGTTCCCAAGCTTCCGCTTCCACAGGAGTAGGTACACTATCACCAACTTGTCCCCCCTTTAATAAAATGACCTCTAGAGTCGCGAATGCACATACCGACGCCAAAGCGATGATTCTCTTTAAACAAAGTTGCATCAACATTACACTTTACCATTCCTTTTCTAGGTGGAAGCCATCAATCATTGTTGATGTCGTGTGTGGTCTCCTCCCTTCAACGTTCCTCCATTGCACAATATAGTCCCTTGCTAGCTGGATCGAAATGCGAACACATCTTTCCACATCCTCCCATACTTTTTCATTTCTTCTCTTCCAAATACACCACAACATCATGACAACACCAACGACCTTTTGTTGCTGCAAGTTTGCTATGAAGTCAAAAAATAAAGATGCAAAATCAGCGGCATTACTCATCAAAGTATGAATACTCTCCCATAACCTAGTTGTCTCCTATACTTCCTTTGCCTTGCTACACCCCATAAAAAGATTCCATTCATACATTGAACTCCTCTTCTTTGAATCCTATATCTTGTTGGAAAGTATCCCCTAATAGTTCTCTACAAAAGAAACCACTCTTTGTGGAATCTTCAAGTCCGATAGCCTGTTCCAATAACCCGATATACAAAATTCTTCATTATCATTTAGTGTTTCCATCGCATAACGGTATGTCGACTTCACTGTATAGACTCATTTGTTATTATATTTTCACACCCTTTTATCCTCTCCATCTCAATACACCGCTGACATGTTTCCAATTTCTCTTATATCTTGATCGTTCAATATGCTATTGATCAAATCTCACCTCCATATATGTATTTGTGCTTTGTTCTATTAGATCTGATACCTTCATATTCTCACACCCTTGAACCAAAGAACTTGCAAGATGAGTTCCCCACTTGCTTTAGCCATGGTTCAGTTCATATATTTACTATCCTCCCATCACCTATGCACCACCTCATTCCTCCCCTAACTATAGGGATTCCACTTGTGTACCATTGAAGTACCAATGGTATATACCATTGGCCAATTAGAGTGTGCCATCTATCAATGTTACTTTATAAATGTTTTATTTGATATATTTTTTTAAAGGATGTACCACATTCTAATTGGACAATGGTATATACCATTATGGTACACAAGTGCTATCCTAATTATAGCACGTGAAGCATGGATGCTACACCAAACAAAACTTGGATAATGGCCTAGACGGGTCCCCAAAAAATCACATTTAGGAAAATATTTAGCTATGATGATTCTTGAAGCAATATTCTCTTGATTGGTTATAAACGCCAATGTTGTTTCTCTAGCGTAGCCAAGTTAAAACCATAAAGATGACGAAAGCTCGTACCTCCATATTCCTTCTTCATTTAAATTTGTCTCAACTCAACCATTTGATTTCCTTCCCTTGTTTTGTGTTGTTAATCAATTTAGTTCATAAAATTTAAAAGGCCAAATACCTTCGTGGGTCCTTTAAGTTTTAGGTTTGTTTCACATAGGTCCTTTAAGTTTCTAAGGTTTCAGATAGATCTTTTAAGTTTCGAGTTTGTTTCAGATAGGTCCTTTAAGTTTATAAGGTTTCAGATAGATCATTTAAGTTTCGAGTTTGTTTCGGATAGGTCCTTTAACTTTGGCTTAACGGAGGTTGATAGAAAGGACATATCTGAAACAAACTTGAAACTTAAAGGACCTATCTGAAACCTTATCAACTTAAAGAACCGTTCCGAAACAAACTCGAAACTTAAAGGATCTATCTGAAATCTTAGAAACTTAAATGATCTATCTGAAACAAACTTGAAATTTAAAGGACCTGGGAAAGTATTTGGCCAATTTAAAAATAAACACTAAATATTAATCCTTCTGTAGGATCAATTCATTCATAAACTTAAGCGGCAATGCCTTAACAACTAGAAATCAAAATGAGTGTTTACTCGTTACACTATATATTTGTTTGTCCAAGTGATGATAGGTGAATCTCTATTCTTTTTTTTTTGATTTTGTGGGTGAATCTCTATTCCTTTTTTTTTCGATTTTGCGGGTGAATCTACTTCTCCTTAAGAAAGACTTTGAATAAGAATCTCGTCGTGTGAATAAACAAAATACTCCCTCCGGTTCGATTTATAAGAGAAATTTTTGTCAACAAAAGTTTATGTATCTGGTTAACAATTCAGTTCAGATCCATCAACTTTTGTTGACCCAACTTTCTCTTATAAATAAGACCAGGGGGAGTATTATTTAACTCATAAAAAAGAATCTTGTCGTGTGAATATGACATATTTGATCTTCTAAACACTAGTATTTTTCTTTTTGACAAAAAAACACTATCGTATTTGATCTCTCCATAAATTACCATAATCCCTCGTTAGTTGTTCTGTGATAATTTTGTAAGAAAAAAAAAAGATTAAAACACCGCCGTATTTATTTTTATGAAAAAGAACTAATCTGACAGACAAAATAAAAAAATAAATTTCCCTATTTTTGTCTTTTCATAAGCTAATTTACTGACAATAAATTAGAGATCTAACATGTTGCGTTAACGTTAATGCATTGGCTACTTCCTGATACAACATCAAAACACTACCTGATACAACATCAAAACACTACAAACAACAAACACAACATACATCTGATCAGAAATTTGGCACTGCAAGCATTAAATACAAGGATAGTCCAAGTTTGTTTCTTCTGCAGATTCTCCATACATAACGATCAACATTTTTGGATTGTTTTGGTGTGTAGTGGAAACCATACTGTCTCCATTTCCTGAGTTCTATCCATGTAATTCTCATGTGAGATTGGCGTGTGTTGAAAACCAGGGTAATCCTGTCGGAGAACACTGTTTTGCTTCTAAGACTGGAACAATAGGCCCCAGAAAGATGCGCCATAAGTCAAGTATTATTGTGACCAGCATTGCAGCACCCAAAGCATCAACAGCCACTCTTGGCAAGTCCCATTTGTCGCCAGGCTTCTCATCAATCCTGCATATTCACATGAATAACCATCAAGATGAGTACAATGCTGATATATTTCCATGTTTCTCGTGTATGCAACTACTAAAAACACGGAATGTGGCAACTCAAACACTGCTAGTTAAAAACTTACCTTAGAAACATTGGGAAGCTCACTATAAAGTAGATTGCGTAAAACAATGATCCAACTTTGTACATAGATTCTCGATCCACAAATTCATAATAAGGGAACTGCATATATCCAATACACAACAATAACATTATTCTCAAAAACGTACATTACACATTGAAGGTCAAAGGCAATGGTAAATAAATGTTTAGCAACACTAACATATATTGCTTTACCAAACTAACAAATTGTTGGCCAAAAGAGTGATTGAGACAATTTCTCAAATAGAAGAAATGGAGAAAGTACATCATCCAAGGGATAAAAATAATCCACGCAAAGAAAAAACTAACAATTAACCTTGAGCATCTAGAATTAAGTAACTAATATTAAGCACCTAGCAAAATCAAATTTTAAGCATCAACCTTAAGCATAAAGGTAGTTCTGTGCTACTCTGACATAGTTTGAATATTGACTCATCAAAAACAAGATATCATTTTGATACAAGAAGATATACGAAGATAGGAAATTTCTGAAGGAATATCAAAATATCCACTTGAAGGTAGGTTCAATCAAAAGAAAAAAGGGAGAAATGTCTAAGATGGTTTAACTAAATACGTCAAAGAATTAGAGGCTCCATAGCACAAAAGAAGCAAGAAAATTTAGACAGCTGATGTTTTGCCAAAAAATATAAAAAAGGGGGAAACAAATTAAGACATATGAATGAACACATTAATTGAAAAAATAAACCAATGTAAAAGCTAAATACTGAGTGAGATCCTCGATCTAGAATAGCCAAATCAATGTGTATGGATTCCAAAAAATGTCTTTACACATGTCTAAACTCAAATGAGTGTAGGCTGATATATGAAAATTATGGAACCTGAAAAACATTACAATCAACAGTAATATCAATAATTCATTAGTGATGACTAAACAAAGCATGTTGAGCTATCAAAAGACAATGTTGTTGTTTATTTATGTAGCTAATCATACATAATAAAAGACTTTTATTGATGTTGCTGCTGCAACAAAAGACAACAAATGTATAACAAATATGACAAACTGTGTATCACAACAATTCAAATAATTTACGAAGGGAAACCAGGGTAGACTTGAAGATAGGTAAGTTTTCAATTAAAAGAAAACAGTGTGAGATAATCATATAACAAAGTTGCAGAAATGGAGGAACCTAACTGCGAAAATAGCAATAAAAATTTATGTATCAAAGCAGATTCCTTGAAATGAACACATTTAAAAACAAAATGCTAGATAAACTTGAATAACAAACAACAAGGCATATTTAAATGCTTTGAGACCTCAAAACTATAGATTGCAGTCCATGAGTCATTCAAGAAAAAAAGATTGCAATCCATGAATATATCCAAAAATGCATGACCAAACAAAGATCACAATAATAAAAACCAGCAGAATGGTTTGTTCCCACATACATTGGAAATAGCTAATGTCTCCAGGTATGCTATAAAATAAGCAAGGGCAAGAATCCATGCAGCTTCAGCAGCCCACCGAATTTTTTCTGGCGTATCAGCCAGAAAATGCCGTAATCGGCGCAGTGTCATGTTCGATGCAACATGATAAAAGAGGAAGCAAACATGAGTGAGCAGGAATGTTGTGTGTGGTACCTGCCACCAACAAATAGGGCAAATCAATGAAGAGTATGCAGCCTCACTAAGAGGTAACTAATAGGTCCTCGGCTTACATTGTTCATTTTCCATGATGGAAAGGTATAAGATGCACCCAGAACTGTGAAAAAGTAATGAGTCCAGAAATAGTTCCCAACATAACTGAAGATTATTATCCATAGACTGGCCTGTCAGCAGCATATACATGTACATGTTAGGTTGTAAGGAGATCAACAGAATTAAATAAATATGTATATGTAGACTACCACAATGAATCCATAATTAGGAGTCTTAGGTAGTAAGTAGCTAAGTGTCATTCCTTTATCATAATATCAAAAAAATGGCAATAACAACACGGCTAAGCATTAAAATCCATTTTAGGATCTAGAACTAAATCTGAATGTAGATGAAAGGAAACTACACAGTACAAAGCGATCAATTACAATCCAAGTCATATCCCCTTTTCTAGTTGGAAGGGTTAGCTTGAGCTTCCCTTCTATTTTGGATCTTAACTTGAGGAGTAAGACACCAGAAGGTAAGTCCTACAGGCTTCCTGACAGCGACGAATCATTTTGCTTTCCATTAAGAAAGCCTCAAATGGATAAACTCACGCAATTCATATGGCCGGGCCTTTTCTTATGTTTATTTTCTTGCATTAACATGATTGAAAAGGGGGTTTCAATTTGAAACATACTTTTCACTTTATTATTAGGGATTGAACTAGTTTTATTAACTTATTTAGATTAAGAACCAAATACAAGATGAATGACACCAATATAATGTAAAATGTGTACACCAGTTGTCACAGTTTCAAATACTTTAATGGCCAGTCTTGGTTATAAGGAAAATAGGATTTGAGGGAATTAAATTGCACAAGCAAGCCCCTTGGCGACTAGTCCGAGATTAGGAGAGGTAACAGCTGAGTAAGGGTTAGTTGTATTATGCCTAAGAAAATTATTTTTGGACAAATAGACCATTAAATATTAAATACTCATAATAACAAGTAAAGTCAAAGACGGGTGGGACTTCAGTGACTTTGTGTTGGGTGACTTTGGTGACTTTGGTGACTTTAGTGTATTTTAGAGAAAAGAGAGTGATGATGGAATGATTAAAATAAATTATTTTGATGAGAGAGAATTATTGGTTAGGAGAGAGATAGAGACAAAGGCACCGAAGCCAAAGGCACCCAAGTGCTACCCGTCAAAGACATAACAAATACACATAATAACACTCCAATGTCATTGAATCATAATTGAAGGTGCCCACTACAATGCAGTACAACAATGTAAATATTTGGAAAATGACAGCCCATAAAAACACTTACCTTGACCCAATAACGGTCCTGCCAAGATATGCCTCTATCAGCCTGCAAAATTTGATATATCATTAAAAACAAACTGACACCATTCTCAGCCCACACTGACATGATCAGCAGGAAAAGAAGAAGATAAACTATTTTTTGGTATAAATAAAAAAACTGCAATAACTTATCAGAAGTAAGTATGAATATCAGCATAATTATTGCCAAAAATTGCTATAGCATAAATATAATAGGGTATAAGAAAGTCACAAACTTAATGCAAAAAAAGGCCATTGGGGTTGGTTTATTTGAGTTTATCTAGTAGCATAAGCACACAACTTACATATAACATGTCCATAAACTTTTTCTGCTTATTTTCATAAGTTCTCCAAAATAGCTTATAAAAAACACAAGTTATACATAAGCACTTATCGCTAAAAGCTATTTATCCGAAGAGGACCCAACTAGGAAGCAATAAGTTTTTTTGTGTTGTTTTTGTTTACCTTACCAACGAGCAGCATGGGAATGAGAAAAGCAGGAACTGCTGAGACCAACCCAAGAAGTAAATACTCCAATTCAGTAAATTTCTGTCAATTAAAGTAACAAAGTGTTATATTCAGGTAAAAAAAAAATGATTGAAAAAGAATAGTTTGTAGTTAGAGGTAAAGGAGAAAAACCTCGTAAAGCTTGTAAGGAACAACAATGCCAAGAGAAAGAGAAAGCCAAAAAGGAGTGTAGAGAAGAAAGAAAAGTTCGCCCCATCTTTTACTGGGATTTGGTGCTAACCATAAGCTAGGAGTTGGTGGAGCTGAAGATGAAGATGAAATTTCCAATACAGAAACACAAAATAGAGATTTAGAAAATAATATTGATGATACCATAGTGAGATAAGATGGTGATTTATTATTGATGAATTTTGAGATTAGAGAGAAATGAAATTGTAGTTACCGCCCATTTCGGAGAACCGATCGATCTGATCTGATCTGATGATGAGATGAGAAGAGATAGCAGCTCCTGAAATTAATGTGATGAAATCATTACCTCTTTCTCTTTCTCTTTCATTTGACTCTTCATCGTGTATCCTTCACTCACTTCACTCACTCGTGTCGTATTCGTACCATCATCCTGACAGCCTAACTCTCAGTGAAAATGATACAAATGCACTCAAATCAAGTAAACTAACTCAGTAAAATTACAAATGTTAAATAGTACCAGTATTAGTTAGATAAGTGAACAAAAACAAAAAAAATACAAATGTTAAAGGAGGTTCTTGTTGTTAATGACTTTGTAGCACTATAAATGATCATTTGTGAACATTAAATTCACTGTTTTGATATCCTAAAGTTTTTGAAACACATCGTTTTGATCAAAGTCAGCAACTTAACAGCTACATCAACATCAGTTAAACGGAGACTGACAACTAGGGTAATGATGAAATAGTTTATCAACTAAAAGAACATATTTGAAACTTAAAGGACTAACTTGGAAATTATGTCAAACTAATAGGACCAAAAGTGGCATTTAGCCTTAAATTGTACCGGTAGTAGTTACATGAGTGAACAAAAAAAACAAAATGGATGAATATGGAAACAAACCGGAATACTCATGTCCGGGATCTGCTAGATAGTGTTGCATGAATGGGAAAAAAAATCATTCAGCTAACAAACTCACGGTATTGCATATCCATGTTAATAGCATAAGACGATTTATACTTATAAATATGAGTATATCTATGTCTTTGGATTTGCAACATTGACGACATCAAATTTAATGATTGTGTCTGCATTTGCTCAAAGTTAATATTTCATCCTGAATCAAATGAATATCAAACCAAAACATGAAATCAAAAACACACTACACAAAAACATGAAATCAAAACAAACATTGTTATGCAAAGACAACGAAATCACAAAAACAAACGAAAGAATACCAAAATATGTGCAAATCACTTGTTTAACTAAACAAAAAGAAAAAACAATTCGGAAAAAATCAATTAATATTTTTAGTTAGTAATTCTTCCGTCTAAAATTTTAACTTGTTTTGGAAAAAAAAAAATCTCAAATTATAAATCGCTTTACAATATTAATGAAACATTAATGTTATTTTTATTCTATTATAACATTAACTATTTGAGTGATGCTATTGACAGCGAGCAATATTATCCCGTACGTGTAGCGAATGAAGTGTAAGTGTTGGATCTTGTGATTAGTGGAAAAAAAAGTTGGTGAAAATAAAAATGGAGGTGCGCTACAGTAATTATGTGCTTGTCGTGAATATTTTGTGGATTTTTTTCCGCTTGAAGTAGCATCAGTCTAACTATTTATTATTATCTCTTCTTTTAATTCTTAATTTATCTTTTCAATATCATTAATGAAAGATAATTGTGTAAAATAACTCATAATTTTTATTTCTTACACACGATTAATTACATTTTTTTAATCTATATAAAATGGTTAAAACGATTTATAATTTGAAACGGATAAAATATCGTTGAGAGAAAAATGTGTAAAAAAGATAATAAACGATTAAAGGTAAAGTAGTATTATAGAAAAGAAAAAATAAATAAAACATATTCCCTTCATGTTTTATTATATGTCACTTTGGGAAAAAATAATATTTGTTTTATTCTTAATTATAAATCAATTTACAATATCTTTTTTTGGTGGTGATCGGAGTTTGAACCCCGAACCTTGCATATATTATATATTATCTATACTAACTGAGTTAAGCTTACAAGAACGGACGACGATCAATTCACAATATTAATAAAACAATAGTTTATCGATAAGAAGAAAACATTAATGTTTCTTTTCGTATCTTTTACTATTTGTTATCATCTTTGAATTCTTTTAATTTTGCTTTATCATGTCATTAATAAGATACGTAAGATAATTTTGCAAAGTTATTCATAATTTATTTGCAGAATCAACTTGTAACACAAAGTGACATATAATAAAAAATTGAGAAAAAGTAATAAAATGCATCGATTGTCTTGTCAATTGAAAAAGAACATTGGTATTTTAATGCTTGTCTTGATTTTGTATAATCATCATAGTAACCATCATTGATATGTATTATGTATATAAACAAGAAAATGTCGTATACGGATTGCAATGTGAGCAAGAAAAATTAAAGAAAATGTCGTATACGGATTGCAATGGGAGCAAGAAAAATTAAAGAAAATAAACAAACATGTTTTCTTAAAGAAAAAAGAATATCGAGCAATTTTGGTAATATTATCGGTTGTGGTTTGTTGAATTATAGTACTCAAGTTTTGGAGAGTTGATTTATTTCATGGCTAATGTTAACCGGTGTCTCGGACATAGGTTAAGGAATCAAATACTATTTCCGTCTCATATTATAAGAAGAAAAAAAAACACTTATTAAGAAAACTAAAACATGATAGTTTGTAACCTAGTTTTTTGTGTTATCTTTGAAATAAGTTTTATAGGAGATGTAAAAACAATTTTTATTGGTAGTTGATTATAGAGAAAATGAAAAAGAGAGCAAATTGAATGCACTTTGCATTTAATTTTCCTTTGGAAAAGATAATTTTTTGAAAAAACATAATTATATATGATAAAAGTTGGTCTTTTTTGCTTATAATTTGGGAAAAAGAAAATGGGTGTTTTTTTCTTATAATTTGAGACGGAGGGAGTATAACAATATGACATTGAAACTTGTGCAGTTAACTCATTAAATATCTAAAGAATATTACTTTTAATTTAAAACTTTATTTTTCTGGTTTCCTTAACCAATGTTATTGGAACGAGATGGCATCAATTTTGGATTTATCAAGAATTTTTGGAACGAGATGAAGGATGATATTGTGCGATTTATTACTGAATTCCATAGGAATGGGAAGTTGTCGAAGGGTATAAATTCTACATTCATTGCTCTTATTCCTAAAGTTGAGAACCCTCAATCCTTGAATGATTTTAGATCTATTTCGTTGGTGGGGAGTCTTTATAAAATATTGGCAAAAATTCTAGCAAATAGGACGAGACAAGTTATCGGGAGTGTTGTGTCAGAAGCTCAATTTGCGTTTCTTAAAAACAAGCAAATTCTTGATGGTATTCTGATAGCCAATGAGGTGGTCGATGAGGCACGTAAATCCAAGAAAGATCTTTTATTGTCCAAAGTGGACTTTAAAAAAGGCGTATGACTTTGTTGATTGGGGGTACCTTGAGGAGGTAATGGTTAGCATGTCGTTTCCGACGTTGTGGAGAAAGTGGATTAAAGAGTGTGTTTGTACCGCCACGGCATCAGTTTTAGTGAATGACAGTCCTACAGATGAGTTTCCTTTTGAGCGGGGTTTACGTCAGGGTGACCCTTTATCTCCCTTTTTGTTTTTGTTAGCAGCAGAAGATTTGAATGTGTTGATGAAAGCCTTGGTTGAAGCAAATGTCTTTACGGGATACAGTGTGGGGGGCGCTAACTCAGTAGTTGTGTCTCGTTTACAATTTGCTGATGACACGCTCTTGTTAGGAAATAGAAGTTGGACTAATGTTCGTGCTTTGAGGGCTGGTCTCGTTTTGTTTGAGGCTATGTCTGGACTGAAAGTCAATTTTCATAAAAGCTCTCTGGTTGGGGTCAATATTAATGTCTCTTGGTTGTCTGAAGCGGCTTCTGTGTTGGGTTGCAAAGTGGGTAAAGTGTCGTTCCTCTATTTGGACCATCTGATTGGGGGCGATCTGCGCCAGTTATTATTTTGGGAGCCTGTTGTTAATCGTATTAAATCTAGACTGTCTAGTTGACATAGTCGGTTCCTTTCCTTTGGTGGTCGCCTGATTCTCCTCAAATATGTCCTGACTGCGCTTCCTATCTATGCACTTTCCTTTTTCAAAGCTCTGTCACGTATAATCTCTTCCATTGAATCTTTGTTAGATAAATTTTTTTTTTTTTTTTTTGGGGGGGGGGGGGGGGGGGGGTTGGAATAAAA
>Ga0228710_1001087_pt1 | contig 39359 bp, 22 predicted proteins | sample MedpolnodulmetaG_FD_177995 | JGI IMG/M metagenome (GOLD analysis project Ga0228710, IMG submission 177995) | Root nodule microbial communities from Medicago polymorpha collected in Santa Monica, California, United States - pink nodules | ecosystem: Host-associated > Plants > Roots > Nodule...
GGTTTTATGGTGGGGATAATTGATTTGATATGTTATCATATTTATGATTGTTACCCCCTTTTTAATTTTCTAACAGGCAAATGTTTCTCATGCTATGAAAACCAATGGTGAAGAACTTGAAATTCAAGAACTTGCAATTAAAATATACAAAACATCTGTTCTGGTATTTAAGTAAGTACTATAAGTGTTAGTTTGTTCTAACTTCTGTTATTACAGGTTATCTTGTACGATAAATTATTAAAAAGAATTACATACACAGGCTACTATAATCTTTTAATTCATGGACTGACTTTTATAATGTGATTGATATCAGGGATAGAGATAGATATGTGCAAGGAGATTACCGGTTTAGAAATGGGTACTGCAGGCATAATCCCCGAAAAATGGTTAAAACATGGGCAGAAAAGGAATTCAGGAATCTTAAGAGGTTTGCATTTGCTCTTATTTCATACCTTTTTGTTTCTTCTTTTGGATATAATTTTCTTTTCTTCTGTTGGATATGCACTTAGCTAAAAGCTGTTGAGATAATACTGTTGTACAATGTGATATACTAAATTACACTTTCAATCAAAATAATACGAAAAGAAGAATTGAAGAAAGAAGGAAATGACATACGCCATCCACAGTTTTTTTCCAACTGTATTATATTTCTCTGTTGTTAAATGGGCTCCTTTATGTATCATCCCTGAGCGCCCTTAGTTTGTTCTTTCATATATTTCCCATATAAAAAAAGTTTGATTACTTTTTTTGCCCAAGTGCAGGCTAAAGGAAGAAGGAATCAGGTGCCCTACTCCAATCCTTCTGAGGTTACATATCCTGGTTATGGAATTTATTGGTACTGCTTTTATTCTGCATTTTGATACAATCTGATTGTCCAATTAAAATCAATTTCTCTCAATTCGGTCTGTTATATCGAATACCCATGTATATATGTCTACATTTGATTGTAAAAGAAAGATGGGAAGTAAATTAAAGTAATATATGGTTCAATATTGATCAAATGCATTATCAGTCCTAGAAAATTCCAATTTCTCGCTGTGGCATATATAATCTCATTCTGGTAACGCCCTACTGCAGTTTAGACAGAAGAAATACAAGTAGGTATTTAACTGAAGTTCTCTGGTTATTTTGATTCATGCAGGAAAGGATGGCTGGGCTGCTCCACGTCTCAAAGATGCAGATTTATCTTTAGACAAGTTACGGGAGGGCTATGTTGAGGTATGTGATAGTGATACAATAGTCTAGTAAAGTTAGCATGGTTTAGAAGTTAGAATTTAGTTCTTTAGGAGGTTTCTTTGGTATTATGTTGTTGGGATGCTTTAATATAAGGTTCCTGTTTTGGAACTTAGAAGCTTTTTACCTTGAATTATTGCTAAGCTAGAGTTGTCAAATATCGATTATAGTGGTGGCGCTAGCTCACAGCGGAATTTTAACAAATTGCCATTGTTCTGCCGCGATACACTATTTTCTGCCATCTGTGATTGACAAACTGCTAAAAGGTCACTTGTGTGATTAAAGCTATTTAGAAGTCTACACTATCTTCTAGGGTATCATTCAAGGATTCTCCATGGAAACACTTATCACACATTTCTTATACCTTTCTAAATTCTAAAGGTTTATTCTGTTATGCTAATCTTTTAGGCTGACTTTATGAGCATTTGTATTTTAGATAATTGTTGCAATGCGGACATTATATCAGAAGTGCAAATTGGTGCATGGTGACCTCAGTGAATATAATATACTCTATTATGAGGTAAATACTCCTTTGGATGTTTATATTTTAAAGTCCGAGTGTCTCTCTATAAATTGTTTACTTATTTGTTCTTTATTTATCAGGGTCACTTGTATATTATTGATGTTTCTCAAGCGGTTGACCCTGACCATCCTCATGCTCTTGATTTTCTGCGTGAAGACTGTATTCATGTATCCGTAAGTACTCCTAGGCACTAGCTGTAAATTACATATCTCTTGTCCTCTTCCTCATGTGTAGGGCTAATAAGGAAAAAAATGTGATTGAGTACTTGTTTTACTTGCAGGATTTCTTTAAAAAACACGGCGTAGGTGTCATGACAATAAGAGAACTTTTTGAATTTATTGTTGATGCATCGATTTCTGATGATGCTGTAGATAGCTATTTGGAAAAGGTATTTGTCATTGGTATGTGATTGTTTTCATTCTCGGAACAACTTCAAACATATTTTTATAGTCTTAAATTTTTTCCAGGTGCAACAAAAAATTTTGGCCAGAGGAGATGTATCTGCAGAGGATGAGATTGCAGACTCGGTATTTGCGCAGGTAACTTGCCTTACTAGGTCGCTTTTTGTTTGAATGTGAAGGGAAATGCAAGAAAATTAAGGAAACACTGAAGAAATTAATTTAGGAAGTATATCTATAGATATTTGTATTGTTGTCGCGAAGATCTAAACATGGAAAGCTTATTTATACTTCTAGAAGCTTTTAGAAGGTATACAAAAAAAAAATGCTTTAAGCAGAAAGGAATAGCAAACTATGGAGATCAAGTCTCTCAGGATACAGGAACTAGAACACAACAATTAATTAAGACACACTATGATGCAACAATTATAAGCAACGTTGTGAAAATCGAGATTCTACCTAGGATCGGGAGGGGGTTGAGAGATTGTAACTCGAGGATTGCATCATGGATCATAAGATCCTACCATAGGGAAAAGTTATATGTATGTGCATATTAAGTTCATAGATAACTCAAAAGACAGAGTTCATAACCATAGTTATAGAAGTAAAGTTCATAAATAACCATAGAAGGAGGAGTCGCAGGTGGCAGCTCAAAGAACTGATGGAAGAATAAGGGCGGGAGGGAACAAAGGTTGTGCAAGAGAGAACAGAGGTCGCCGGTGCTGTGGATTGTTGAATGACTGACCTAATAAGTTTTTGTTTTTCAAAAACCTGGTCATTTCAGGAAAACCCGACCCAGATATCAAAACAATCCCATTTTTGCGTCTTTCCGCCCTCTTCAATCCCAAGGGCATGCTGGAAAGATTGCGATTGTACCCACAGTGAATTCCATGTGTTACACAGCAGAGTGGGGGGGTATCGACTCGTGCAATCCCAAATCATGATTGAGATTTTAATAATATTGACTCCTTGAGTATAAGCATAACAACTATTGTAACACTTCTATGTGCTAACAACTGATTCTTCTAAATCTAAGCATTCTCATTTTAGTATGATATTACTGCAATTGTTTATTATTAATATATATGAGAATAAATCATAAAAACGTAGAATTCATACTTCATTTAACCCTCCAAGTTCATTACTTCTTTCTAAAACAGTATGAGCTTGATTTTGATAATTTTTTCAATGTATTTTGAACAACTAAAAGCACTAGTCATATTGGTGTATTTAGCACATTGATTTTTTTCTCTCCATTCAGACATGTTTATTTTCTTGAATGCTTTACAGTCTTACATTCCAAAGACGCTAGTCGATGTTAAGAATGTTGAGGAGGATGTGCAACGTATAACAAGCGGCAAAGAAACTGGGGATTTGATTTATCAGACAATTACTGGACTTAAACACGCACTCACAATAACAGAACCTTCCCTGCAAAATGGTCAGCAAAAGCCGAAATCAAATACTACAGAAGATTCCCATGTCGTCTCTGATGGTAAATCTAACCTCTTAGAAGGTGGTGCTGAGTCTCAACCCGGTGAGGACAAAGAAGATAACATAAGCGATTCTGAAGAGATTTCATCTTCTGAAAGTGATTCTGATGCTCCGCTTGATAAGAAAGTTGCTAGAAAAGAAGCTAGGAAAGAAAATAAAAAGAAAGTGAAAGAGGAGAAAAGAGAGGCCCGGAAAACTAAACTCCCCAAGGCTGTGAAGAAAAGAAAGAAGAAATTGTCTAAGGCCCAAAAGACCAGATAGACACTAGTTATTTGTTATGGCCATCTGAGTGTAGGTTTTGAATTCTTAGATAAAAGTTTTAAATTTTAATACAGTCAAAGATATGGAAAAAATAGTGATTTTGTTTTCTAAGCATATATAAGGAGATGTTGAAATTAGTTTTGTTTATCTTTCAAGTTTGGTGTGTTATTCAATTTTTATGCAGACTTCCTCTGTATGATCAAATTGGTGTTGATTTAGATTATTTTTTAAGCATTGTGAACAAAACCACTTAATAATTTTGTTGGAAAAGATAACCTCACAATGAAAACATGTACTAGGGCATTGAACCCCCTTATAGCTCAAACGACAATTGCGACAACAACGCTGCATCTGAGTTTCCAACAACATCCAAGAATAATCAAAGGCATAAATGGCTTTTATACTTTTCCACATAAAGCTTGGATTGTGGCCTAGCCTTGGTCTGCATCCAAGAGGAACCTCATTTGGGTGATGCTGATGTATTAAACTGTGTGCGTTCACACAAATTATTATACAGTCGAATATGAAAAAGAAAGTCACGATCAGAAGCACATACGAAAGACGTCATGAAACACAAATGTATATAATTATGCATTGAACAATGTAATCTGAATCACACAAAACAATGACAAGTAGAGTGATGCATATAAGAAAATATTTAGCCATTTTAAAAGTATTGATAAATATTCTGAGAATGATGTGAAAATTATGAATGAAGGTGAAATATTTATAGAATGAATTTTGTAAAGTGTCAGTTACTGTTGTCGTTACTGTTACCGTTGATTATATTGTTTATGACCGTTGGTCAATGAGTAAAATACTTTAATTGTGTTCCACCATCTAAGCTTCTGATAATTTTACTGCTCATTACCGTTGGATAGTGAGCAAAAAAAGCATTGGGTGTTTTCCAAAACATACAACTAACCAACTATTTAGATGGCTTAATAGTACTCGAAAATTTAAAAAACCACACATTAATATCAAATCAATATTAAAATATATCAAAGATGAATTAAGATGGATTTGGATTAAGGTATATGACATGCATCAAGGTAAAAAGAGCGTAACAACAAAGAGAGTTTAACAACTAACATAATATGACAAACTTTTAATTGAAAACCACAAATATATTACAACAAATACACATAAAGAACCAATTCATTGGTCACATAATTTTATTTAATGCATTGCACAACTTTAGACCCTATTGTTTTTGCTACTCCTACTATATTGTGGGATTCAGTATTCAAAAGACTCTTACTGTGATCCTCTCAAATTGTCCCAAGAGTTCCCTGCAAAGCAGTCCTGAAATTGGTTTAGCTTCTTAGCACATTGTAAACCCCATCTCACACCTATGGCTTGGCAAATAACAGACGCCAGCGTCATTTGCTCTCTTCTGTATTATTATAATACTTTACTTCAAGGAATATTGGTCCATAAATTAAGCCACATGGTCACTCAATTGAGAGGAAACCCAGATGAGCTTAGTCATTTGGCAATGCATTAAAAAAAAAAACTCCTACAGTACCCATAATTTACTGAATGCAACACAGTAATGCTGTTGCTAACTCTCCATCTACTCCCTTTGCTTAGCCACCTCAAGTGTATTTTAATTCGCGTATTGACTAAATTGAATCTTTGAGTCTATTATAAGAATTTCAATGTTAGTTTTTGTTTTATTTTTTCATTAACACAAATCTTGGGCATATTGCCATCTATGCAGAAGTTGATAATTCTGGTGCACACAAGAGTGTACTACCAAATGGAAATTTAAGGGTTAAAGTAGAGCATTAAGTGAAATGTTATACTTCTAATGCATTTGGTTTTCTATAATTGGTAGCATGGAACTGTCAATATGTCTCTTTTTTTTTGGCTTTTAGCACTGCTTCCGAACCCAACACTGATATTGATACGACACATAGCCACCAATAACAGTTTAGAAAATTAAAAGTTGTTGTGATGATAAATATTACTCCCTCCGTCCTATAAATAGATGACCTATTTGACAATGTGCATTATTGTCTATTGACCTGATATACTTTAACCATATTGTTTTTACTAATATACAAAGATAAACAATATCATAAAAGATGTTGGTTTTGTCTCGATAAATATTTTTAAAATATTAAATTTTCATATTTTTTCTACGAGAGGATTAAGATATTAAAGATAAAAAATATGAATTGTATTAAACACAATTTCACCCAATTGTTGTCACTCCTCAATTAAAGGGGACCAAAAACATTAAAATGTTTTTTTAAAGAAATAAACTTATATCATTTTGTTAATCAAAATGTGTTTAATACAATTTAGTATATCAACCAGAATTCAGAAACTAACTCGTAATGGAATTGCCTTATCTAACTTATGGACTGTCTCATTTGTTTGTTTACGCACAAACTCAACACTAGAGTCACATAATACTAGCAGTCGAAGACGTTGAATAAGTTATCTTTCATTATTCTTTTCATTTCATGTTTTTATTTTTCCTTAAAGGGCTAACATAACAATTCTTAATTACCAATAATACATTAAACTATTATTATGTAAATCTTAATCTTTTAGTATCTTTAACCAATTCAAGTCACAACTTCAACTACTTTCATTTGTGTCCATTTATAATGGTGTAATTATAAACTACCTTTGTTTTCCTTCCCGTTTCATCTAACAAAACAAAAGAATATAAGTTTATTATCCTTCCTCAAAAAAAAAAAAAAGTTTATTATCCTCTCTCAATAAAAATCAATCTTCACTTTTGTTGCTTTTAAATGTAAAGTCAATCTTATGGTTTGTTGAACAATGCTTATAACATGTGCTCTTAGAATGCATGTTAAGAAATTCAAACGGACAAGTTGTGTTGATTTTTTATTTTTTTTAATTTTTAAATAATTAAATTAACAACTTCCAATACAATAGTTTTATATTGGTTATCTAACAGGTGATCTAAAAACATTTGTTCCCGTTAGTCTTTATTGTAAAGTGAACCACCGCTTGAATATCACTAACGTTTCTGTTGACTTCATAATCGTATTGTATTTATTTTATTTGTTATGAAAGAAAAAGAAAAGTGACGTTTCAGTTGACTTCGTAATCGTATTGTAATTATTTTATTTGTTATGAATGAAAAAGAAAAGAAAAAGAAAAGAAAAAAAAATTGGGGCAAATTTAAATTAAAAGTTATGCTCATAAATGGATTTAAATGATTGATTTATTATATCCTAACTTGGGGTCAATGCTTACTTCATAGTATACACAATTATACCAAAAAATAGTAAATGCACATAAATTTAACCTATAAATCCAAGAGTGAAGGAAGGAGTATAGTCACAACTTAGTAAAGGAGAGAAGAATAGACACTCAAGAGGGTTCTCAAATGGCATATGAAGTCAATAACAAGCAAGTGATGCCGAACAATGGTGACTTGCCCGAACTTGTCATAAGGGAAATTCTTGTGTATCTTCCTATAAAGTCTCTATTTAGGTTCAAAAGTGTCTCCAAGCAATGGAATAATTTGATTTCAGATCCTTTTTTTGCTCGTTGCTATAGTTGTCGGTGTGATCACCCTCACAAGGCAACCTTATGGGCCATACACTACAATGATAATAGATGAGAATCACATCTCCTACTTTGTTTTTGGATGGGACCACCTATAACAACCTAAATTATTAATTAATTTGCAATTGTTCTTGATTAGTAGCGTCTTTTTTTTCTTTCTTTTCAAATAAGCTAGTGGCTATAATCGCACCCTACAAGTGTGAAGAAATAGGACGAATGGGGTTCCAATTCTGATCCATACATTCCATCGTTAATAGAGTTATCGATGGTTTATCGAGGATTCGAACTCCCACCTCTGCATATAATATGTATTGTCTCTAGTAATGAAACTAAGTTCATAGGGCAAAATAATATTATGCATTTTACTAATATCAACATTTTCGTTTTAGTCCCTATAAAATTTTCAATCATCATTTTTTTCTCCATTTTTAAGTAAACTCGTGTGTAGTCTTTGTACTTTCTAACAAAATTGTGCGTAAATGTGTAGAATATTATAAAAGCCCCTCCCAAGAAACATTAGAATTTTGACAAAATATGAATTAAAAATGAATTTTTAACGGCTAAAAGTATAAATATTTATATTTAATTCATGTTTTGTTAAAAAATTCTTTTTTTTTTAGAGATTCTTATAATATGGTAAAATTTTCTGCAAAATTTTATTCAAAAATAGTATTCTACACGTGAGTTTACTTGAAAGGAGGGATCAAAAGTGAAGATAGATAACTTTTGAAGGACTAAAAATTGAAGAAATTTTTTAAAAGGACTAAAACAAAAAATTAGTATATTTATAGGGACCAAAACCATATTTAACCTAAATGCAAATATCTAATTATGAATAATGTCAATTATCATTTTTTTCTTCATTTTTATGCAAAGTCAATGGATCGCTAGTCAAACTACTGATTTTTTATTGTTATTATTAAAAATAAGATATTTATTCATTTAAATCGGTATATCACATCGAAAACAATACAAATTGTGCATTGCTAAAATTGAAAATGATGAATTTGCGAACAAACAAATACCTAAGTAACTTGAATGATTTTCTAATTGAACAATTAAAATAAATTGTATTTAATTAAAACAATAGACGTATGTTAACAGCTGTATAATAAACTACAAAGGGTAACTTCTTAGCATATTATTTTTGTCACCCATTACAATTCAACCTGATTCAATAGATTAGTCTTTACAGTTACACGTAGATAATACTCACACACAACAAAAATAATGTAAAAATGTAATTACACAAATACTAGCCTGTAGCCAGAAAACAAAAGGACATTTACCAAACAAAATCTAGACCCTACTATTATTGCTACCCCCATTAGATTGTGTGCTTAGTTATTAAAAGACTCTTATTGTGAACCACTGTGGTCCTCTCAAATTGTCCCAAGAGTGCCCTAACATGCAAGGAAGTTGAACATGCAGGATAAGCATGGAAGGAATAGACCTCATGCTACTCAACTCTAAGTCTTGATAATATATCTGCACATTGCACAAGCATCACCTCCCTGAGAGAATGAACCAAATATAGGGACCAAATTTAAGATTTTGCAATCTTCTTTTAATGTCACGTGAACATTTCAAAAAGTCCAAGAGGCTGCATGAACCTCAACTAGGTTTATGCAGCCTTGAAGATCCAACTTTTCAAGATTTGGACTTCCAGTGAAATCTGGTGTTTGATGTAGATATTTGGAAATTCTCATATTGGTCTTCAAATACCCGCAAAAGTGAATTTCCTCAGATTCTGTCCTTAAAAGTGCACACATGTTGTTTATCCTTGAATCAATTCCAACCAGTTTACAGTCATAGTGGGACAATTTGGGTTGTAACCTTTTCCATACCTCTGCGAAAAATTCTCCAACAGGTTCTGTTTCAAGTCTATAACGAAAATTTTAAATGATTAAACTAATATTTAACATGAATAATCATAAAGGAACAAAATGATCATGAGTGAAGAACTATTTTGATTATGGCTTCATTCTATATCTGTGTTGTATAGCATCTTACTTTTGGCAATACTTTTATATTACTACTTGATTAATAAGGTTATGTTAATTATATTTCTTGTCTTAAAATTTTAAAACAAGTATCCCCAAAAGGATTTTGTGCCGCTTCTGATAACCCTCTTGTTGAATGAGAATCAGGAATTGAGAGAAAAATTAATCATTTCTTAGTTTTAAATTGTGTAATCTGACACAAAAAGTTATTGCACAAGTATATAACTAGAAGTTGCGTGGCCAAGAGGGATCCTGTAGGGAATCAAGGGCCACTAAGATTATGGCCATCGTGGCCACGTTGCTGGGACTTATGAAAAATGTTAAGCTTAATCGGTTGACCTTACCTACGTGGTATCGCAGCCTATGGCGACCAAGAGGCTCAGTATACTCAGCATGTGACTTCAGTACGGTCCACAGTCCTTCAAGCAATGAACCTAATAGACAAAGCAGTTCGCCATCCCTATCTCACGAATGACTTGTACATTCCAACAACCAAGTTAGCTACAGGTAGTAAGTTAGAGGCCAATAGTTCATGGACAAAAATGAGATTATTTTGATCTTATTATCTGCATGATATAATAAAAGCTACTGATAAGTTTATAACAAATAGAAGAGAGTACTAAAAGCAATCGCTCTGTAGTGCAGTCAGATGTAGACTGTTAAATTAAGAGGAATTTCTCTCGCTCTTAATTTAACAGCCTAACACTCCAAAGCTGGCTGTCGATGATCTATTTGTAACATTGTGCCAACTTGACAAATTATGGGTGGTTATGGTTAAAATATCTATAATTGATTTTCTCACTTGACTAATTACTCACTTTAAAGTTGTCCATATGTTCTAACAATATCAAATAGAATAGGGATATAATAAAACTTACTGAAGCCTTGGAGCTCGAGCAGACAGGTCTTCAACCTCTTTCAAGGCCTCCCTCCACTTCCGAGCCTTTTTGTTGTCATCTCCAAACCTTTTCGCAATGCTTAGCAAAATTAAGTAGCTCGAGGATGTTAAGTAGAAGACAGGGCAAACATAACGACTGAATTGGATTTGAAATCAGAGGATGTTAAGTAGCTCGTACAAGCACTACGCAAAGAAGTGGAGTCAGGAGACAAAACCACCATGACAGAAAACTTCCCCTCTCTTAAGTTTTCTGTCAGTCCGTGAAAACTGTTAAGCCGCTTCCTTTAAATGTTGTGTAGAGGTGATCAGTGAATTTGTTGCATGTTTCTTCTTCTCTTAAACTAAAGAGCACTTGAAATTTCCACGACGGAGAAGTGCTTGCCACGGCCATAGGAAGGACTAACGAGCAATCAGAATTCACGACAATTTCTTCTCTGCTCGCACTAGTTTTCTTTTCTGCATAAACACACAACATTTATCTGCTATCTTTGTTTGCTGGTTTACAATTACATAATCAGTTGGGAATTTCAACTACTATACAAATGAACATTTATTAAGAAAATGAGAACTACTATTCATCGCGATAAACACACTCACAAAGGACTCACGATTTCTAGGCAATCACTTAAAATTTCTTCTAGCCGGAAAACATGATGCTAGTTAGCATTACTTATTTTGCCATGTTATCAGTCCCTTCACGATGCTTTCACAATCCCGTTTCTCGCGAAATACATCATTTTCCTAAGAATATTAATTCCTTTGTAATTGCAGAGCTAAAATCATCAGATTACTCCCCTAATCATAAAAATTTATGTCACTTTCCATAAACATTACTACTAATTTCTTTGCATACATACAAATAACTCTTCCACCAAAAAATAAATGCATGTATTGAGTCAGAAGCATTTTTATATATAAAATCTAAACTGAAAGCGAGAGTTACATACATCAGAATAGAAACAACCTTTTAGTCCCACATCGTTTGAAACAAGCACAACTCAAATGTTTATATAACGTACACATAGAGCACCGGACACGACCTTACTTGAACAGGATCTGTTCTATAGGATCGTACTACTGTGTCCTTGATTTCTAAGGAGACAGGAACATATGTCTGGATGATGAATGACAACCGTGCGATCAGAGCGTGATTAATGGCTGAGATGATTCTCATGTTGAGACATCATCATGTGCTGTAGATGATCGTTCTCAGACACATGCTGTCTGGGGTGGTTGCATGGTGTTCTTACAGACCAATTTTTTGTTTGTTTGTTTTGTTTTGCAATAAATAACAATATTTGATTTACCTTTGCTTCCAGAAGAACTGGGTTGAGCTTCTCTTTGTTTTGGAGAGGATAATGAGTCATGACTCATGTCCCCTTCCTCCCTCTACTCAAATATAAGTTGATCATTTAGCTTCCTCCTTCGAAGCATAGATAATTTAGTTTACTACTAAAAGAAAACCATTCATGCAGTGCAAATTTGAGTGAGAAAACGAAGCGTTTAGAAATGGATCAGAGAGATTTTGTTGTATCTTTTTTTGGTTAAGGTCGTGGTGTTGCCACGTAAATAACCATGTTCAAGCCAGGGAAGTAACAATCTTTAAAACTGTGACACGTTTTTGAATTATTATTATCAAGCTTAAACACCTTTTATCCTTTATCTTTAATTTTAGGTTCATATTGATCTCTTATTTAAAAAAAGTTGTAAATACATTCTTTTATTTGTTTAATTGACATTATGTTAGTCATTTTCATTCATCAAAAGCTAAGAACATCAACTGAGGTATACATGACATGTAAGTAAGCATTCTCTTCTTCCGACTTTACCAATTCTCTTATAAATTAAAATTAGGGTTCATTGGAACCCATTTATCCTCAAATTCTTTACCCCAAATTAGAGATTGAAACCAATTTTCTTCTCCTTTGAGCTAACATGTCAAATTCACAAATCAACTTTCTTTTCGAAATCTTTGAACAATGGTGCAAATGATGGATCTAACACAAATTCACATGGATCTCGTACATAAAAACCACGAATTCTCATTAAAATAACTAATGTGGTACCAATTAAACAAAAATAAATGAACTATCTGCATATTTTTTTTAACAAGGGATCAATATGAACCCCAAAATAAATATAAGAGATCAAAAAGGTGTTTAAGCCTTATTATTATTAGGTTCATTTTTATATTTATTCCTACAAAAAGAGGTTACTTGAGTTTTGGTCTTTGAATTCGTTAATCCTTTTAAATTTGTACAGCAAATATTAATCATTTGACTTTGAATTCCTTAACCCATTTAATTTTCCGACTTTCAAATTGAGGTGATAACATTTTTTTTTTTTGAACGGGCCAGTGATTAGGGGATTTGCCTTTAAGAGATAGGTTTCGGAGGTTGTTTGATTTGTCTGAAAATAAGTTGCTGACGGTTGCAGACATGTTTACTTTAGGACGATGAGGCGTGGAAGTGGCGTCGTAGGTTGTTGGCAAGGGTGGAGGAGTTGGTAGAAGAGTGTAGAATTTTACTTTAAAATGTGTCATTGTAGGTTGATAATGCGGATTACTGGTATTGGAATCTAGACCCGTTAGCAGGGTAGTCAGTTCATGGCGCGTACCGTTTCCTTACTAGTTAGAAACCACACCATTTTCAGCAGTGTTAGACTTCACGTGGCATATAGACGTCCCTCTATAAGTGTCTTTGTTTGCCTGACGACTTTTCAGAAATAGATTACCCACAAAGGATAATCTGGCATAATCTCTTCCCACTCTCAACTTTGTGTAAGCGGTTGTTGGACTCATGAATCAGCAAACCATTTTTTCTTGACGTGTAATTTTTTCAGTTCTCTTTGGCATCTCGTTCGTAGTTGGCTTGAGATTTATTAGTTGATCCATCTGAAATTGTGGACCATTTTGTACAGTTAGATAACTTGAAAGCTTTTTCAAATTCGCAGTGGTCTATAATGCACTTAATTTGGTTCTCTTGTGCATGCTTTGTTTGAAAAGATTGTAACAACATGATTTTTAATAATAAAGTAAGCTTTAATTATCACCTATTGGACAAAATTAAGTTAATTTCTTACGGTTGGTTGAAGGCAAAATTTACTTATATTGCTATTGACTATTATGGTTGGTGTCGAAGCCCTTTTATTTATGTAGGCATATGTTAAATTCTGTTTTTTGGGTTTTATTTCAATTGTTACTCTTGTAAGACTTTGGTGTTCTACTCTGGTAAGTCTAGTGCTAGATAAAATGATGTTTTGTGTTAATATATTCCATTTTGGTTTGTTAAAAATAAAATATATATTTAGTGTATTTTGTGATGACATTTGTATTTATGAACAATTTAAAATAATAATAAACAATTAGTTTAATCCTTAAATTACTAATAACCAATTTAATCCATCTATAAACTATTAAGATCACCTAAAAGGTCTTAAAACTATTCTCACGTCCTACATCTTTCGATTACCAAAATTGGTTGTTGCTTTCATAGTTTAAAGATTAAATTGATGCCTATCATGATTAGTGGCAACATCCGCTTCCATGTACGGGTGTTCACTTGTTATTTATTTTATCTGTTTTGGTGGTGTCTCTCTGTTCACGACACCTGACTTTTGTAATCTTTGAGCGGTGTTTTTCCTTAGCACACCTTGTGTAGGGATTTGCACCGTTGTTGTTAATATATATCATTTTGGTTTGTGAAAAAAAAGACTAAATTGATGCATTTTTATAATTTTAAGACCTTTTAGTTGATTTAAATAGTTTAGAGATTAAATCGATGAGAGAGTAATGATTTTGGTATGAAATTAACCGCTTATTCGACCTAAAATTAAGGACAAAAGATTAATTTTTTTTTTTGGTGGTGGCCGGAATTTGAACCTCACACCTTGCATATATTATACATTGTCCAAACTAACTAAGCTCACGAGGACAAGGATAAAAGGTTAAATAATTTGAAAGAGACTCGCTCAACAAAAATATAAAAGAATAAGATGACATTTCAAATTCTCAACGGACCTACCACATTTGCATAATAATAATATTACAATAAGCATATATACCAATAACCAGAGTACCACACCAATAATAATACTTCACACCTTCTAAACATATCTACATCATACAAGATGAAAACTACACATCAGTACACCACAATATTTTCAATCGCTTTATAACCGATCATAAACAAAGTTATGTGTGAATTGTGAAGGGAACAATTAACCGGACATTCTTTAACAAAAAAACAAAAATACAGCAGACAGATGAGGTTAACAATCACATGCTCCAAACACACATAATAAACTAAATAAACAAATGAATCCCAACACTAATGAGTAATTACAGTGCCGACCTACCAAAAAAATAATTACAATGCCGTCTCAATGCCACACTTGTCTTTTATTAGGAGTTTACTATGTCTCATTCTACATGTTTTTTTTATTAATCAAGCTATTAAAATATATTAAATATTTTTTCAATTAGAAATAAATAATATGATAGTTTCCTCAAAAAAAAGATAGAAAAATCAATTTTTTTCTCATTAAATGTAAATTTAAAAAAACAATATTAATTATTAATAAATTTAATATAATCAATGAAGTCTTACATTAACCGAAGAAGATAGTAATATATGAAGGGACTTGTTAACAAGTGTCCTTAAGACACTTGTTAAGGATTCAAAAATAAAAATAATTATTAAATTTTATGTATAAAAATTTACTTTTTAAAATTTCAATATGTTGAATGCATAATCCCCAAGACAAAGTTTCTTATTTAAATTTCTTAAAAATATAATAGAGTAAGATGACAAAGTTTCTTATTTAAACTTTTTAACAAGTTTCTTATTTAAAATATTTCAATAGATGTAAGTTCAGTGACAATAATTTGATTTTGTGATTTATGATTTAAATCTTACTTTAGATGGTTGTAAAATGAGATTTAAACCATAAATTACAAAATCAATATATATTGTCAATAATGCCATCGTTATTAACAATAATTTTCGTTTCTTCAATTTTCAAAAAATATTATCTAAAATAAAAATAAAGAATGGAAAAAAGTGCTTTAAAAAAAAGAAGGCTTAAATATTTGAAATTCCCTACAAATATGGCGTACTTAGTTTTTGGTCCCTATATTTTTTTTTAGAATATCTTTGCAAATTTTTTTGTTTTTTAAAAAGGTCATTGGACCTATTTGAAGTGTTAGGTGGCACTCTAGCGTTGACGTAACACTTGTTGATTGTATTTTTTGTAAGATAATACTGACATGACAAATCAATTAATTTAAAAATACCTTTATTTGTATGAAAAATACCCTTATTTTACGAGGACCAAAAGCCAAGTAAGGAATGGAAAAAATTTGCTTAAAAAAAGAATGAAATAAAAACATTGTTGAATGCTTTTTTTTTTTAGTATAATATCGTTGAATGTTTATTATTTTAGTATTAAATTAAATATAGTTTTTTGACCAAAAAGAATAAAGAATAATATTAAATTGTGTTGAATAACATGGAACTGAAATACCAACGAGAAAACGGCTCCATTGATTGAGCAGTTGTTTTGTGAAAGAAAATTCTTTCTTTCTTTCTCAACTCGCTTTCAGTTTCTTCACTTCTTTCTTCCCTCATCAACACGATACACCAAATTTCAATTTTCAATTTTCATTTCATATATAAACAACAACACCAACACCAACACCATCATTCTTCTCCAAATTCACCCCCTTCTTCTAATTGCACCTCCCACACAATGGCAGGTGCAAACAAACATTCCTCCACCTCTCGTCTCCTCCTTCTCTTAACCTTCCTCCCTCTCACCCTCGCCGCCTTCGCTTTCCTCCTCCAATGGCGCGGCGGCGTCACCGACCCCGTCACCCGCTGGTCACCCGATCAAAACCTCTTCCCCGGTATGTCAACCTCCGATCACATTCAACAACGATCACAATCTCGTTCACATTCCGATTGCTCTAGTCTTTTCGCCAATACTCATTCCCCTTCTTTTCCTTACTTTCGTGATTGGACTCTTGATTTCTCCTCCGATCTCTCCCCTAAGGTATCTATCAATATCATTCTCGTTTTCTTCATCACCCTTCGATCTATCTTTCATTTTTATATTCTTAAACCCTTTTCAGATTCAATTTTTGATTAATTCTTTATATTATTATAATCTTCCAATAGTTTTTGTTTTTATATTTAATTAAATTCTTCATCTTGGAATTGTGATTTTAGATTTTACCTGTCTCGTTATGAATTTGAATTTATTTCTCTGAGTTTGGTCCGGAGATAAGTAAAATATGACCAAGAATTATTGCTGACATGAATTGAAATAAATGGGGTTCTTTGGAATGATTTGTCTTTACGTGGAGCTTATTAACCACTTGAGTCTGAGCCCGATTACCTGGTTGATTTGAAATTGTTTTTTGTTATGTTGTAGATATGTATAACAACGAGTACTTCTGCGAGTTTGGAGCAGACACTGCCATGGATTTATTATCATAAAGTTATGGGAGTTTCAAGTTTTTTACTTTTTGTTGAAGGGAAAGCTGCGTCGCCTAATGTATCTAGAGTTTTAGAAACCATTCCGGTGAGTTGAATTGATTTTGATGTCAAATGGTTTATTTGACAATACTGTGTTATTAGTATTACCCAAGTTTTGATCTTTGATTAAAATGATGATTTTTTGTTAGGGGGTTAAAGTTATATATAGAACAAGAGAGTTAGAGGAGCAACAAGCTAAAAGGTACATGCCTTTTCTTTTGTTTTTTTTTTTCTCTCTTCAATTTAAAAGTTTTGTTTTTCCTTTGTTGAGCTGGTGACTGTTTTTTTACATTCGTAACCGTGTCCGTGCCTTTAGTTATAATGATTGGAATAAACTACTATAGTGTGGATTATTTATTTTTTTTTCTTTTGTTATTTGAATGAATAATGTTGAGTAGTTTAAGTATACTTCATTGCTAGTGTGCTTTTGCGGATTTAAAGTTCGACATGCATTCTGGATTTGGCTTGGTTTTACAATCCAAATTCCATAGACTGTGTCATGTTTTTTGTTTTTTAGTTCAGATCATTGGCAGAGGTTTGTGTTTTAATTGTCTAATAATAACCATGTTAGTGTTACATATGGATGGCAATGACTCTTACATTTTTTAATCGTGTGATAAATATCTGATCTTATCACAAGATTCTCATGTGTTTTTAGATATAGCCTTGATCATTAAAAATAATCTTATGGAAGTGAGCCTTGTTCTGTAGAGCAGTGGTAACTTTTCTAGTTGCAAAAAAATGTCTCACATTGGTGGGAGCCAAGTATTGTGAATTGCTCTCCTTTATATGAAATAAATTGGGATATAATCTGTGCATGTTAAACAGTGTACCAAACACGGCATCAGGTTAGTTTGAAGTATAAAATCCATTCTTTGGATTTTGTTTTACAGCGTAAGATATCGGACTTGGTAGGTTTTTGTAATTTAAATAAATAGTCATTCATACAAAGACACAGGATTTTAATATTATGTGCTAAATTTTTTTACCTCCCCATAATACCGCAAACTATTTTGATAGGTTGATCAATACCTTATTTGCACTTTGAATTTTGTTTTGTACCAGCCGTATATGGAACGAAACTTGGTTGTCAAGCTTCTTCTACAAACCTTGTAACTATGAGTTGTTTGTAAAGCAATCTTTGAACATGGAAATGGCTATTGTCATGGCAAGGGTATGGAATTTTATTTCTTTGATTTTTTTTATTATAATATACTAGCATATATCTTTTTAAAGTAATTTATCTTTCTAAGATCTTAGTGTTATTTTTATAATATTATTTTATTCAGGATTCTGGCATGGATTGGATCATCCATCTGGACACTGATGAACTGATACATCCAGCAGGAACACAGGAATACTCCATGAGGCAGTTGCTATCTGATGTGCCTGGAAATGTTGATATGGTTATTTTTCCAAATTATGTGAGTTCAGGAGTTTTATCTAACTGCGATCTTGTAGCCCCTTTGATATTCGTTGATAATTATTACTTAAAAGCTGGAATGTTATTTGCTTCAGGAAAGCAGTGTTGAGCGAGATGATATCGCGGAGCCTTTCAGCGAGGTATTTGCTTAAATAGATTTTCTTAGTTTTCTAACAGCTAATTTAACTATTACAAATTTAATTTCTTTTCTTTTTGGGTCCTACTGGATTATTAGCTGTTGCCTTTGTTGTGCCATATGTTTTGTTTGGAAAAATTAAGTATGTACCTAAATCTGAACATGAATTACTGATTTTGTTTAAAGGCTAACTCTTTGATATAATTAAAAAAAATTGCGTACAATTTTTGGACACAATTTAGATCGACTTGTGAAAGTGTATCTGCATAGGCATTCACACTCGAGAGTTCTGTACATGTTTTACAATGAAACTTTTAAACGATGTATAAGTGCAGAAACAAAGTATTTTTGGCTGACTTTACGCATTGTTTAGTATTTATGCTTCATTACAAGAGCCTTTTTATAATGTCTATGGAAGTCTGATGAGAGTTGAAATTGAAGTTAAGCTTGTTGGAATTATGTGATTCAGCCACTCAGAAACAAAAAAGTCATTGGAATATACTAATAAAAAGTATATAAACATAAACCAATCTGCTTCACACACATTTTCATACGAATTTCTGGTATTTGGTTGTAATCTTTGGATACAGCTATATTGTTGACAACCTTGTAAATGTGGCTGTGGTAGTTTCTAAGGTTTTCCTTTTTTCATTTATTTAAACCAAAAGTTGAAAGTGTCTATTTCGTAAAAGGCTAAAAGCCGTTGGTGCAGATCCAATTTTTAGTGTGTGTCGTAGCCTTTTTATTGTTATTTTTTGTTCTTTCAACTATTTTCTTTTTGAAAACCAAGTATATTTGATTACATATTTAACTTACAATGTTGTCATAGGTTTCAATGTTCAAGAAGAACTATGATCACCTTCCGAAGGATGTGTATTTTGGAAATTACAAAGATGCAACTCGTGGCAATCCAAATTATTTTCTTACTTATGGAAATGGGAAATCAGCTGCTAGGATTCAGGATCATCTCCGTCCTAATGGTGCACATAGATGGCACAACTATATGAAGACACCCAAGTATGTTGATAATGCACATTGTTAATTAATATGAGCATGTGTCTGACAATTATGTATGTGTCTATGTATGTATATTGACTACAGCTTTAGTTTACTATTTAGGGGAGATTTTATTGAATCTGTATGTATTTTGGAGTTTATGACTATGCCTAGTAGACCTAGGCTAATCATTCAAAAATTTATGGGTATGTTGGTTTCATATCATGCAAGTTAACATATGGTTTTTTTTCAAGTTTTCTGCTAACTGTTGATCTTATATTGAATGGTTTTTCCAATTTGCCGGTAATTGATGCTGTCCTGAGTAGGTTGTCTTTATTTCTAGGTGCCAACATTTAATTCCATGTCATTTTAAGTAAAATGTATAAATAGTGAAGAATGCATTGTTTTAATCCATATTTTACACTGATTTGTATGCCAAATCTTTTAACAGTGAGATCAAGTTGGAAGAAGCTGCTGTTTTGCATTACACTTATACCAAATTCTCTGATTTGACTTCAAGACGTGATCGGTGTGGCTGCAAACCTACAAAAGAAGATGTAAAAAGATGTTTCATGCTGGACTTTGACAGAGCTGTAAGTTATAGATTCCCTTTAATGCTCTCCTTGCTTCGATATCTAATTAATAATTACTACTAGCTTCTTGAAGTGTTGTTAGTACTTATCTTCTGCAGTTACATTCTCCTTTTCCAAATATCTTTACGTCTATCAGTTTTTGCATCTTAATGTTTGTGTTAGGCCTTGAACTCAGGTCTCCTGGTGAAATCAGAATGTAATTCATGTTTAGTTATGTTCTGTGCATGGTCGGTTATATGACATTCCCTCAGTTTTTTTCATTTCTTAACATTGTAATTAATATTTAGTTATTTCCTCGTACTAGTAATTCATTAAACACCGTCACCTCTTTTTTCCTTGAAGGCTAAACTGCAGACAATGGTGTTTTTTCATTGAGTTTTTGTTCTACACTTTCTAGTATATTGGGCTGTGAAGTTAGGAAAATTTACATTTTGGGTTTGTTTGTTAGGGGGACAGGGAATTTTTACATTGCAACTGTGTAAAAATATTTATAGTCTCTGACTACTTTGTTCTTTGTCTGATGTGTAGGCTTTCATCATTGCTTCAACTGCAACTGAGGAAGAAATGCTTCAATGGTAAGTTCAGAAGTATGAAAATAATTACTTCAAATTTTTTACTTAACTAAAGATATAATTTTTCCTGGAAGTGTTGAAATTATTAGTTTAACTTTTTGTTTCATACATGTCAGTGTGGTCGGTCCATACAGTCATAGTCTACTATTTTATGGAATTATATTCATTCTTAGGTGTTAGGTGTAATTTTTATCATGAGCTGCGTGTAGGAATGAATTGTAAATCTGTGTGGAGGAGCTCAGGTTGTTCCTAGATGATTCACCGGCAGATATTGCGATAAGTGAAAATTTGGTTCCCCAAATAAAGATTCTATTGGAACATCAATATTTTCAATACAACAACAACAACCAAACTTTATCCCGCTAAGTGGGGTCGGCTCAATATTTTACAAAATAAATAGAAAATAATATTAGATACATAGATGAAGAGTATATTTTAAAATGAAACAATCTCAAACATATTAAACTTGTGTGGCTCGTAGTCTATCCTAAAACCATTTGATAATTTTAAACATAATAGCAGCCTCCTTTACATTTTAATTTATAGCACGGCAAAAATGCATAAAAATTTGTCTTCAAGTCGGTTTTTTTTCTTCTTCTTTCATTTAGGTATCGTGAACGAATTGTGTGGACTGACAAAACACTAAACATGAAACTTATGAGGAAAGGCATCTTAACTCGCATTTATGCTCCCATGGTAAGTTCATTTGCCTCAAATGCTTTATGGTTTCTCTCCAAGCAATTAATACTGTTATCTGACATAGTTATTAGAGAACATCCTAACTTTTGCTCCATAAAATTACCTTTGTAGGCCATTATTCAAAGTTTGAGGGAAACTGGTGTTTTTAGCTCTGTGGTTGCAAAAGCTGCTCAGACAACAATATCAAAAGACAATTTTTTAAAATCTGTGGAGAGTAGCAATTCAACTAGGAATTCCAGATCAGAAGTGTTATCTTCTAGAAAAATTGATGCAGGTGGAGTATCCCAAGCGATTGCAAGAAGAATCTTGGAGGTTATAGATGATTCAATTCCCTCTGCAATCCCACCATTATCTCCACCCGACCATGACGGTGCTGATGCTGATACAGACTTCCTTACATCCTAATGACTGACTCCTTGCCATGGCTAGAGATTATTTTGAACATGGGTCTGATACTTGAATTCTGGAGATTTTTTTTAAAGAAAGATATTGATAGAAGCACTTCTGGCCGTCATGATGGCCATTCCTGTTTCAGGATTCATGGGGTTTTTCCCGATCATTACCCAAGCGCTTGTGTAAATTTCAGGTATAGACTGTAGGGTTAGTGTAGGAATTATACAAAGCAGACTTTTCTATCTGTTCATTATTCTTTTCCTATTTATTTTGGGCAGATTGGGTGCGATTGTAATGGTAGTGGCTTATTCTATTTTTGTTCACACACATTGAGAGAGGTCTGTTATACAGGTTGAGATTATCTCCCCCAGTTGGAGGAAGGAGAAATGATTTATACAATGAAAATTATGTTGTCAATTTTTGTCGGCATTTGAATTGACTTCATTACTTTAGTGCCCCGCATCCTAAGGGAAGTGAAAGAGTTTAGAATTAATGTCGGTGAGTCTTGTCAATGAAAAGATAGTTAGAGGTCTGAATTTTTACGTACTAAAACATGTCTATAAGATTATCCCAAAAAAAGGGTATTACTATTAGAGGGTATACGTACCACAAGCCTAGCTCAACTCGCATACCTACACTATTGTGATCCTTTCAATATTTGAAATAATCACTAGTTAGTCAACACATTAATGGACATTTAACATGGTTATCTTGGTTAGGTAATTAATGCCCAAGCCTATGAAGAGGCTTTAGAAGGAGATTGAGCGTTTGGGTAGTTTCTGAAATTTGGGGATACACTTAAACTATTTATTGATAGGATAAGTACTTGACTTGGAATTTTAATGCTCAAAACCGGACTCTAATCCCACCGTTTTCCCTCTATAAGTTTCCTTCATTTGAAGGCAATCTATTTGAGGCACTGGCATACACTTATCATGGATATTTTCATGTTGTGAAAGTGTAACTCTTTTCTGTTGGATCCAACATTCCAACCTCATTGGTTCTATTTGATTCGGTGTCATAAGAGAGAATTTGGTGGATTTGACTCCCCAATTCCCAAATATTTTTACTTTTTTATAGGTTCTATTTGATTTTATTAAATCTTATCCGACTAAACAAATAATAAATATACTAAAAATATTGATGTTGTTTTTTAACCTTATTCATTTTGAGTTTAAAATATCATCTCATTGAAAATCTCTGAATTTTTGGCAAACTTTTAATCAGATTAGATACCTTATCCAGATTAGTGATGATTGTAAGATCTATTATGTGCTTTTTTGAGACAAATTGACTTTACATCTTGATCAAATGCTAGAAATAAGACTTTGAGCAGAAAATTTGACATATTCAAAACTTTCACAGAAGAAAATGTTGAGCTTTTTAAGTAGCGGGCAACCAGAAATAAGACTCTCAAGAGCATTGGACTCGAACCTAACTTCTTCTATAAGCTAAGTTCAAGCAATCTTTTAAAGCCACAAATATTAGGTGGAATTGACAAGTTAAATCCGCTAAGTCTAAGGTAAGTCAATTTCTTACAAGAGAAGCTTAATATTGGATATGGCATTTGTTCATGACCTGAATCAAAGTTTACAAGCTCAAGATATTTAATGTCCCTCGTTGACAAAAAGCAAATCCACATATTGATGGATTCAATTGCGATATTGTAAATGGAACTCAGATTTATGAATCGAGTAAACTTATGTATCGGCCCATTGTGGCACAAAAGAACATATGTGATAGTTTTAGAAACCCTAAGGCCACGGTCATCAAAATACTTAAACTGGTCAATAAATTCTTCGACAAACCAAAGTTTGGGGATGAAGTCCACATATTTCTCCATTTTCTTGACAAAACACTAGTCCTAGCTAGGTCTTCCATTTTTAAGTGTTCTAGGATGCCATCAATGAAATTACATGGTAAGTCACTGATTCGATCAATGTGATCATCTTGTTTGACCTTCTTGTTGATGAGAGTCATAAGGGAACTAGAAATTCAAGCAAAAAGAGTAAATACTCGGAATAAGAGAGTAAAATAAAAGTACATTAATTGCATATTTGGATTTGTGGTGAATTTGTGAAAATCACGACAGCATGAGTTTGTCAAACCTACTGTGATTTCGAACATGCATAGTATCTGCACTTAGATTAGATCATCAGATAACCAAATAATGCCAGAGATAATTGAAAAAGTTCATTCCGACTTTAATAATACTAACCAACTACATCTCTGATAAGATGAATGAATGAATAAATTGGCATTGATAATTATAAAGTTTAGACTACGCCTCCTACTATTGCAATATATAATCCACACTCTGTTGTGACTAATATCTTGCCGTTAATTGCCAATAATATCGTGAAGATATTGTCATAACAACACATTATGCCTCCTGCTGTACATAATTTAGACTGACTTTATTATTAGGCAAATATATTTTGAATGATTAGCTATTGTATTTATGCCTTGTACTTGCGTGTAGCTATAAGAAAAGACTCGATGAAAATCATGACATTCCATCACAAATCAATCTTTGTTATGGTATCAAGAGCTTATGATGCATAATAGAATCTATCATGTCTAATAATCAAACATATAAAAGCCATACAAATATACAAATCGTCAAACACACAATGTCTAATATGTTCAACCCTAGTAATTTTCTATAAAATCTAACACTTAACAATTTTTTGATTCCATGAGAAGTTTAAAACCAAGTTGCATAAAACCATGCAATTCAGATAAACTGTTATTATAATCATAAATACATGAAAACATATGTTATGATATATTTGAATCAATCACAGCCATAATTGTCTAAAGATTCAATAGCAGATGCAATTTCTATGACAGGTGATAAACTTACTGCTCAAATAGTCCAGAACAACACCATATATGAATCTATTCCAGGAAAATAAAATAAAGCAAAGACACCAAGAAGAACTGTGGTGTTGAGAGATATAATCCAGTACACTCTCAATAATAGAACATAACGTGGGCTCTTTGTGATGCACGTCTCATCCATAACAGCTCTTCTGAAATGCTTAACAATATAGGTGCGTCTAATTTCGGATATTGAAGACCAACTTTAAAAGTAAGAGCCTCTAACGATGCTGCATTTGCAAGTATGAACTCTATCAAACTCATTGCATGCTGAGAGCAAGATCTAACGTCGATAGTCACTTTCTTAAGTTGACTGAGGCAACCACTAGTGCATTCTAACTCCTCTGAATCGTCGGCCTCCTCTGAATCGTCGGACTCTTGTGAAATATCTTCATCGTTGTAACACTGAATTATAAAAAAATAAAATAAAAAATAAAGAGTCAAAATACAACAATAAGAAAGAAGCTAAGAAGAGTAGATATTCATGTTCACCTCAAGTTCAACCAAGCTATGAGCACTTTCAAGTACACTAACAATATACAAAAGTTCTCCTCTATCACTCAAATTCAGACCATACAATTTCAAATGCTTTATGGAGCTGAACGAGCTTTTTAGCAGCTTGGGAGGAATGATATCTGCATACTGGATCTATGCATATAAAAAACAAAACTTTGAGATATGCACAAACAAACTAAGTGAAAAATAATAACTTTCAATATAAATATTGGATTGGACCATTAATGAAAAATTAACATTGCATCTCTTTTAAATGTACATAAAAGATCAAACCATGAGGCCAAGGGCTAGATAGAAGTGGTGATTAAAAAAAAATCAAATATAAATCAGAACAAGTCCATATATGTCAAAATAATATTTTGCTCTTTGTTTCATATCAAATCTACCAAACTAACATAGCTAGAATCTTACCCAACTGAAAAATAATAAATATAGAATTTAGAGTGTTGTTGTTTTCTAACCTTGTTATTGACAGGCGGATTGATAGAAATCCTCTGAATGTTTTTTGGCAAACTTTTGATCAAACCAGATACCCAAGCCCTAGTAGCTTAAAGTGTAAGATCAATCAGATTCTGTGCTTTCTCGAGACAAATTGACTTCATATTTTGATTAAATCCTATCAATAAAACTTTGAGAGTAGGAATAGCAAAATCAAAATATTCAAAATCTTCACATGATGCAATATGAAGACTTTTAAGTAACGGACAACCAGAAATAAGACTCTTGAGTGCACCGGGCTCGAATCTAACAAACACTAAGTGAAGTTCAAGCAATCTTTCAAACCCACAGAAATCAGGTGGAATTGACAAGTCAAATCCGAAAAACTTAAAGTAATTCAATTCCTTACAAGAGAGGACAATATATGGCATTTGATCGAGACACACTGCATATGAGTAGTTCACAAGCTCGAGATGTTTAATACCCATCCTTGACAAACATGGAATCCAAGTATTGAGGTGTTCAATTGTGATCTCGAATCTGTAGTCATAAGATATGAAAAGACCAAACTTATCTATCGGCCCTTCGTGTTGCTTGAGAACATCCGTGATAATTTTATAAGCTACTGGATCATCAAGATCCTCGTACTCTTCAAAAAAGTCATCACTAAACCAAAGTTGTGGGACTTTAGTCCACTTATACCTCCACTGTTTAGACAAAATACTAGTCCCAACTAGGTCTTTGATTAAGTGCGCCAGGATGCCGTCAATGGCATTGCATGGTAAGCCATTGATTCGATCAATGTGATCATCTTGACGTTGTTGGAAAGAGTCATAAGTGAACTACAAATTCAAGCAAGCAGAAGTGTAAATATTACGATCTGACTTCAAAATACTGATGCAACACAAGAAATATCAGAGGAGTCAATGCAAAATCTAACTTTTAATGCCCTAATAATAATAAATCATACTGATCAATACAAAATCTAACTTTGATGCCCTAAAAATATTAAATCATAGTGATCAAGTGACATTATTCTTGATGAAACACGTTGGTGCACTTAGAGGTGTCAATATCATGCGGCTTTGAAGTTTAGGCCCCAGCCCACATAGTAAGGGGGCTTGAAAATTCACAAGATTAAAAAACCCACATTCATGCAAGCCCACAAATAAAAAAATCAAAAGGCTCCAAAGCCCCAAAATTTCTATAAACTTTTTTTAAAAAACAAATTTTTTTTTACCGAAAAAAACTTTTCTTTTACCGGAAAAAACTTCTTTTACCGGAATTTTTTTTTTACCGGAAAAAAAACTTTTTTTTTACTTTTATAGTGTGGCTTTTTTAGGCCCACAAATAAATAGATTTTAGAGTGGGCTTGACCCCAAATATTTTGTTCAATTAAGGGCTTTAATTTAGTGGACTTCGTGAGGGCTTTTTTAAGTGGGCTTTGAAATTTGGGGCTCTATTGACATCTCTACTTGTGTAATACCTAAAAAAGATAGAGTCAAAATATGACAACGAAAATGAATCTAAGTAACATAGTATACTTTTGAGAGTATTCATGTTTCTCTTTCATTTAAATCCACATCATTCAATTTCAGATACTCTAAGGTGCTGAATGAGCATTTTAGCAGTGTGAGAGATATAATATCTACACACAAGATTGATGCAAACAAACAACAAAACAGTGAATATTGGGTTGCAAATCGATAAAAATTAAACATTTCCTTTGTAATAATAAATATACAATAAAAGAGTGGGATACAATCCGTAAAAGAGTAAGATATAGTCTTGTAAAAGATCAATATGTAAAATATTCAAAATTTTATGCATTATTTCAAATCAAATCTATCAAGCTAACATAATAAATATACTAAGATTAGTGATATTGTTTTCTAACCTTTTTGAAACTGAACCATGATCCCATAGATAGCTTCTGTCTATTTAGCAAACTTTTGATCAAACTAGCCACCCTTTAATGAATTGCGCCAAGTTAAAGATAATAAGATTATGTGCTTTCTTGAGACAAATTGACTTCACATCTTGATTAAATACTAGATATAAGACTTTAAGACTAGGAGCAGAGAAATTAACATATTCAAAACATTCGCAGTATAAAATGATGAGGTTTTCAAGTAACTGACAACCAAAAATAAGACTCTCAAGAGCAATTTACAAGTTAAATCCACCAAATTTAATGTAAGTCAATTCCTTACAAGAGAAGACAGGCTATGTCATTTGTTCAAGATATGTTTTGAATCCTAAGTTCATAAGCTCAAGATATGCCATGCCGCTCGTTGACAAAAACAGAATTCACGTGTTAATGTCTTCAAAATGCTAGTCCTAACTAGGTCTTCAATTTTCAAGTATTCTAGGATGCCATGAATAATCTTCAATAATGTTGATCATCTTGTTTGACCTTTTTGTTGATGATAGTCATAAGGGAACTAAAAGTTCAAATAAAAGAGTAAATATTTAGAATACAAGAGTAAACTAAAAGTAAATTAATTGCATATTTGGATTTGCCGAGGATTTGTGAAAATCACGGCACCATGATTTTGTCAAACCTATCGTGATTACAAGAATGCATAATATATTTGCACTCAATATTAGATAATCATATAACCAAATAGCACCAGAGATAATTGGAAAAGCTCATTCCAACTTTAACGCATAGTATCAAAACACTTAAAAAGAAACTGAGAGATAATTGAAAAAGTTCATTCCAATTTATTGATGGATTAAAATGAGGGTATAATTAAAAAAAAGTTGAAAAAAATCAAGTTCCTTGATAATTAACAATTGTAAAATATCAAATTCATTATTTATTCAACAAAAAAATGCAAAAGAGGTAAGTAAAAGCCATTCTTGTTCAAAAAAAATTAGTCCAGTAATTCAAAAACATCTGAAATCAGCCAACAAACAACCACAACAGAAAGTAAACGAGTCCATTCACAAACTATTACAAACAATGGCCACATAATACCAAACAAACAGAAAAATAAAATAAAAAATGTATTTTGAAATACCCACATTCACAAGTAGTACAAACAATACATTCACTTCACTGTCACCACATCTTCAAATACCCACATTCTCTTCATCAGTAAGAAGGAACTCAACATGTGCTCTTTGTGATGCTCGTTCCATCCGTAACAAGTCTTGTGAAATTTTATGTGCATCTAAACTCTTAGAACCAGGACAAACTTTAAAGGTAAGAGTCCTTAATGATGTAGAGTTTGCAAGTATGAACCGTATCAAACTCATTGCATGCTGAGAAATTCTATATGCTCGAACATGGATTTTCACCATCTGCAGATTATTAAGGCAATCACTACTGCATTCTAACTCCTCTGAATGATCCGACAATTGTACGGTAGAAACATCGATGTAACTCTGAATTGTAAAAATTGAAGTGTCAAAATACAACAATAAGAAATAAGCTAAGAAGCTTAGGTAATCATGTTTACCTGTATAACAAGTTCAACCAAGCCAAGAGCACATTGGAGTGCACTAACAATATGCAAAAGTTCTCCTCTATCATTGAAATTCACACCACCCAATTTCAGATACTTTATGGAGCTGAACGAGCTTTTTAGAAGCGTTGGAGGAATGATATTTGCATACTGCATCTATGCATATTAAAAAATAACTATGAGATATGCACAAACAAACTACACTTACAAGTGAAAAATAATAACTTTCAGCATAAATATTGGATTGGACCATCAATCAAAATTTAAACATTGCTTCTCTTTTAACTATATAAACCGCAAGGCCAAGCAAGATAGAAGATGTGAGGTAGAATCTTAACCTTGTAAAATCAAAATATTAGTGATGTTTTCTAACCTTGTAAAAACCGAGTCGTGCACTAATAGAAAGCCTTTGAATGTTTTTTGGCAAACTTTTGATCAAACCAAATACGCAGCCGTTAGTAGCTTTGAGTGTAAGATCAATCAGATTATTTGCTTTCTTGAGACAAATTGACTTCATATTTTGATTAAATTCTATCAATAAGACTTCAATAGTAGGAGGAGCAAAATCAAAATATTCAAAATCTTTACATAATACAATATGAAGATTTTTAAGTAACGGACAGCCAGAAATAAGACTCTCGAATGCACCGGGCTCGAATCTAACAAACAATAAGTGAAGTTCAAGCAATCTGTTAAACCCACAGAAGTCAGGTGGAATTGACAAGTCAAATCCGAAAAACTTAAAGTACGTCAATTCCTTACAAGGGAGAACAATATATGGCATTTGATCGGGATGTGTTGCGTAGTTCACAAGCTCGAGATGTTTAATATTCCTCTCTGACAAAATCGGAATCCACTTATCAAGGTGTTCAATTGTGTTCTCGAATTTGTAGTCATCAGATATGAAAAGACCAAACTTATCTATCGGCCCTTTGTGTTGCATGAGAACATCCGTGATAATTTTATAAGCTACTGGATCTTCGAGATCCTCGTACTCTTCAAAAAAGTCATCACTAAACCAAAGTCGTGGGACGAAAGTCCACTTATACCTCCACTGATTAGACAAAATACTAGTCCCAACTAGTTCTTTGATGTCCAAGTGTGATAGGATGCCGTCAATGACATTGCATGGTAAGTCACTGATTCGATCAATGTGATCCTCTTGATCAGAAAGAGTCATAAGTGAACTACAAATTCAAGCAAGCAGAAGCGTAAATATTACGATCTGACTTCAAAATACTGATGCAACACAAGAAATATCAGAGGAGTCGATGCAAAATCTAACTTTGAATGCCCTAATAATAACAAATCATAGTGATCAATCATGAATACAAAATCTAACTTTGATGCCCTAATAATATTAAATCATTGTGATCAAACACGTTGGTGCACTAATATAGTTATTATTGAATCATGCTTGGAAAACTAATGAGTAAATGAAAAAGTGGAGATTTGTGATATTTTGATGAAACCTTACTTACAGTTGAAAGCAGGACGGCTCCTGCGATCTCAGAGTCGCCGCTGCAATGCGCCGTTTCTCAAGTTTTGTCGAAATGTTCCAACACGTGTTTGTTTGCCGTTTATGTCTTTTTCTTACACAAAACAAAAATGTTTTGCCTAGGGTTTTTTTTTTGGACAAAAACATGATATATTGAATGGATCAAAGCCCAACAAGACCCATAGCAGAATGAAAATTGCTTTTCTGACACTAGAAATGTCCTAATAACACAAGTAAAATACCAATTTGCCCTCAATGGAAGTTAACTACCGTTCTCCTGTCCGGCAGCAGTTAACTGCTGCTGAGTACAACGGTAGTTAACTGTCGTTACTGCCAGCGGCAGTTAACTGATGTTGCGTGCCTAGTTCACATTTTTCCAGCAGCTTTGCTTTCTCCTTCTCCTTCCCTTTTATACGTACTATTTTGACCACGTTTTTTTTTCTTCCAATTTTCATCCAATTTCAAATTCATCAATTCTAAAACATATAAAAAGTAATAATAATATTAACATGATAAAAATAAAACGCAAGAAATAATTTAAAAGGTGTGTAAATGTCATAAAAATACGATAATTGATAACATGCAAAACACAACACTATTTCAACTCCTTTTGTGTGTAGTTTAGGCCTAGACTCGCTTGTTTTTGCCTTTGTTATGCTGGTTGTTTGGTTATGTTTTCAGGTACACAGCAATAGAGGCCTCCATGCGCAGAAACGGCGAAATTCGGCGAGAAAGCGAAGAAAAGAACAAGTCCTGAATTGTCAAGCTTCAGGGTGACGGCCGTCACACTCTGTGACGGGTTGACCGTCATCCTTCAACACGGGTTCGGGAGAATCAGTCTCCCCCATGATCTGAAGCAAAACTGCCCAGTTTCCCTCCCACACTCTCCACCTGCAGTGCACGATCAGAACACGTTGAAGAGCATTCTTGGCCTATAAATAGGTCCAAAGAAGAGAGAAAAAGGGTTGGAAATTTTTTAGAAAGCATTAGACTTACAGAAATAGTTTTCTTTGTAATCTGCAGTACTTTGTAGTTTCCATTTTTATTCAAAAACCAGTTACTAAGAACCTTCATCACTTGCAATTTTAAATTGAGAACTATTGTCATTTTACTTCCTCTGTTGCCGCAATTGACAAAGGCTTGCTTAATTCAATTCTTTCAGGTTCCTGTTTACTTGTTTTCTTTTCATTTACCTTGTCTTTCTTTTTCTTTGATTCGGTTATAATGCCCAGTATGAATAGCAGCTTAATTATGATTATTAGCATGTCTGAGTAGATTTTAGAAGTGTCCGAAATGTAGAAATTGTCGTACCAATGATATTCAGCTGAAAAGTATGATTGAATTTTATAGCAGGAATTATTTTTATGTCTGATTATTCAGTTTTTAAACGATGAATTTTTACAGTGAAAACTGAAAAAGCATGATATCTGTTTCGTATCGAAAGAACGAAACTCATATCTGTCCGTAGAATAATCAGGAATTATTTTAGCAATTCAGCGATAGCACTTGCTTAAAATAATTTTGACATTCTTAATTTTCAAAAACGCTATTTTAAACGCTGAGTCATGTACGCGAAAGCTGATGACTGTGGGTTTAAAATACGGATTCAGTATTGCGAAAGCATACTGATTTCTTTAAATTGAAATTATTCTAAAAATAACTTTTCAAACAAAACTAGATTATTTTGGAATGAAAAGAATTTTGACATTATAAGGCGAACACGCGAAAGCGGTCGAATAGATTATAAAGTCAGAATTCTATGTCGCGATCATGAAAGCGAAGCGACCGCCTTTTAATTTAATCCTTTTACGTGCGAAAATATTTTCCGTGCTATAAAAATAAACGCTACTCAGCTGGTATCAACGGTCGACGTAAACTATATTCCGGGCACTCATTTATTAATTAGTTAATCAAACCTTCTCAATTTCCTAGTTTTTTACCCACATAATTTAGAATCGCCTTAGATAAACAACGTAACAATTAATTACGGTACTTGGCATTGGTCTCTGTGGATTCGACAAACCTTTTATACTAAAACAGATATTTCCGTACACTTGCGGAGCTATCAATAATGCTACAAGGTACGAAACATGTCATAATAATACATCACCATCATCATAGTCAAAATGTACCCAAAAAAGAAAAAGCCTAATCAGAATCAACCCTGTTGCCTACGATGCCTCTACCCCCTGCGCTGCCTGGCAATCCTATACGTAAGGGCAGGGTGACCAGTACTGCCAATCCGAATCACCTCCTGAACAATCTTCTCTTTAGTCATCTCGCCGCTCCTGGCCACAATATTAACAACTATCTGCACCACATCCATGATGATCGTCAGTGTGTCAGGCATCTCTCTGGCATGCTCCTCCTCTATAATCTACTTCACATTCGCCGGCCTGGGAGAAGATCCTTCATCAGGTGGGAGAATACGAGGGTGAGAAACTTTGACATACCAAGCCATGTAGCCATGGTCATGATGCCATGCTCTCTGACACCTATGTACCCAATCAGGGTAGAACCACGCAGCGGGGTCTATAAACACAATGGTCAGCATCTCCTGAGGCATCTCAGCGACATCTGACGGATGTCTGGGAATGTCATGTACAAAGGCAAACTGCCTCTTAACCCGCTCAGGTAAATGACGGTACACCCTCTCATTCCCGCACATCAGCCATCCCGAGTAAGTGACAATAAGCTGAAAAGGGCGTATCTCTCTGTGATCTTCATATGTATGCCACCTCACATCATCCATCTCCAAGCGATCCAAGAGTAGGCAGTAATGGTGCACAGTTGTATGACCTCTGCTAGTAAGCCATCTCCCTGCACATGGTATGTCCGGCTTCCACTTCGTGTTTTTCTTCCTTAGGTACGGACCTGGCAAATGCTCCAAAATCTATCCATGCAACAAATAAATAATACAAAAAAAAATATTCGAGTTATATATTAAATAAATATAATACATTATAAAAACTTCAAAAAAATATTTAAATATAATCCTAAATAAATGTAGTCGACCTTAGAAAAAAAAAATCTAACATAATGATAAAAATTATAAAATAAATTCATAAATAAATGAAGATAAATATTAAATTATTACCATAAGAAGAGTCACACAACCAGCCATCGTATAGGTAAGCTAAGGTCATCTCACCCCATGACCACTTCCCAATCGCCTGCAAGTCCGTCACACGATCAAGATATACCAAGTCGATGTGTCTGTTCGTTTTGTTAGTGAACAACGCACTACCGACGAGATATAGAAGAAAACTCCTCACACACCACTGCCTCCTCCTATCGCTCTCCAGCATCTCCTCCCTTGACTGTGGGTCCTCCAGCCGTCTAGCCTTTATCAGGTGGGCTTCATAAAGCCGCTTCAGTGTGACATAACTAATATGAGCACCATACTCAGTCTTTGCCTCAACCCTAGCAGCAGCATCTGACATGCCCAACAACCTGGTCATTTGTGTAATCCCATGGTCCTGATCGACTACCACGTCATGGTCCAGCATGCGGCCCTGAATAGGAAGGTGGGGGAGATTATACACATCGTCAAAGTGATTGTCAAAGTGATCGTCATCTCCCTCACAGGTAGATGAAAACTACTGGTCTCCATGTACCACCTCTCGCAAAGAGCACGTATCATGGCATGGGTCACACTAGAATACCCGGTGTATATCAAACCATGTAGGTGATAGGTCCGCTAGTGCACGGAAATATCGGTTTTAGTATAAAAGATGTCGAATCCCACAGAGACCAATGTCAAGTACCGCTATCTATTGTCACGATGTCTATCTAAGGCGATGCTAATTAGTTTAGTTGCAAAATTGGAAAATAACTTTGTTTTTAATTAATTTTAATGACCAGAGCCCGGAATATAATTTGCGTCGACCGTGAATACTTGTTAAGTTATATTTTATTATTGTAACAGGACAATATTTTCGCGCGTAAAAAGGATTAAATTAAAGGGGTTGTCAGATTTCACTTGTTCGACACCGAATCTTGACTTTGTAATTTATTCAACCGCTTTCGTGCGTATGCCTTACAACGTCAAAACTCCGTTTGAAAAATAATCAATTTTTGCTTGAAAAGTTATTTTTAGTAGAAAACGAATTTAAAGGTATCGTCGGCTTTCGCTCGTCCATTACCAGATTTTAAGCTTATAACCAACAGCTTTCGCATGCACAGTCACAATTTTAAAATTACTTTTGGAAATTTATAATTTCTAAATTAATTAAAGAAAACGTTTTGGCTGAATTCTAAAATTAATTCCTAAATATTCTACGGACGGATACAAGTTTCAGTCTTTCGATATGAAACCAGTAACATGTTATTCCAGCTTTCGCTGTGAAATTCATCGTTAAAAAGTCAGAATTTTCAAGCTTAAAAATAATTCATGTTACAATTTCTAATAATACAACTAAACAGAGCACCATTGGCACGACGTTCACCATATTCCAGACTCTATAGAAATCTACTCAGAAATAGTAATTAAAACAAATACACTTTTATTCATAACATTCATCATCATTGAAACAGAGAATTAAAAGAACAAAATGAATGAGCAGAAACGAACCTGTTAATGATGGATACCTTAAACAAAAGAAAAGGCCACGGCAACAGAACAGAAACGCAGCAACGATATGAAACAACACAGAACAGCAACGCAGCAACAAAGAAGTAAATAACACGGCAGCAGCTGATTAATGATGCGGCCAGAAGCTATTCTTTGCAATTGGAATCAAGCACCAAACACCAACACAGTAACGCAAGCAACAATGAAAATATGTGGATTATATGGCACACGTACTTGGCAATAACAATTCTCAATAATAGTAGATATGGGCAGCAAAGTAAGGTAATGGAAATTGAAATATCATGTAGCAGCACGAGAATCAATTGAATTTGGATGACTAATAACAATAAGGAAACGGCAATTGAAATAAGAAAAGAATAATCACTATTGAATTAAAATTGCAAGGGAACAAAGGTTTTCGTATCAGCAAGCTATGAATGAAAAAGAAAACTAAAAAAACTTTGATTACAATAACGTGAAGAAAAAAAACTAGTTTCTATTTCACTAACTTTCTCTCTAAAAAGCTTGGTGTCTTCAACTGAGTCTTCCAGGTCTATTTATAGGCAAAAATTCTGCTTTGAAGTGTCGTGATCATGTCCCAAGTAGTGGAGAAAATGCAGGAAGTGGGCAAACTGCTTCTGAAAAGTGGGATGAATAATTCAACCCAACCCCATGACGGGTGTCACAGGGGGTGACAGTTTGCCGGTCATGGGTCTGACAATCACCTGGTCATGGGTCATGACGGCTGTCATGCCTGACGTTGACTTTCTCATCTGATTTCTTGACTTTCTGGTGACTTTGAACTTTCTTCCTTTTTTTTCCCGCTTTTTCAACAATTTGACGCACAGGGACCTTTAATCAACAGATACGTGAAATAGACACACAATACCAACATAACATTGCAAAAATCTATAAAATCGAGATCGAAAAATGTGAAAGTCGAGCTAAAATAATATTGCATTTTACGTGTTATCAGTAGGCCAGACGCCTCCACAGGATCCCAAAACCACCTCAAACTGTTCTCCAGCTTAGCAAGCTCTCTCACATTTCTCCCTGCATTTATACACTTATACTCCCCATCATTCCACATCCGAAAATCAAATGAATTAAGACATTGTCACTATAAATTTTAAAGAATTAAAACACTTACGCTACATTTTTTAAAAAATTTAAACACTTACGCTTCAAGTATTAATCACTTTAAAGCATTTAAATAATTTTAAAGAATTTAAACACTTAAATTATGATGGTTCACCCAAAGTGGGATCACCACGTGCCTCGCGTAGTCGGACAACAATATCGTGGTCTCAGGACCTTCGGGAAAGGGAGGCCCTACAACAGGGCAGGGCGGTATCAACGGAACACGACGACGTCGCCGAGTCTCGGGCTCAAGCTCACGCTCAGGCACAATATTATCTGCCTCAAGATAATCCGCCACAACATCCTCTGGCACCTCCTCATCCTCTGCCTCCTCCTCCTCTTGCGGCTGATAAAACATAGACTCCTCCTCCATCCGATCATATCCCTGAAATCCCTCTGCATACTCATACGTTTGTGTTGGATCAACCACCTGGGAGGAGTAATCCATCTGTGACTGTGAACCTGACGTCCCTACGTCCCAACGTCTCCGAGGCTTTGGAACATACGGGTTTTCAACCTCGAGCTCCTTTCGATTGCTATTTGTCATAGCAGGTTACCTTTGCGCACCCTACCCTCTCTAATACGTCGCTCCTGCACATCCTCCTCCCCAGCCATATATGTACAAAAACAAATTAAAAATAACATAAACACGTAGACAATGTATTTAGCCATTTCCTAAAAACTATATACTTTTACGGTAACACAACCTAAGGCATTGAACATACCATAAAAATCCAAGGAAGTAACATGTAACATATTACAAATTAAACTTAGGCATTTATGTAACATACCACATTATGTCATTCTTCAAACTTGTCAAAAAATGTAAAAATCCAAGCTTATAATCATTATAACATATATATATATATATATATATATACATTATAAAATTTAACATATTTGCAAAAAAAATTACACAAAAAAAGCAATATAATCTCAGTTAGACATTTCATCAAACACTTTATATGCATTCTAAATTAGTAGCACAATTAGTGTTATTTGAACATCTAAACAACTATTGTACCTAAACCTACTCTAAACATCAATGCCAACATAAACAATCCTAAAAACACTAACATTTTGCTAAAATTATGAAAATACAACCCTAAAAAACCTACATTGCATGTAAATAGGAAGAAAGGTACTTACTTGTGATTTACTTGAAGCAAATTGGATGATTTTCGTGCAAATGAAGGTTTGGGTGATTTTGGATTGAAAATGGAAGTGTTTTGCATGTAATACTGTAACCAGAAACTGAAGTTTCTACATTCATATCATAAACATTGCAACGGCAGTTAACTACCGCTGAAGCCAGCGGCAGTTAACTGCCGCCGGTTTGACAAACGGTAGTTAACTACCGTTGGGGGCAATTACGGATTTTCTATGTGTTATTATCAAGTTCTTGAAGTGAGAACAACAATTTTCTATTAGAATCATACTATAGTTCTAGCAAGGAGGTACAGTGGTACACAATCTATCCACGCCCCCTTTTTCTACTATGGTTGCAACATCTACCTCTTTTGTTTTTCTCAAAATGGAGAATGGGAAGTCAACATGTATAGAGACCTATTGTGGAATCTTAGGCAAATTAGGTTGAAGAGTGAAAATTTGGATGCAAGAGCTATAGAGACCTATTGTGGAATCTTAGGCAAATTAATATGACAACAAAAAGTCAGGATGAAGGAGCATCATAAACCTATTGTTGAATCTTAGGCAAATTAATATGACGACGGAATTATAAAAATACTGTCATGTGAATTTAACTCAGTTGATAGAACATTGCATAATATATGTAGGATCAAAATTCGAACATCGAATGCCCCACTTATTTACTTTAAAAGGTGAATTCAAATCAGTAGGCTATTTGACAATCTTTTTATTTATATATGAAAATACCCTTATTATGAAAAGATTATAAGACAATGTTGTTTTGGCGAAGAAATTGGGCGGGAATAGAGGTAAATTTGGATGGAAATTTTATGTATAGACTTAACAATTTTAATGTATAAAATAAGATAAGATTCAGTAATTGATTTATTCACCTAAAAATATAAAAGATGTAAATAAAAGACCATTCAAGAAAGGTTAACTAGTCCACTAATTTTTGTTAAAGGGCCACCGTGTAAATGTCCGGACAACACAAGGGTTTATGTGTATCCCTATTTTATCGGACACGAAATGGAATTGGCTTGTGTTGAAGGGACCAACACGCCCTCATTTAATCGTTGGGGTTCAATTTCACAAAGTAAACCCCAAACATTTTAAAAGAGTTTTGAATGTGATTTGTAAATTTGGTCAGACCCATGTGAATTTTAACATGTAAATTTTAACCCAATAAACAAAATGTGTTGAAAAATGTGCGATAAAATGTGTTGTTTGCACTCCTATTTTAAGAATTGCAAAAATAGGAGACTAAAATTTGCAAAATTAAAAAACGTGGAGACCAAAATATAAAACTTATCAAAAATTAAGGGGACAAAAACTTCTATTAAACCTCTAGAGTGTGTTTGGATGAGAGATTGTTTGAAGGTAGTGTAATGTTTTAAGAGAATTTAAATCTTTTTAGAAAAATTTCATTGTTCGAATGATTAATGTGGATAATTTTTAAAATGATAAAAATTTATGAATTCAAGTTAAATTTAGAGAATTTCAAACGACATCTAAAATCAAGAATTTCAAATTTCTTGCTTCATAATTTTTTTCAAAATTTGCAGCTTAGTCCTCATAATTTTCAAATTGACTCCTATAAATTTCAAAAAATTACTAATTGGCCCCGATATTTTAAAACATCACAATTTGGCCCTCAAAAATTTCAAAATTACAAAGTGGCCCCTAATTGTTTTTAACAATTTACAAATTGACCCTAATTTTTCAAGCTTGACCCAAAAACTAAAATTTACAAAAGTAACCCAAAATGTTAATAAATAGATTGTTTTTATTACTCTATCAAAAACATTTAGAAATGAAAACAATTCAATTGAATTGTCTAAAATTTTAGCTTCTTTACAAATTTTCAATTACTTCATTCAAACACCTTCTAATATTATTATTTGCAAATATCATCACTAAATTTTTGAGACCAATCAAAGTCACTCAAGTATTTTGTAAAGTTATGTCACTTGATC
>Ga0228710_1001091_pt1 | contig 39291 bp, 34 predicted proteins | sample MedpolnodulmetaG_FD_177995 | JGI IMG/M metagenome (GOLD analysis project Ga0228710, IMG submission 177995) | Root nodule microbial communities from Medicago polymorpha collected in Santa Monica, California, United States - pink nodules | ecosystem: Host-associated > Plants > Roots > Nodule...
TCTAAAAGAATATTGGGGATATATATCAACTATGCTTTCATATATAAATACCTCATTAGATTCTATCAAATCTTCAATAGTCATTAGCTTTGTACTCAACAATTCATCTGAGAGTTTGACCGCACTTTGAGAAGTCATTTGACTGACACCCTGAGTCATTTGTACCTCGCCACCATTCATCCTGGTACAAAAAAAAATTCAATGTATAGTTATAATATGATTGCAATCTGTTCACACATGATCACATGAAAAAAAAAAAATCTGTTTCAAATGTGTTGTACCTTTCTTTGTAAGATTCGACTTCAGGAAGGTCACCGTTTAAAATAACCTTAGTGCCAAAAAAAGCATTAGCGACCCCCATTGAACCTGCTCAACAATATTCAGTACTTGTAACTATAGCAATAATAATCCTGCTCAACAGTATAATAATCCTTATGTCTGTGATTGAAAAAAATACTTACCCATATACTTCCTAGTTTTGCAAAATTGCAATATTAGTATCACATTTGAGTTCCTATCGTGTGTAGCAAAATAATTATCCATCATTTCAGCAAAGTCACCCCATAATGAACAATGGATTCTATTGTTCCTATAAAAATTAAATTGCAACCAACAGAGATTAACTAAATGAAACGATATAGGCACAACAAAAAGTAATCTTCAGATTTATCATTTATCATAAACTTACGCCAAATCTTCAACTGTGAGATCAATAACTTTACTCTTTCTGCCATTCTTTTCATTCTCTCGCATAGCATCCTTTTCGATCACATGTCCGATAATGTCTGTCAAAACAAACATAGTTTGAAAAGCTATATTATATCGTATATGATAGGACAAATATAAGCGCAACCAATCCAAATAAAATGCACACTACCAATGATTTTTTCCTCTTGTGTAGAACTTAACACATCTTTGAAAGACATAAATTCAAACACATTCTTTGGTATAGAAGTTGCGTCAACTTTAGTAAACTTAGAGTTTCCCATCATGGTAACCTTATATTTGTGTGCTGTCAGCCTATAAGTACTATCATTAAAACCAACCAACACGTTCTCAAGCTTGTAGGTTAATCCTTCCTCAACCATTCCTTTGATCATGGACACCAAATGTTTTCTAACAGTCGCTTGTATCCTCCCACCCTAAGCAATGATTCAATCATAATTTTTTAATACATGTACATTGACAAAATCAATAAAATTTATAAGCTGGTTGAAACAGAAGCAATTATAAACGTAAAACCTTCTCGTCAACTAAAAGCAGGTTCATAAATATAATCTGATCTGGGTGATCTTTGTCAGTTATGCACCACATATGAGGTACCCGGACCATGAGCTTCAAGTCTTTTTTTCCACCTGCTATAGCAGATATGGGTGTGAACCTTTCTGCCATGTTTTTTGATAGATTTGGTTTTGTTACTAAGTGTAGTTGAAAGTATTATATCAAGTGGAAATGATAGAGTATTCGCGTGTATATATGCTATGCCCCCTCAAATAAACTTAGTACATTTTAAACTGCTGAAAATCTATCATCAATATCACTTTGTGACTCCCCTTGTAGGGCTGCACAGTTATTGAAAAAAGTTGTCTTGAATGCAACTTCACAACCAATGTAAATTACAACCAATGAGGAGTGAGCGTGCAGCAGGGCAATTGGAATGTGCATTTTTGCATTTAATGTCACATATAACATATGCTGTCAGCTTCTCAAACGTTTCTTGGTCTAATCAAAACACTTGGCTCTATATATCAATTTAGTGTAATGTGCAGCCAATGCATTATCTGTTTCAATAACCCCCATATGCACATACCTTAATATATGAATGATAAGATTTGCGCACCCATCAATAGAGCTTTATCAGACTCTGATCACAATATAAGATAAATAATCACTTGTCTAATAAAATCATATCTAGCTGACAATTTTAAATTATCTAGCTAAAGAACTGATTATATTAAGCTAAGGACTTTATTTTGTAAGATTACTATCTGTAACATTGAAGGGAAGAAGGACACTCAATTACATATGTTGGATATTGAGATGAAAATAACCGGTTGTCAAAAAAATGTATTTTTTTTTTTGTAAAAGTCTTATTAATTGGGAAATTAGCAGCTTGAAATTTTACAGTACATGTTAAGGATGAAGATGATTGTTATGACATTTATATTAGGGTTAATTAAGTAAATGATCCCTATAAATATTGACAATTTTGTTTTTAGTCCCTATAAAATAAAATCACACTTTTTAGTGTCTATAAAATTTTCCATCAGCATTTTTAGTCCCTATAAAAAATTTCCATCAACATTTTTAGTCCCTGTCAAAAATTTCCATCAACATTTTAGGTCCCTAAAATGCTTAAGGAAAATGTCACAGGGACTAAAAAGTGTGATTTTATTTTATAGGGACTAAAAACAAAATTGTGAATATTGATAGGGACTACAAACTTAATTAACCATTTATATTATTGCTTCAGCTGTTTATCCACACTGTTAACGCCTATTAGATGTTTATTTTCATTGCACTTGCTAATTTAATTTACTTTATCCTTCAATATACATTGCTAATTGCTAATTTATACTATAAACAGATAGATAAAAAATATGTGCGGGAATAATTTATATAATACTAAATTGATGAACATAAACATACTTCATTAAACTAATAGGACATTACAAAACTTGGCACAGAGGCGCTTGACACACAACGATGGAAAGACATAACAGTACACTTGGTAGAATGAACGCGGAGAGAAACACTTAAGACAATGATGGAAACGCAAAGGCGGAAATAATCTAAATCTCAACGGAGCATAATCTAAACATATGGAATAACTAAATTGAAGCTGGACGAGTGACAGTCAAGTAGATCTTCTCATTCTTTCCCGCATTTGGTACACCAATCTTGATCTTATCCCCAATCGAGAGCCTGCGCGCATCCACCATACGACCCCAGCCGCCTCCAATCCTGATATGAGTATTTGGCCTTGTCGCATAAACAGCAATGCACTTCCAAGTATTACCACAGTCATCAATCACCACAACAGAAGTGGTCTTCTTCCCAAGTGCAAGTCTGCAGAAGTTATTGTATGGCAACATCTACACGTGAAAAAATAAACACTGATCAGAACAATGCTAAATTTTTATTAATCATGAGAATGCTAAGATTAAAAATGATATCTTACCAAAAATCCAGAAGTAACATCATACTTAGTTAAAATGACCTCAAAGTGCAGCTGAAGGTTCCTCTCATTGTGACGATAAGTTAAGATCTCAGTTGTGATGGGGACGTTCTGGTAAACGAATTCTGGAGCAACAGGCTTTTCAATCTCAAAACGCATAACAGGATTGAATGCAGGGGGTGTAACAAACAAACCAAGCCTGTTGATGACGTTAATGCCAAACTGGCTTGAGCCAGAGAAGACCATCAGAACCCACCCCCCCCTACGGATGTCATAAAAGTCTCGTATCGCATTGAAGCCGGTTGTCAAAAAAATGGATCCGTTAATCCTCTCAACTAAAACTTCAAACTGGTTAAAATTAGTGTCCACCAATGTGACATATGAACCGATCTGATCACCAAAATCGGTCACAAACATCTTAGGCAACATTACAACACCATGTGTAAAAAATAACGATCCAAATCAGCACCATTTCAAAGTATTGATGGACAAACACGTGAAACAACATAAATAAAATAACTTAACACCTCATTGACATGGAATTCACAGCAAATAGTTCGGTACTGGAGTCTTAGTTCATGCACGATTTTGTCCAAATCAGTTGTTGGATTTGGATTCAAAGGAGCTGGAAAAAAATTAGATCACATCATTAGTTCAAGTTAGGTCAAGCATAAGAAGATTATATATGGTAGATTAACGTAAAAGGACTCACCTTTCAAGCAATGGAGTGCAAGCAACGTTTCAAATTCACGGTAAGACATGTTTTTTCCTTTCTTACTTCATGCAGATGCAATTAGATGAGAGGAGTTTGGCAATTGACTGCATGGACATGCCATACATATATATATAGAGGAATGGAGCATTTGTGATTGGTTAACAGAAGTATGGGAAGCTTAAAAGTATTCTGATGCATTAAGTAAGTTGGTTAGAAACCCAATAGTCACATTGGCAAGATAGGAGGGAAAATTCAAATTTTAAATAATTTGAAGCAACATTTAATGATACAAAGATTGCAAAGCACGATTAAGCAATGTGCTTAGGAGGGAAATTAGCAAAGTGATTAGGGTTTACTTATTGCTTGACCTTACAAGCTTTTAGAGTAAGTATGAAGTATGATAGTTGATGGTGTTATTTTATTTTTTGTTATGTGCAAATTTAAACTTTTGTGAAACTAAATTTTATCTATGGTAGTAATGGTTTCATGATAAGATCAATTGAAAAGTTGAAATTTTATAAATAAGATCAGTAACATTGCTAAATATTTCAAGTGTAAAATAAAAAAAATTGATAGAAAAAACAAAAACTTCTTGAATGTTCAAAAAGAAGAAAAAATGGTAAACCTATTCGAATAAAGTTAAATTTTTATTAATGCAAAGCTGAGATAGATTTTAATTAGCTTCGCAATATTTAAATTGACAATGTGACTACGGTATATTCATCAACAAAAAAGAAGAATGTGAATCCTCGTGGGCTTAGTTATCGAGAACTCTCCATTATTACATTTGGACATTTTAATTTTTAAAAAGAGTGAGATACATAGAGCGTATGAGTGAGTGTAAAAGTAAAACCCTACCGTGGGAGAAAAGGGTTCTACCTTGTATATGTTTTCCAAGTTTCTCTGAGAAAAAGCGCACACTCTCATTTGAACCATGCCTTCTTCAAATTCAAAGCATAGCAGTAGCAGCAGTAAGAAGCAATCATCAAAATCCAAATCAAGGTTACAATCGTCAATTCCAGATGCCGCCACCACCATTCAATTCGACTCTCTCCTCCAACATGCTTCTCGAATCTTCCCTTCCTTCATTTCACATTCCGCTTTCGTCGCCGAAATCATCGACATTGAATCCACCGATTCTCTTTCCAGAGGAGCCGCCAAAATTTGGCTTTCTGAATCATCCATGGTTGCTTCTTCTATTGCCCCCGGTTCACTTGTCTCTGTAATTCTCTTTTCATCGAATTATTATGCTGCTATGCTATGCTATGCTATGCTAGTTAGTTTATGATTGATTATTCATGTCATGTTTAATATATTTTGATTGGTTTTGTAGGTTTCTATTCCTTCTTCAGGGATTGCGGATTCACATAATTTTCCTCTCACTTCATTGACTAATGAATGTGTCAAATGCTATGGATTGGAAACTTCTAAGACATTAGATGATGATGCTGCAGGAAATTACTTTGCTATTGCAACCGTTTTTCCTTCTAAGAAGGTTAGTTTTCGTCCGCGGTTTGTTTAAACTCTGCTATGCAATAGTGATATAGCGCCGCTGGTCAATATCTGATAACAATTTATATACTAAATAACATATTGTGAAACAATAGCGATTTGTTCAAATTCCGCTAAGCTGCAGCTCCCCGCTATATACACTATTTAACAAGATTGGTTGAGATGTTTTAGAAAGTAATATATATGAAGTGACACAATTGTGAAATATGATTGGATGAAGGTATCAATGCATATTTATTAAACTCTTATTCATTTCGTATTATGGAGGAGAATTTAGAAGGAAAATAAGAATGACAAATACATTCATTATTAGTGATATTGCTGTTAGTAGTAATCCTAGTAGGAAGGACTTGTTAATAATCAGATTTTATTTCACCATAATAGACAAGAAATGACAAAATAAATATAAGATGTTTTTGTATATTTAGATAACTTAGTTCAGATTTTGGAACTTTTTATTTTCATTAATCACATTTTGTTCTTTAACCTAAACCGGAAGTCACAATATGTTGTTCCTGTAGACTAAACTTGTAGAAGAACAAACAACAAAAGAAAATTACCTCGTACACCCTCAACAAAGGATGCTCTCTCAAACACCTTTACCTTCTAGTTCTACTTTGTCTCAATCTAGAAAACTACTATGAAAAGGGATAAGTCTGAGATTAACAAATAGCTCATTGAAGTTGCTGTTATTTTGCTCATTTGAAATATGATTGATTGATACTAGATAGTGGCTTTATTTCTTTGATGTTTGATAATTATGTATAACAATAGATCTATCTTTATCAAAATCCTATATTTTGTGGTATTTATTTAGGTATTGAAGGATGGAGTATGCCTCTCTTCGAATCTTTCCTTTGCCATGGGACGTCCTCCTTTAGGCACATGTGTGTTTGTTCACCCAGTACATAAACAATCCTTGATATATAATTGCAAAGAAATATATCTTCAGCTGGCTACTTGTAAGAGTGGAACACCATTGAAAGTTAATAATTCCCCCTCATTGGACTTGTCTAAGTCAAAATCTCGTGTCCAATCTGAGAATGATATTGTTGCATCTCCTAAAACACCTTCTTATGGATCAAGGTTTTCTAATGACAGCGTGTATTCTTCCCCTGTATATGAAGATTCAGCATCAAGTGTAACTGATAATAATGGTCAATCGGTGGCTTCATTTGATGTTAGTAAGGCATTAGGAAATGAAAGTTCCAAAAAATTACTAGAAACATGTGCAACTGGATTGTTATACTCTCGTTGTTTATTGTTGGGGAATCTTGTCACTGTACAAATGTTGTCTGATTTTTTCATTTTCCGAGTGATGGACATTAAAAAGGTGTCAACTACCATATCTGACTATTCATTGAATGGGAGCAGTAATTTAAATCTTAAGGATTCTGATATGGCTATGGTAGAGAATGTGAATCTGGCTTTCACTGTCAATTGGGAAACAAAATTATTTTTATCTTTGCCGTCTGATGTAGCATTTGAAGAGTCAATTCAAAGGGACTTATCGTGTCTGAAACTTGATAATATTTCTAAATTAGGTGGTCTATCTAAAGAAGAAATTCTTTTGAAGCGCATAATTTCTTTTTCATTGAATGATATTTTATCAAGGTATGTCTTGTCTATTTTATATTTTCACTTGTGTGTCATATAAAGTTGAAGACTTATTAATTTTCTTGCCATATATTGTGTGCTGTTTAATGCATCATATTATGTTTGGTGGATTCAAGTATTGCTGACAGTAGACTATGGCTCCTGCAACAAACTCTGTCTAATGTTTAAGATGAAGGCTTGACATATTCTTTATTTGGCTTCTCTGTTGTATGTATCCCTCATAATTTCATAAGGATGTGGTTTAGACGAGTGTACTGTTGGATCTTAGGTAGCACTAGCTTCCTTTCCTCTTGGTGCCACTCCACACAGAATCTCAGCTCTCTATTCATGTATGTTGGGTGGCAAAGCAAATACCCAATAGCCTCACTTCCAAACAAAGTAAAATATACTACATCCGTCTCTAAATATAGGATCCTATTGACTAAATCACAAAAATTAAGAAATTTGGTAATAATATTAATTTTATGAATTAAGTATGTTTTAGCCCCTGTAAAGTAAGTAAATTACAACTTTGTAAGTTTAGTTCCTACATAAATTTTATTCAATTTTAGTCCCTGTTTTTATTAATTCTATAAAAAGTAATGCTTTTAGTCCCTGCATTTGGTCCCATAAAAGCAAAATAAAGACTAAATTGATCAAAATTTATGTAGGGACTAACTTGACAGATCATGAATTTTACAGGGACTAAAAACTCATTTAACCTTAAATTTATTAACAATTGATATTATTTCTCCAAGGCTTACTGTTTAGGCATGATAATTAATTTATCTTCACCTAAAATTAAGTACATTTAGGCTATGTTTGGAAGTTTTGAGGGAAAGAGTGGGGGGAGTTTTGAGGATAAAGGAAAGAGTAAAGGGTATGAGAAGGGTGAGTAGCCCTCCACCTTGCCTGAGATTTTTTTTTCTTTTTCATTGGACTAAAACCCTCCAATATGGGGTAACTAAAAAAATGCATTAGGGGGGAGCTTTGGAGAATTTTGAATAAATTTTCAAATCCATTATTTCTCTTAATAATACTAAAAAAAAATTACTGATAATTATTTTCATCCCATTCCCTTCAAAACACTCTCCTAAAAAAATGTGAGAGATTCATCTATGTTTTCATTCCTCCCATTCCCTCCGATCCCTCCCCTCCCCTCTTTTTCCCCTTCTATCTCCCAAACGAAGACTTAAGGCACAAAGTCACACACATCAGTAAAGGTGCGGCACATCAACTAGAAAGTGGTATTGAGCTCCTTCTAACACTTCACCTCAGTGCCTTAGTTGTGCCTTTTGGCTTCTTTTACAGCACTGATTTACATACTTCTCATTTTGTATTCCTGTGGAAGAGAGCATTTAACACTTCTGCTTCAGAACAATTATGGAATGTCCTCTGATCATGTACTTGTTTGCTCATGTTTTCTAATGGATTATTTCATAAAAAAATCTGATTGGAAAGGGTCGTTGAATTTATGGTTGTGAATTTAGATATTTTATCCTTTTGAGTTTGAATATTTATGAGTTTTTAATTCTTCAAAATTAAATATGAAGGAAAGCAATTATATACATTTCTGCCAGTCAATTGTTGAATCTGTAGTTTGAATATCTATTCTAATAGGGATGTGCCTCACATACTTCTATGCACATGTGCCAACAATTCCGAACTTATGTGTGCTTATGTTTTTTGTTTTCGCAATATGTAGATTTGGTCAGCAGAATACCAGAGGGGTCCTTCTTCATGGTCCACCTGGTACTGGAAAGACTTCCCTGGCTCAATTATGTGCCCATGATGCTGGGGTCAAATTTTTCTCAATAAACGGACCTGAAATTGTTACCGAGAATTATGGGGAAAGTGAGAAAGCATTGCAAGAAGTTTTTGATTCAGCCATTCAAGCTGCACCTGCCGTGGTTAGATATTTTGCCAAGCGAATGTGTTTCCGTATTTCGACATTTTGTGTTTGAATGAATAATTTATGCTCTTATATTGGTTCATACGTGTATTACGAGTTACATATCACAACAAAAATAGCTATTAACTTCTCATTGAAGTTTAAGGCTTTTAATATTAACCTTAGCACGTTAGCATTGTATTGGACTGAAGAGTTAGACATAGGTAGTTTTACTTATCTTGTTGGATTAATCTAGAAACACTCCACTGAGATCAAGCAACAAGTGAAGAACACAGAGAGCTGCCCTCTCATAATACTCACTTCTATTAAAACACACAATGCCTCTCATTATTCTAATTTCTCTCACTTCTATTGGATATGTTTTGGATTCTAGTACAGCTGATCACTTTACTGCTAATTCCTCAATTTTCTCTAAATTGTCACCTCTCAAATCTCCACGTCACTATTGAGATGGTTCCAAAGTCCAAGCTACTAGCTTTAGATAAGTTTGACCTCTTCCCTCACTAACTTTAAGTTCTGTCAATAGAATTGCCCGGTGCTAGACTAGTATCTACACTGAAAGCAAATGCGTAGTGCAGAAATCCGTGATATTTTCAAATTTCCGGTCAAAGCCAATGTTTTCAAATTCTGGTCGGATGTTGTTCAATGGTCTGGTTTCGGGCTTTCACCAACTTTTCTTGATAATATAGAACAGTTTTCATGAGATGGAGTAGTTTTGTACATTGTTCTGGAACATAGCCAAGAGTTTCTCCAAACAACTCATATGCATGTTGGTACTGATAATTTCTGAATGTAATTTTATTTCTATCTCTTTCATACATGTTATCAATATATTTATTTACAATGAGATCTTTTCTGAAAGCATGTCATATGAATTGTGGTGCGTGTGGTCCTTACTTGTGAAATTTGTGGAACACCTAATATTATAAGGCTTCATGACATATATAAGAATTGTGCTGTTGTCATGTTGGTCTTGATCAATCAAGAGAAGTCAAAACGTGCCTGATGGCTGAAGCATTTAATACAAAATATTGTTAATTGTCGAAATGAAGAAAATTTATAGGCATTAGTATTATATAAAGGGAAATGTTAACAAGTGCCCCTGGGGCACTTGTTAAGAAATCATAAAAGGAAATATTCTCTTTGAAATTGTGTATTCTACTTTTTGGCAGTTAAAAAAGTGTTCTTTTTAATGCAAAATTTGACTTTTCTTTCTATTTTTAGTTTGTTAACTAGTGCCCTGGTTTTTAAGCATTTTATTGTCAGTGACCTGGTTTTTGTGTTTCACATTCTGATTTGGTTTTAGAGTTAAAAAGGCTAACAAATATATCGAAATGTCATGTTTTGTTTGATTCTCTTTTATGATTTAAAATTCCTTGAACTTGCCAGGATTATCTTGAAATTTATTCTAAACTAATTCTTTATTTCCTATAACTTTTGGAAGCAATGGTGGAAAAAATGAATTCTTTCATGGTGTGACAAGAGTCTATTCCAATGTCTTGTATATTTTTTCTGCTGTGAGCACCATTATACAAAACTTAGAGGTGAAACTTACATCTTTAGGCAGATGTAATGTAAATGAATGATAATTTCTATTTCACTATTATTAGAATTTCTTAAACTGACATAGTGCGACCTATAGGAGGCCTGCTCTCTATATCAATGATCCTACAAGCTTGACATTTTTCTTCAAGGTTTCATTATTTTAGTTTGCATGGTTAATTATTTTCAAGGCTTTGCACTTGATTTGTTAGGAACAGTCTCACTTATTTTTTACCTGATATTTTTATATTCTAAATTCTTGTATGTTGCTGAATCTCAATAATGGGATTTCTGTCACTGTGTCACATGCAGATATTTATTGATAAAATAGATGCAATTGCCCCTCCAAGGAAAGATGGGGGTGAAGAGCTATCTAAAAGATTGGTTGTAACCTTATTGGGTCTGATGGACGGAATTAGAAGAAATGAAGGGTTGGTTGTGATTGCTGCTACTAATAGGCTTGACCGTATTGATCCAGCTCTCAGACGACCTGGAAGATTTGACAAGGAAGTTGAAATTGGTAAGATTTAAGCTAATAGCTCCTTATGAATAGCATGTTATTATCTTGAAATGCACACCTATTCTTGCAAACATATGAATTTCTCTCCTAACTTCTGCCCGCACATTTTACTACAGTAAAAATATTATCTATATCACATTCTATGGGTTCACTAGCTCTAGATACTATATAAGAATCTGATGCAGGGTTCTTGAGAGAGAAAAATGCAAAAAACCGAGAGAAAAAGGAATCTTTAAAATGTTGATTTTTGAATTGTTGCCTGAGTATTTGGGATTCAGTTATATAGTACAGGAGAGGCAGTTACATGAGATGTTGCTTATAGTTACTGTTACAGTATATGAAATATCTGATAATATCTTTAATATTATGTTAGATTAATCACTGATAAATAATATCATAATAAACCCAAGTAAGTGAGTCGGTTCCTGATTATTGAATTACGGCAGTTATATATTATGTTTTAATTAGGAAGGTTACGGTTATGTGTGGCAGTTATCTATTTCTGTACTCTATTTCACAACGAGTGTCACTTTAGCAAAGAAATTTTGTTTCAAAATGAATGTCATTTTCACTTTTCAATTTGGAATTAATTATTATTATTTTTCTTTCAAATTGTGCCCTCTAACTAATACACACACTACTTTCAAAGCATTATGTTTCACTTTGCATTTATGATGGTTGGGGGCACACCAATAGTTAATAAGGTTAGTTTAGTAAAAATGTCATATCTTTTAACAACTTTATTGCATTTCTTTATTTGTGTGCAAAAACCTTCAACGACGTTCTTTTTGAAATGGAGTGAGCAATAAATAGAGAAGTTATGGAAAAAAGGAAGGGGTTGGTTATTTGGATTATGAATTGGGAAGGAGAGATCCAAGCTCTGTAAAAATTGGAAGGAATCCGTGTAAATTACCGCTGTTGGTTTTTCTGTTCTTTCCATTGTGTATTGGTGTGGTTTGTTGAAATAAATATAATCCTTAGAATATATGCAATGCAGGTGTGCCATCACAAGCGCAACGGGGAGATATTTTGCACGCTATTCTCTGTGAAATAAATCACTCTCTTTCTGAGACACAAATTGAAGAGCTTGCCTCAATAACTCATGGATTTGTAGGTGCTGATTTAGTTGGCCTTCGCGATTGGGCAGCTTCTATTTGTCTACGACGTTATGCTGAACAGAAACTTAAGAAAACTTGCAATGCTAGTTCTGATGACATAACAGAGCAACCCACCCCATTGAAAAGTGCAACAAACTCGAGAGACCATTCAGGTATTATAACTTCATCTGTTTCAGAAATGTCGGTGGCCTCCAGTCTTTTATTACCTTCCTTCCCGATGGGAGAAACTTCTGAAATTATAGATGAGACGCCTGATCATGGTGAAGAAGAGCATGTTTTGAAAGTGACTTTTGAGGATTTTCAGAAGGCTAGGCCTGAAATAAGACCTAGTGCCATGAGAGAGGTATGGTTAATGGCATAATTAGAATTATGGGAGTCAGTTTTTAATAAAAAATATCTCTCAGCGGGGATATGCCCAACTGATTTGGGCTCATTTTGGTTTCCTAAATTTTTTAATAATCCCCTTCAATTTTCACATAATAAAATGCACAAGCTTCCAAAATGTATAACCTGTCTCTTTGAAATCACTTGTACAAGTGATGTCAATTCTAATCAGTTCCCCATTCAACTATAAATTGTCATTAGTCATAGTTTTGTAATTATAAAGGTAAACAATTGTCAACTTTTGGACTTCGGAATTGTCGTCTCAAGAAAAAATAAATCTCTTTGTGATTGTGTTTTCATGATCTGCACTTGATAAAAAAGTATGATCACTTTATGTCAAAAGTCTGGTGAGTTATTTGTGCTATCAATATTTTTTTTCCTAAACGCAATGTGAAGAATAATACTGCAATGGTATCCCCTAAAAAAAAAAAGTACTATCATGGTAATTTTTTTCCTTCCTTTTTTGTCTATGTAGGTGACCCTTGAGGTTCCAAAGGTTAATTGGGAAGATATCGGCGGCCAGAAGGAGGTCAAAAATCAATTGTTGGAAGCAGTAGTATGGCCCCAAAAGCACCGTGATGCATTCACCCGTATTGGGACTGATCCTCCAACAGCTGTATTGATGTTTGGGCCTCCAGGTTGTAGCAAAACCCTCATGGCACGTGCAGTTGCTTCTGAAGCAGGACTGAACTTTCTAGCAGTCAAGGGTCCTGAACTCTTCAGCAAATGGGTTGGCGAGTCTGAGAAGGCCGTCAGATCATTGTTTGATAAAGCAAGGGCCAATGCCCCAGCAATTATATTTTTCGATGAAATTGACAGTCTTGCTATAACTCGTGGGAAAGATGGTGACGGTGTTTCAGTGTCCGATAGGGTCATGGCTCAACTTCTTGTTCAATTGGATGGTTAGTAATGAACCTCGAGCTAGTTGAAATGTGACTGGTTGCTTATATAGTTGTTGGCCCTAAAATGACTTAATCACATTTTCTTTTAACCAAAAAATCATGTCTTACAGGTGTGCTTAAAAGAGTTGATGTTGTTGTCATAGCTGCTACAAATAGGCCAGACAAGATTGACCCTGCTCTTTTAAGACAAGGTATTGACCGTTTTGTTATTCCGTGTCTGTCACTGCAAGCGCACACACAAATGCACTAAGGAGGATGAGTAGGTATGACTTTGATCAGCTTAAATATCTCTATTTGCAGGACGCTTTGACCGTCTTCTATATGTGGGACCTCCAAATGAGATAGACAGAGAAGAGATATTTAGCATTCATTTGCGCAAAACTCCATATGATTCTGATGTTAGCATGAAAGAACTGGCTCAACTGACAGATGGTTATACTGGGGCTGATATAGCACATATATGTCGACAAGCAGCTCTTGCAGCATTGGAGGTTAGTCATTAAGCATGATTTCTGATGCATGTGTTGACAAAAAATATATATATATATTAATATGTAAATCTTTTTGTGACATTATTAGGAAAGCTTTGATGCTTCCGTTGTAACAATGAAGCACTTTAAGATGGCAATTGAACAGGTTCATCCCTCAGAATTTCAGTCCTACCAAAAGCTGTCAGCAAAATTTCAAAGGGCCGTGCTCTCTGATGCGATTTAAATGGTTAACTTAATCACATGCACTTACAACACATTTGGTAAATATTTCCTATTCCACCAGGCATGTTTATAATATCTTATTTCTTTTGGAGTCTGTACTGCGGAATTAAAAATTGGATGTGTTCGTTGATTTCAGGTGAAACATTATTTATTTATTTTTTTACGGCAAATGGTAGCATGTTAATTGTTTACAATGTGTTAGTATTTTCTCCTTGCTATGTCTTGAACCTTTAACTCCTCAACCCCGGAGCTCTCGATTCCATGGCATGGCTCAACAGAGCAGCCACACCGTCCTACCTATTTAAAGTTTGAGAATAGGTCGAGGACGTTGCGCCCCCGATGTCTCTAATCATTGGCTTTACTGAAACATTATGTTGTAGAATGTAGAAACATAATTTTTTTTTTATACCTTAAGTTTTTGTTAGAAGATATGAAAAATATCTTGAAATTATTTTGTAGTTTCTTATTTTATGTTTTAAGATTAGTTTTATATTTCTTAGTTGTTGTTTTGATTTGTTTCTCTATATAGTTAGGACTTAGGACTTGAGTACGAGTATAATGAAGACACAAGTGCTTAGTCTTTTCTGCATCACCATCAATCATATCAATCCATTACTCAAAATCTTTACTGTGTCTTCCCTCTTTAATTAACACCCGGTAACCTGAACTGACCAATTATCTTGCTTTTTCATTACTCTGTAGGAAGTCCATAAAACCTTGCACATTGTTTCTCCATGGCTCTATCAGATTCAAGCGGTCATTTTCTGTTTGAGGACTGAGCTCGAAGTGGCTAACCAGTGTATAGAGACGAAAGAATGGCGAATTTGAGTTTTTTAGAAGAGAGAACGGTGACTTTGAGTGCATAGAGGAGAGAGAATGATGAGTATTATGAAAAGCCAAGATGATTAAGCAGGGGTGAGTAAAGATAGATAGAGATAAAGGTGGGCGGCTTTAGCTCCCTAAAGTTAAGAGAGTTTCTCCGAGGGAGATTTCGACCATATTCAGTTTTAGTTCCTTTTCTTATGACAATTGGGAGGTCTAGGTTATATTTAGATTTTTTCGCTTTTTTTTTTTTCACTGTGTAAAATTGGAAAATGATCTCATGAAGCTGAAATATCATGATTTATTATTTTATTTGAATGAGCTGCGTTTCACATTTATGCCCCTTATGAGTGGAGGAGTATCCAGCAAAAACCAGAAGCATTATTAAACTGGTAATGGTATGATCATGATTTCTTTCTTCTCTTTGGTTTCTCTCAGTTTATCTGTTTGAGCTGCATTTAATTTGGTAGATCTGTAAATTAAATGCACCTCACACCTCATTAGTGTCAAAAACAAGAACGAGTAGAAGAAGAGTGGAGTCCACTTACTCAATGAGCATCAATTAGGGGTACGGATAGTATGATACCCATCCCCCCGTTTGATAAATATGATATTCGTGTCCGCCCCATACCCTCGTGGGTACCCACTATGTGGGTACCTGCGGGTATTGAGGTATCCATCGGCATTCATGGGTACCCATGGATTTTTTAATTAATTTTTTTTTTTAAATAATTTTTTAATTTATTTATTTTTTGGTACAAATAATAACTTTTTTTTAATTACCAAAAGACTTCATTTTTTAAATATTCATACATAATCCATTCAAAATTTCATTAATCATACATAATCCATTAAGATATGTTTTATGATGTTAATAAAGTAAAACAGTGAACTTAATAAGATGAATCTAAAAATTTAAAAATTAAAATAAGTTATTAATGAGTAGTCTTAGGTGGGCGGTAAATTTCCTTCAATAAGGTAACAACTTTAAGTAATAAGACAAGATATATAAAGATATTTTAGTAATTTACTTAATTTATTATCGGGTATGGGTACCCGTGGGTATACCCATATAATAATGGGTTGTTAAATACCCGTTTATTATACTCGTGGATATCCGTTTAGCTACCCGTCCCGTGCCTGTGACGGATTTTACCCATGGGTACCCAGGGGCATGGGTATTTTTGCCACCCCTAGCATCAATCCTGTTCCAAAACTCCCAATTTAGAATTTGACTCTAAAAGCTCCGGTAGTGATTAATTGAAAAGAAAGAAAAAAAAAATCGAGCTTCCAGTCCACCAAGAAAAAATGAATAAATGATGAAATTGATTTTTGAAATTGAGATAAAAACTAATACAATTTATTATTTGAAATTTTAAACCTCAATTTTTTTTATGATAGCAATAAGTAATGATCCACTCCATTTATAAAAATAAATGAAAATTGATATTTTAATGTTTTGCCACATCACTACTCAACATTCGATGCACATTGCCATATCATAGGGATCATTTTGGATGAAAATGACTAAATTTTCAAGTGGACCAATTTGCACGTAGGTGAAAAAAAATTCAAGTGAAATTGACTGATTTTATATTTTGTAATACATAGCTTTTCAACAAAAATGGCTTTTAATTTGATTGAAACTATAGTAATGTGACAAAACATCAAAATATGTAAATATGTGAAGTGATATAATAGTATTCTTCTCCGATATCAACGTCCCAATCTCATTACGTTTTATTCAGACACGGCGGTTACCTTAAATCATCCGATTTATTTCATGACTAGGTTCGAATTCATGTTAAAATATTTAGAGACATGTGAGCGATGTATAACCGCTACCAACCTGTTTATTGAACACTACAATCTTATTTAACCATGTACTATAATGAACTGGACTTGCCTCCTCTAATCATCACTCTCTCCGATTTTAAATAGAAGCGAAAAATCATTTTTTAAATTTATTGAATAACTAATGAATATAGTTTGTAATATCGACCAAATATATTAGTTATTCAATAAAGTAAAAAAGTTAAATGTTTCTTATAATGTCAGATGGAGTAGTTAGTAATGTGAAAAAATTAGTTATTAATAATGTAACTCCTAAAATTTGTTTTGCATATGCATATAATTTCAAGAGTTGATATTACTCACATTAGTCTCTAAAGTAAATTGTTCTCTTTTGGTTCACAAGTCCTAACCCAGCTAGTAAAACGCCGAAATTGTTAGACCGAACGTCATAATCTGAGTTTAAACCCCGACACCTCCACTTGTGTGTGAGTTTATAATAACTTTGTCATTTCCTCTATTAAAATTTGTTCACTTTTGAGAATTCTTGTTTTAATGTTAGTGAATTGATTAAGTTTTCCAATTTTTTTATTAATTTTTAATTTGAGGAAAGTAGTCCAACACGTTGTATAAAAAAGAGGAAATTCTACATTTCTAGTTTTAGGTAAATAGATTTGAAGTGAAAGGTATTTTTTCATGAATATTCCTGGTATGAGAAGAGAAAAGTAAAATAATATAAAGCCCATGAGATGAGAACAATATAATAAAGTGTCATAAATGCCAAAATGTTAATGATAGAAGATACACCTGTCATGATATTGGTATTTTTGAAATTGAAAACATGGGTAGCACATGGGAGTAGTAGTACTAGCACACTACCCTTATCATATTTAGTTTGATTCTATTGGTCCAATAGTACTGTTGTCAATGCTGCAAAAAGGAAACATGCACTTTCTAGGGACAAATAATTGTGCCATTTCTTTTTGCTAATAATAGGTAGACAAACTTGATATCACTTCATGCGTCTTGTGTTTCGATCTCATGTTTGTTTAATGCAACCTGTGATGAGTGATTGGGGTATAAATCAATTTCTGCACCCAACAGGTATCCCACTTGCAACAGTTCCTTTCTGGGTATTTCGTGCTTTCTGTTCCAACTCCAAATAAATCATAAACTTCTTCACTTTAGTTCATTTTTTATGTATTTATTTTGGGGCCTAGTAATCGTGTGTCATTAATTTGTGACACTCATTGTTATATGTCCTTTTTTTAAAATTATTTTTATAACCCACATGTTTGAGGTGTAATTAGTTCTTTCAACTAAATATAAGTGAGTTTGGTTAAATTATGGTGTCACATACATTTATTAAAGGTTCAAAATGTAAATTTTGTCGAATTTGTATATGATTCTATCAATCTTATGATTAATTCAAACATGCATCACTCTATCCCTAGAAAGCACTGAAAATTACTCCCTTCATCTCATGTTAGATGTTTCGATTAAATTCTACACGATTATTAAGAAAATGATTAATGATGTTGTTTTAATGGTAAAATAAGTACTACTCATTTTTTGGTTTAAATTTTACACGATTATTAAGAAAATGATTAATAATATTATTTTAAAAGTAAAATATGTACTACTCATTTTTTGGTGGTGGCTAGGGTTTGAACCTCAGGCCTTACATATATTATGCATTGTCCCTACCAACTGAGCTAAAGTCACGAGGACATATGTACTACTTATTTTCTAAAGAGAAATGCTAACAACACATCTTCTAACACACATTTTTCAACACACTCTCTTTGATTGGTTAAAATTCACATGGGTCCCACCAAATCATGTGGGCCCCATATAAATTTGGTAGGTCCCATGTGAATTTCAACCAATCAAAGAGGGTGTGTTGAAAAGTGTGTGTTAAAAGGTGTGTTGCTAGCATTCCTCTTTTCTAAAACACTCTTATTAATTATAGTTAATGAAATAAAGACAAGTGATTGAAATGCAAATAACTAAGAGTATGTTAGTAGAAAAGAATAGTAAATGTTATATTGATATTATAAAAGAGACATAAAAGTAAGAAAGATGATATCTAATTTACGACAAAGGGAGTTCGAAGTAATAAAATATACTTATAAACATTACAATAGGTTTTGGATTTTAGATTTTTATATAGCAACTTGTGTAGACTTGACTGGTGTTTTATCACTTGTGGGATTAGGTGTCGGGCTTTTTACGGTATGATAGGCAGCCTTAAAAGTTGCGTCAAGCAAAGTAGCCATACACGAGAAAGTGTGTTCGGACAATTAACATGCTTTTATACCATTTGCTTTTGACACTTTCGGTTTCTTAGCACCAGAGGTTGTTGACCTCATGGGCGGTTTTACCGCTCGGCGGGCCTGGGCACTCGCCCGGGCTCATCGGCGGATCTTCTCTTAGACCCATGGAGCCATACATCTCTCAGTTTTTCTATATATATGATATCTGGCGTAACAGAAACAGAAGTTTCCCTCTGTCTCGGTGTTTAGGAAGTACAATTTTCTTCTAGATGTCTCTTGTTCGAGTCCTACTTCCTCTATTTTTTATATTTCTATTATATTTTTAATTTTATTAAAAATATGTTCTTAAGGGGGAATCGAACACGCACCCCTACACTAGATTCTAGTGAAAACTAACCACTAGGCCAGTTAATGATCTCAATAATAGTTTGCAACAACTAAATATATATTCTATAAATTTTGGGGCAAATTTCCATAGCTAAATCCATTTGTCATTGCCAAATGGTTGTCATTGCATGTTTTCCACTTTTACCTACGACAAACGTAGGTGATTCTAAGAAGACTATTTTAAAAACATTATGGACCTCTACATACGGCTGTGGCTGTGACTAAAACTTATCATTGTTTTATTTTATTTTTATATTTTCTACTATAAATTCTAAAATTAAATAATTCATAAAATTACTACTAAAATTAGTTTAATCAATATAAAATTACGTCGAGCGGGAGATAATCAACCCACTTGATGATGTTGATATTATTCGAACATTCACCGCAGAATGTCTCAGAAAAGGCATTTACCTCCTAATTTTATTTAGCACACTATTGATAGGTTATGTTACATCTCTCTTATTTCAAATTGTACCTTTATCGACAAAATGACGAGCCTCTTTTATTTAGATTTATGACTATTTATATATTATGTCACATGTAAATTTGCGGTCAAAATTTTGCCCAGGCTCGATGAAATTCCTGACTCCGCCACTGGTTGACCTTCTACATAGAGTTCAAAAAGTCATGCATATCAATGTCATGTCTCCTAGGTCCATGAATGTTATGTTTACGAGAATTGGTTTTGCCATCCAAAAAGGCATAGCGGCGCAACTTGTTGACTGTTTGCCTTCTATTCAAGTGTAAATAATAGTTGGGAAATGTTAACGAGTGCCCCCGGGGCACTCTTTAAACACCCAAAGTAGTAAGATTTTATGAAAGTTTGTGCATTTAATGCATTGAAAATTGAAGATTTACTTTTTTTTAAAGAATATTTCTTTATTAGAAATGTGCCCGGGCATTCATTAACAAAACTCATATAGTTTATATATAAAAAAATAAATATGTTTAAAAAAAAAAAAAAAAAAAAAAATCTCATAGCAACTGGACAAATATAATAATGATATATAGAGCCATGAAATCAAGAATTTTATGCATGTGGTTGAGTTTGAAACTTGATTTAATGACTCCACAGTTGTTGCACTTGTCCAATTGCCTTAGAAAATCTGTTAAGTTTCACTCATTAATTAAGGATTGTCCTTATCTTATTTTAGGTCTGGACTTTTGTGTGTATTTTTAAATCTGGTCTAATTAATTAATGGCAAAAAAACAAAACTTTACCCATTAAGTTTCCTTGTGCATGCATGTATCCTATCTCACACACAGCCAAATCAATTATAACTTTGAAATAAAGGAAAAACACCAGCTCAAATTATTCCCTTTTTACAAAACAAAATTCCACAAAAGTGAAGAATCTTTGTATATTTCTCCTAATCTCTTTGCTCATCTCAACTCAACTTAACTTTTTTAACTTTTCCCATGCACATTTCATCCCTATTGTACTTCATTCCAAAACTTCTTTTTACCATTTACCAAGCATGTGATGCACGCGCCACTATATCATACCTAGTCTATGAAACATGGATGTGTTTTTGTTGTCATGAATTTGGTCGCATATCGTTTTCAGCCTACTAATAATATATAGGAGAAATTGCATTAACCTTTCCAAAAGTCTCTTTAAATGACACTCACATATGTCTAGTTTTCTTTTTTGGTCAGGATATGTCTAGTTTTCTAAATACACTTAACTCTCATATACTCGCTAAAAAAATTGTGAATAGTATTTTTTTTTCCGTCACACTAACGTCTCTATCTGTTATTAGCCAAAAAAAAAACACTAGAACGCACACAACTGTGTTACGATGAACCTAGCTATAACTATCAAATTGTATATACCCGATGTAAGATCATATCTCTATAAATTATATTGAAAAAATATAGTAAACGACGAGGAAGACATGTAAGTTTGGCAAAAGAACATCCGATGTGATTATTTTAGAGAGTGTATGGGAGGTGGGTGTTTTGATGAAAATTAGAAGGAGGGTAACATACATTTAAAGTTGTCTTTGGAAGGTCAATGTAATTTTCCTTAATATGAACGTAGAATAATGATAACAATACATTCTCTAACACACATTTTATAACATATATAATCTCTTTTATTAGTTAAAATGCATATGAATCCCACCAAATTTATATGAAAACCATGTCATTTAGTTACATGGGTTAGGCCGAAAAGGCCATATTGCTTTTGGGTTTATATTTTGTCTAAGTTTCATTTACATTTTATTCTATTATTGAATAATTAGGTAAAATAAGAGGTATATAAAGGGATGGTGCAAAATGGACTATAATCTTTCAAAGAACAAGACTTGTTGACCAAGCCTTAAGATGAATAATAGAGAAATTTAAAGTTCGAAACTCTAGTCATGTATGCTGCAACGTATCTACCAACTGAGTTTAGTTCACATGTATTATTTGGAAGTTTTGTTAGTAAATATATATTTTAACATTTTTACAATAATCTTTTAAAAAAACATTTTTTTACAATAATATATTTTAATACATATTAGTTAAGGGTTTTTCTATCATGTGCAAATTCGCACATGATAGAAAAACCCTTATATTATATATAAAGAAAATAATTTTAAAAAACTTCAAATTAAAATTATTTATCTTTTTTTTTAAACATATATGAGTATCTTTTTTGGTAGTGTAACATATATGAGTATCTAAATAAGTAAGTATTTCTCTCATGTTAAATTAGAATATGATCCACATATCTATCCACAACCAGAATTCATTACGAAAAAAGAAATGATATCTATACAATTATTTTTTTGTCAAAAAAAATCTATACAATTATTTTGTGACAATTTTTGGACAACTTTTTTACCATGCTCATTGTTTTTCACTCTCTTTATTTTTCTCTTTATATTATTTTTGACCAATAAAAATAATCCTAGAGTTCAATCTGACCATCACCCTTTAGTGATTCTTTCTAAGGGGGTGCCTTCCAGTGGAGGAATTCGTCCTTTCAGGTTTGAGTATGCGTGGGTTACTCATGCTGATTTTAGTAGACTAGTGGCAGAGAATTGGAACGGTAACCCTGATTTGATCTACACTCTTTCCAACCTCACTACTCAATTAAAGTATTGGAACCAGGATACTTTTGGAAATATTTTCAAGCGGAAGAAAGAGCTCCTAGCTAGGTTAAATGGAATTCAAAATAGTCCGCATTATGGGTATAGTAACTTTTTGGATAGTTTAGAGAAAGATCTTCAGGATCAATTGGATATTACACTTTATCAAGAAGAGTGTTTATGGTTCCAGAAGTAGCGTAGTCAATGGATTACCGATGGTGATCGAAACACTAAATACTATCATTCTAAAACAATTATTAGAAGAAGAAAGAACAAGATCTTGTCCTTGAGAGATGGTACTGGAAATTGGGTTGACGATCCTGAGAGCTTGAAAGCTTTTGTTCGCCAGTTCTATATTGATTTGTTCACAGAAGATAAGGTTGACCGAGAACAGGTTGTTGCTTGGAATACTTATCCAAATTCTCTTGAAAGTCAACATGATCGTCTGAGCGCCCCTATCCAACTTTTAGAATGCAAGAAAGCTCTTTTTGAGATGGGTCCCGATAAATCTCCGGGAGAAGATGGCTATCCTGCCTTTTTTTTCCCTACAATGTTGGGACACTGTGGCTAGTTCCCTTTTTGAGTATGTAAATCAGGTTTGGGCTAATCCTTCTCTTATCTTTTTTATTAATAATACCTTGATTGTTATGATTCCTAAAATTGATAAACCTGAATTTGTTTCCCAATTTAGGCCTATTTCTCTTGTAATGTGGTTTACAAAATTTTATCTAAAGTTATTGTTAACAGGATTAAGCCTTGCTTGATTAGTATTATCTCCCTATATCAATCTAGTTTTATTCTGGGGCGTAGCATTCATCATAACATCATTGTGGCTCAAGAGATGGTCCACTTCATGGCTAGGATGAAAGGTAACAAAATGTTTATGTCCATAAAGATTGACCTGGAGAAAGTTTATGATCGGCTTAACTGGAACTTTATTGCGCAATGTTTGGAGGAGTGTAAGTTTTCACCTAAGTTTATTGAGGTAATTCACCATTGTATTTCGTCTCCATCCTACAAGATCATATGGAATGGAGAGAAGACAAATAGTTTTAACCCTTCAAGAGGAATAAGGTAAGGGGACCCTTTGTCTCCTTATTTATTTGTAATTTGTATGGATAAACTTTCCCATATTATAGCTGACCATGTAGAAGCGGAGTATTGGAAACCAATGCGTGCAGGCAGGTATGGTCCCCAAATTTCCCATCTTCTTTTTGTTGACGATCTTCTTCTTTTTGCAGAGGCTTCTATTGAGTAAGCTCATTGTGTTATGCATTGCCTTGATCACTTCTGTCAAGCTTCGGGTCAAAAGATTAATAGTCAAAAAACTCAGATTTTTTTCTCTAAAAATGTGGATGATCAGCTTCGTGATGATATATTACTTCATATTGGTTTCTCCCATGTCAATAGTTTGGGTAGATATCTTGGGGCTAATTTGACTACTGGTAGATCCACTAGAGGGCATTTTAAGCACATTGTCCATAAAATCCAAAATAAGCTCAGTGAGTGGAAACAACAATGTTTGAGTCTTGCGGGGAGAATTACTCTCTCTAAGTTAGCTATTAGTTCTATTCCGTATTATCATATGCAATATGCTAAGCTGCCCAAAACTATCTGTGATGAGATTGAGAAAATTCAGCGTGGTTTCCTATGGGGGGACACAGATCAGGGTCGTAAAGTGCATTTGGTGAATTGGGATGTGTGTTGCCGGCCTAAATGTGATGGTGGATTGGGTTCTAAGAGACCTCATCGTATGAATGAGGCTTTTTTGATGAAGATGTTGTGGAACCTCATAAATAATCCAGATGAGCTATGGTGCAGAGTTCTAATCAACAAGTATGGTAGAAACAACGATCTGATGGTTTCTTGCAACTCCCAGCCTTATGATTCCCCGTATGGAAAGCTTTGGTTGGAGTTTGGAATGATTTTCAACGCCATATTTTTTGGAAAATAGGGGATGGAAGACATACAAATTTTTGGCTTGATAAGTGGGTCCCTAACAGGAGCGAGCTCTTCCCATCAGCTTCCCAAAATTTCATTGATACTACCATTTCAGTGCAGGATGTTTTGAATACAGAGGGAGATTGGAGCCTAAGTTTTTTGCGTGAAAATTTGCCAACAAATATTGTGAATCAAGTGGTTGCTTTACCAACCCCAATTGATGTAGATGGGACTGATGTTATGGGATGGGAAGGCACTAATACTTATCGGTTTACCATTCAAAGTGCTTATAGGTTGCAACATGGAGACATTCATGCCTTGGAAGGAGATTGGAATTCTTTGTGGGACTGGAAAGGACCTCATCGTATTCAAACTTTCATCTGGCTTGCAGCCCAAAAGTGTATCCTTACCAATTTTCGTAGAAGCAAGTGGGGAGCGGGCATATCTCCACTTTGTTCTAGATGTGGGAGAGAAGATGAAACTACCATTCATGTGCTTCGAGATTGTGACTATGCAATTCAGGTATGGCTCCGCCTAGTTCTATCTTATTTCATTACTGATTTCTTTACTTTTGATTGCAGGGATTGGATTTTCAACAACCTCGGCAAGCGTGGCATATGTGCAACTACTAAGAACTGGAAGACAATTTTCATGACATCTTGTTGGTTCTTATGGACGTGGAGAAACAAGGCTATCTTTGAAAATGATTTTCACCAGCCAAACAACCCTGTCATGGTGATCCAAAACTTTACTAAACAGATAGACTTTTTCGTTGGTGGAGAGAATTCAGGTTGTGGTGGCCTTTTTCGCTGCTCAGATGGAAGATGGCTAAAAGGCTACATTAGAAAGGTTGGAGTCTGTGACGTGCTTCATGCTGAATTGTGGGGCATGTACCTTGGTTTGGATATGGCTTGGCGAGAACATATTCCACGTCTCATTGTGGAAAGCAACTCTAAAACTCTTATTGATATGGTTACTGGTAGTTGTATGTTTAGTGGAGCCATTCCCACGTTGGTGAGTTGTATTCGCAACCTTTTGACTTTAGATTGGCATGTCAGTTTCGTCATACTTGGAGGGATGATAATCGTTGTGTTGATTGGCTGGCGACCTTTAGTCTTTCTTTAGACCCTTTCGATGTTACTAGATTGGAGTATCCACCCAGTGAGCTCCATAGGTTTCTTTTTGATGATATTTCTGGGACTTGTTTTCCTAAGCATGTTCAATTAGTTGTTTAGTTATCTGCTGGATCATTAGCCCTCTTTTGTACCCAAAAAAAAATTGTTAAAAAATTATCACAAAATATAAAAATATTATTATTTGCGGATAATTGATGGGCGTCAAATCCTTTTTAATTTTGGACTCATTTTGAACTAAATCCTAAAAAATAAAAAGAAAAGAAAAATGCAATAAAATTGATTACCCACAACAAAGAAACAAACATTACTAGACTTACTCACTCTAACAATAAAAAGGCGAAAAGAAAGAGAAAAAAGAAAAAACAAGATCCACCTCGAACCTCTCTCCACCCTCCCACTACACTCCAAATCCAATCACAATCATCCCTTCTTCTCTTCTCTCTCTAACCTCTCAATCAAATTCAACAAAAACAAACTGATTCTCTCTTCTCAAACACTAATCACTTCAAATCCCAATCTCCATTACTAAATTACCAACACACCTACCTCTTCAATTCAACACACCCCCCCTCCAACAAAAACAAAAAATGAGAGAAGATGATTCAAATTGGTTTTCAAGATGGGAAGAACAACTTCCACCACCAGAAGAACTCATGCCTCTATCACAAACCCTAATCACACCTGATCTCGCCATCGCTTTCGACATACGAAACAACCCTAATCCACCCACAATCCCACCACCACAACAACAACAACCACCACCTTCTTCTCTTCCTTCCTCCACCGATTTCGCCGATTCAACTGAACTCACCTCCGGCACCGCCGGCGAAGAACCAGCTCGCACACTCAAACGCCCTCGTCTTGTCTGGACCCCACAGCTCCACAAACGCTTCGTCGATGCCGTGGCGCATCTCGGTATCAAGAACGCTGTTCCCAAGACGATAATGCAGCTTATGAGTGTCGATGGTTTAACGAGAGAAAACGTTGCGAGTCATCTTCAGAAATATCGTCTTTATCTTAAACGCATGCAAGGGATTTCTTCTGGTGGTGGTGGTGGTTCCGGTGGTGGCTCTGCTTCTGTTAATGATGCTGCTACTGATCATTTATTTGCCAGCTCCCCTGTACCGCCGCATTTTCTTCATCCGGTTGCTCGTCCGAATTCGGATCATTTTATGCCGTTTGTTCCTGTTCCTGCTATTCATCATCAACAGCAGATGGCTGCTGCTCAGTATCATCGGCCAGTTGGGCATTTTGGGTCGCCGCCGAATGGACATTTTGATAATCCTTTTTTGTCTAGACAGCAACATCATCAACAGCAAAATCAGCATCAACACCAGCACCAGCACCAGCAGCAGCTTCATAGGATTGGGGCACAGGTGCATCATAACACTTTAGGTGGTGGTGTTGGTGGTGGTTATGTGGAGGATATGGAATCAGCTAATGCAACTGGAGGGAGAAAGGTTCTGACTTTGTTTCCAACCGGAGATGATTGAATTTGGGTTATAATTATTATAAATACATTATAGTGATCTGATTCTGATTCTGATCTGTCTCATTAGTTGCATTGCACCTTCAATTGTGTCTTCTTGAGTTAATTAATGTTGGGTCATTGGTTGGTGGTGTATTTGATGTTAAGTCAGGTTTTTAGTTGTTAATTTATGTTAAGTGTCATCGGTAATCTCGGTGTTGATGTCACTAATTGGTATTGGAGTCTAGTATGCAGATCCAAAAGCTCCACAGTCTATTATGGTGTCCTTGTAGAAAATTAGTTATGTAATTACCTTGTTCATGGCGGTCTATATAGTCTCTGTCGGGTTCTGGTGACCGACATTCATCATGATGTCACTTATGGGAGGGATTATGCCTATGCATGTGTTTGACGAATCAGTAGTTGTTTGGTGTATAGGGCTTCTTCTATGTTGGTTTATCCCACGGATGTTTGGGAATTCGGCTGCAGATCAGTGTATCTCAGAGTGTTACGGTTTGGGAAGTTTTTGAATTGGCATTTTTGGCAGAGTCGTAAAAGCTGTAAGTTTGATACTTTTCTCTGCAGATGGCAATAAATACACATAGTACCCTCGGCAGGAATTGATGGAAGCATATCTGATTGGCACATATGATTGTGAATTCTTCGACTAAATTTCGGGAGACTGTTATGAAGGAATTGTCTCTTTCGTGTCGTGTCGTATCCTATAGAGGTGAGCTGTACATTGTCTGATTCTATAGAAGACTTGAAAGCCTGATGTAAGGCAGTTGTTTAAAATTTAATCTTACTCCAATGTGGGGTTAATTTCTCTAAACTAGACATTAGTTTCCATAGTTTCTGGATAACCTTTGCTTAAAGAACACAATAAGCTCATGTTTACTTAGTTGTGTATTTCTTCTTATTTGACTATCCATTTGCTCATAACAAGTATCTTAGCATACTATGTTTTTGAGGCATAATAAGGTATAATGTTCCAAGTTCCAATTGTTCATATTGACTTTCTTTTTCTAGTTTTGGATGACAAATTGATGTACTTAAATTGACAATGTGGAGTTCTTGTATCTGTGATAAACATCAGGTTGGTGCGCCCCGGAATGTTTGTATAATAGAATTTTGATTATTACTTACATTTGGCTCCACTATATTTGAAAATTTAGATTCTGATCATTTGCCTAATGTAATTTAGGACCGTCAATTTATTTATTTATTTATTTTTTTGAAAGGGGGATAAGCATCACTTATAAGTTACTCTAATCGCGTGTTCCTGTGAGGCTTCTTGAGTTCGGTCTTATTAACTTTCCTTTTCCAGTTATGTGCCTGAATTCCATAGTTTCAGCATGACAGGATTGTTTTTGCTGAAGTTTATAAAAAGTCTATCCATATAATCAATCTGAAAAATGAGAAAATGAGTGGTTATTTGAGTGCTTGAAGTTTGATTCCTTCTGTTTTTTTATAGTTGATATATCAGTTTTGATGCGCAATTTACCTAGCAACAGCAACCATTTCTTTTATCTCTCCATTTTTAATATGAGAAGTTCGCCTACTAATGATTGTTACCTCTTTTCTCAAAAAAAATCAGCAATTTAGTTTTCGTTGTTTGTGAGTGCATTCGTCTAACATTTACTCCTTGAACCATATCCGTTCTTTATACGGAGAAAACATGCTTTTGATATATTAGATTAGATGGAGTAAATAAATATTCAAATCGCTCTCCGAGCGGTTCGGTTTGGTTTTGAGAAAAAAATGTCAATTTAGTCGTTAAGAATCACAATTGCAAGTCAATTTAGTCCTAAATAAAGTGATGTATTTGCCGAGATTAAAAGCATTTTATTAAATGTTTCGAGATGCGTTGCCTTTAGGCAATTTCATGGTGAAAATTCACGGCCAGGGTTGAGCTTTTGATTTTCACGGTGAACATTGCATCGGAATGTGAGAATTGGTGTGCCACCACGTTTTTAAACATACGCGATCTATGAAATCCAAATCTATGATTCACAAGGGACGTATGTCTTGCACCATGCGTAAGTTTGTTTTTATTATTGGATAAACAAGTCTTCCTCTTAATTTAAATGAAATATGATGAGATTTAATGATTCAATTATGCAAAATAGGTTTGTGCTTGGTGCAACATTAATTTGTTTTTGCACATTAGACCGAGTCATCTTTTAATATCAAATTAGTTTCAACCTTTGTACTTTTACATTTTCTTCATGTTTCTGCCAGGAAATGAAGGCACTAGCTTACTAATTATTTTTGGCTACCAACAAGTTAGTATAAAATGGCATCAGAATTGGCATGATGCACTTAAAATATGCTTTTTACCGTCACTATTATACTACTCTCAGTTGTTTTCTTAGCGGCTACATTATTGGAGTATGTGAAATTAACTTTCTGAAAAACATTTTAAGATTGAATAATACAACAATAAATTGTTTTATTCTCGATAGAGTAAAGTTTTATTCTTGATTCAATGTCAAAAGTCGTTTTCTATAAGAAACTTGAACCACCAACTATCTTCATCTTAGTTAGTCACTACTAACTTTATGCGCTAAGCATTTGTCAAATTTAAGATTGATATTTTCTCCACTTACGACAAATCAATTACCTCACAGTGCACTAACTTCCAATCAAATATCTAATGCTATATGACAAGACTCGATAATGTACCTATTTTCTTTTTAATACAAATCTTCATATAATTAATCATGAAGATAATTTCCTATCTTTGAGTAAATCATAAAATTCTGACCTCATCATAGGGATAAAAAGAAAAGTAGACATATCCTCTTATTATGCCATATAAATGAGAAAAGTTTAGGTAAACGTCAGTTCTGATTCTACTTTATAGTACTACATAAAAATATATGGTCTGCATTATAATAGAAATGGATTAGGGGAATCTTATTTGTGGACCAGAAACAAAAATCTAGTTCTGCATCTTGGTTCCTCTACAGGATGGATGATTGGTACAAATTGAATAAATTTCATATTCATCCAAAGTACAATTCACATGTGGGTGGGCCAAACAAATCTTGCAACGTTCACTTGCCTATCAATTTTCTTCACCTCACATTTCTTCAAAATAAAAATATTTTTTTTGAAAGAAAAAATAATACACATATTTGTTAACAATAATAATAATTATTATCTCATTCAATACATCATTTATTTTCTTTCTTCCTATTATATCATCATTCCATTTCACCATTCTCTCTAAGGTAATATATACTTATTGAGACGTCTACCGAACATTTTTTTTCATTTTTTAACGTGTACCTTCATACAACATATTTTTTGACGTATACTTTTTCCTTCGGAAATTTACTTTTAAACATACAAAATACACATTTTTTTGAATGTGTCCATCTGAAGTGATATTAGGGGTATGAAAAGTTTCTTTCCTTTATTTGGTATTATTCAATTAATACTATAGACTATTTTCTCAGATTTGGGCCGGCTGACAAAAGAACATGATGTGCTGGATTCCAGCACAGAAGGAAGCTAGGTGGAAGACACCCACCCACCCCTAGCTGGGGCCTGGGGTATCATATCTCATTTATAATTCAGATTGTAATTAGGTCAAAGAGATTAATGGAATAAAGTACAGATCATCCACCCTATGCTCAAATGAAAAATATACACTTATTGGCACATTTTGTACTTTAGGTTGTTTTCATTAATATATTGTTTTGGTTTATTAAAAAAATTATGTTTCCTGAAACTAGAAGTTTCAGCTCCATTGTGTCGTTTTATAGTTACATACGCATGTGTTTCTTTTTGGTGCTGGGTTTGTCAAATATCATGGTGTTGAGAATAAAATGTTTTATTTTTTTTATTTTTTTTTAAATTTAGATATAAATGTATTTTAAAATTATATTTAAAAGAAAATATCATTAGAATTTATAACTTATATTTCTATTTAAATGTAAGATTTAAATGTTTTTTATATAAATGTTTGTTTTAGAAATCTGTTTTGTATTACAATTTTCCTTAATATATAGATAGAGTCATGAACAAAATTTTAGAGTCCATTCTCCATTGAAAAAAAGTATCTTCACAATGAAAATATATCTGATATAATTTTCGCATTACAAACACAAAAAACTCATCACACATTACCTTCTTTCACATAGACAATTTATAGTTTCTATATGCTATAAAAATATTGATTGTACCAAAAAAATACCATCACAATTTGGAAGTGCGTAGCCAAACATATTTAGGGTTTGATGGAACAAAACAAGTATCTTTGTACTCTAATCAACATACTAAAAGGAATTTGGATATTGTCCAATGGCATCCAAGACCAAGTTGATGAGGCATCATTAGCAGAAAGATACGAGCTATGGAGGACAAGATATAGAAAGGTCTACAAGGATGTTGTAGAGGAGGAAGAACACTTCCAAATATTCAAACACAATGTGGAATACATTGAATCCTTCAATGCTGCAGGGAACAAACCGTACAAACTCGACATTAATCGATTTGCGGACCAACCCATTGGGGCTTCCGATGATGGGTTCAAGAGAGTTAAAGGAAATTGTGAGAATGTGTATCCCCAAGTTCGGATTAAGAGCTATGAGCAAGTCCCTAGAAATAGTGAAAGAGGTATGTTTAGATTTTACTCAAGTGGGGTTTTTACAGGAGAATGTGGAACTAAGCCAAACCTTCCTGTAACAATAGTTGGCTATGGTACATCTACTGACGGTTCTAATTATTGGTTAGTAAAGAACTTTGATACAGAAGTAACAGATTTGCCTCGAATGTTCCATAGTTTTGGACAGCCCATGTATCAATTACTACACTTTTGATTCACTCCATTCATGTTTTGTTACAGAAATGATGTTCATTCATAGAAGAATGCTACGAAAACAGTACAAACTTAACTTTTTAATGTGTGGGGTAGTTTAAAAGTTTAGGATACAAATCCTAAAAAAGACAAAAATGCTGACATATTCATTACTATCATACTAACATTTGTCATTCTAAAAAAAAAACAAACAAACTTAACTTCCATAAAATTGAAAATGATGGCTTTGGAAACAAATTCAAAGCAATTGAGTTAATAGTATAAAATGGTAAAATACTTAAAGATGTGATAAAATTAAAAAGACCTGTGAGAGTTAACTTAAAATCAGGTTCTGGAGAAATCGTAGCACGATTGCAGGACAACGTGGCACGATTGGATGTTTCAGTTCTGAAGCAAGTCACTGGAAAAATCGTGGCACAATGGGATCGCAACGTGGCACGATGGTGCGCTGGAGGCGAAAAACAGAAACGTATTTTTCAGTGCAAATTTGTTCCAAATTTTAAGCGATATTTTTACTATAAATATAAACATTGTATCAGAGTAAACCGGGGGATAGAGGGGGCTGAAACAATGGTTTAGAAATCAAACTAGGGTTTGTATAGAGTTTGCTCTTGGCAACAAACACCAGGGTTGGGTTGACTCACCTTGGAAAACACTATTAGGATTGAGTCTCTTACTTGGGTTGGCCTAATGGTATTGGCTTGGGACTTGGGAGTGTGCTCCTCCTCAAGTTCGATTTCCTCTGGTGTCAATTTGAGTAGGCTAGTTTAGCTTCTTCAAAAAAAAAGAAAAGGGATTGAGTCTTTTGGTCACGGGAAGAGATTGGGAGTTTGGGTAGAATTAGACGGGAGACTTATTCTTGTAATCCATTGATATCTCTTTTGTAAAGTTACTCATTATTATAGTGAAACGGAGAGCTGCTCTCTCCCCCAGACTAGGTCAATTTGGACCAACTGGGTAAACAAATTCTCTTGTGTTCTCTCTTTCTTTCTCTCGCTGTTTTCTACTTTTGTTTGTGATTATAACTTCCATACACTTTGTTTTGGTTGCTTGACTATCACTTGCTCCACACATCAAGTTTATTATTGGTGTGATTTTCATCAAATTCACAACAAGACCAGAATACTCGTGTCTTTGGATTGACTAGATTTGTAATAGATTGAAGTTGATGAAACAATTTGAACCGAACTAGAACTCTAATAGATCGAAGCTAATCTAACGATCTAAATCAAACAAACACCGCAATAAGACGGAAAACTAAATAACACCGTGCACCAAAATTCACAATTATAGATCTATTCAAATTTTTCGCATATTTTGGAAAATTCAAAAGAAAATATTTTTAAAATCTAAAAGAAGGTCAAGTGGGATTTTTGAAAAAATGTCATGGTAGTCCGTTGGTTTTCTTTTCCTGCTGCTCATCAGTTTCAATTAGAACATACTCCCTCTGTCCTATAATAACTGAGCCATTTGCACAAAAAAATGTCCCAAAATAATTGAGTTATTTTACTTTTTAATACAATATTGATTATTTTTTCCCTTTATAACTCTAATTAATACTACTTTCACCACTCTCAATTCAATATATTCTATTTTACATTTATGATAAAGAAGAATTCACCAATACTTGATAAAGACACTCAAAATTATTTTTCTCTCTCTTTCATTTATACACTTTACTTAATCTGTGTGAAATGAGAAAATGACTCAATTAAATTGGGACGGAGGGAGTAATTTCTTAACAAAACAAATACAAAACATGAGGAAATGCTAGCAACACTCACTTTTCAACACTTTCTCTAACACTCACTTTATTATTGAATGAAATCAATATATGTCTCACCACTTTGTGTGGGTTCAATTTTCAAAGTGTAAACCTACAATGATTTAAACCAATAAGAGAGTGAGTATTAAAAAGTTCAAAAGAGAGTATTCCTGACACTACTCTTAAAACATAATAATATGAATAAAAGGGATTAAACTCAAATACATTTTTCTAATTGTTATTTTCATATATTCAATTTATACAGTTATGAGTACGTAATAAGAAATATCTATTATTGACAAATGAATAATGGATACAACAGATATGCTTCCTTTTCTTGTCAAATAATTTTAAAATGATGCTTCCTTTGGATAAAAAATGCACTATGGATATTACGTTAATGATGCTTCGAATATTCACAAAGTTTATGTATTCATGCCAGCTCTGGAAAAATTCACATATGGTGAAGAAATTTTTACTGAAGAGACGTGTAATCGAAGAAGAAAACAATGGTTGAGATTCATAAACCAAACGTGAGTGACAAAAGGTAGATGTAACAAAGTTCAAACAAATGTTGAATCTTGATAGGAGACGATTAGATGGGCGATAGAGGGTGCAAAACAGAGTCTCGGGATATTGAAATGAAAAGTACATTGGCAAATTCTAAATAGTCCTAATCTTATTGATGATCAAGAGTGAAAAGTTACCTTTTGATCTAAAGAGGAGATGAACCACTTAAATAGAAAAATAATAAAAAGGCAGCTATAAATTAACTGAGTTAAAAGCACCAATTGACACCCAAAATTTAAGGGACTAACTTGAATCTCAATATTAAGTTAAAGTAACACAGAAATAACTAAGCAAATTTGAACTCATTCTTATGAGATGTGAAATGAATCCTTCCAACTGAGCCAAGTTGGCTCTGTTGTAACTCTTAACATCACACTCAGCAAGTTGTGTGTAAGATAAGGGTGGAATACAAATCTTGCCCATGTCCAAGAATTCATAATAGTAGTTTTTAATTGTTCAAACTGATCAAATTAACTAATCTGCCAGCTTTTTTTAATAGCCCCCAACTGGTGTTCTTATCCTTCCAGAGTAGGAATACAAATCAACAGGACATACAATAATTTATGCAATTGCAACATTATTTTGTATGGATGTAGTAAACAAAGCACTGATCTGTGCCTCCACAACATTAGACAGAGATATGTATATATATTTTAAATCCACCATAGAAACATTATCATCATATATATTATAACAAATGCATAATCCACTAGAGTTAACTATTTTATAAGCTGTCACATAAGAAGTACTGAACCATATACTGTAACCATCAAAACTGAAAACCAAAGACATACATACTACAATAACAGAAACAAAGGTCTATAGAGGAGTACTGAAAAATGAATCTAATATGAGATCTCCCTAAAAGGCTAACAACATAACTTCTGCATCCAAGTCCAAACCTTCCTCCCTAATATCATCTAATAGTTCTGTGAATAGTCAAAGCTCAATGGTTGACCAAATGGAGACTGAAAAGCAGCAAAAAGTATATCAGACGCATGATGGTAGAACAATTAACATCAGATTCATGATAATAGAACAATTAATATCAGACAGTTTAATAAGGGGGAAAAATAAATCTTCATCAGGGAGGCAAATTTAACAGCTTATCTGACAAGAAATTGTTTGGTGCACCTGTAAAAACTTTAATCCTCAACAAAATAATTTCCTTCAATTTGACGATTTACTTCTATTATTTTGCAAAAACAAAATGGATAGATATGAAGGGAAAATAACAATACAAGCCGATTCTTTAAATGCATACGCTGTACCATCAGATCATAATAAAAGATCACCAACGGTTGAGATTAAAAACTAGTTAGATGAGTATATCAGTCGTTATTGTTTATTAATAAAAATCAAAGGTCAGCAATAGGTGGTCACACTAAAGAGGCACTATAGCTGAGCGGTAATGACCAATAGTGTCATGCTAAACCCTAGCTATTATGGACTGCCTGTCCTTTCCCAACATAGCTCTATGCCGCTATCAGATATTAACAACATAGCGTAACGATACATGTTAGATGTCGCAGTTCTAGCAAGGGTAGTCGGGGAAGTAGGTACAGTTAAAGTGACACCCGTGATTTCAGGAAAATTCATATAAACCTGGAAAACTATAAAATTAAAGCACCACCAAACAAAATTTGAATAGTGCAAGTTGGAGAATTGAAATAGCCTACCCAAATCTATTAGCATTCTGTTACAATGCAAGTTGGAGAATTGAAATAGCCTACCCAAATCTATTAGCATTCGGTTACAATGCAAGTTGGAGAATTGAAATAGCCTACCCAAATCTATTAGCATTCTGTTACAAGAGCCAAGTCATTCCCACGATGAAATTAAAACAATCAAAATGGTAAACCCACAACACCTAATTATGTAAGTTATTAGATTTATTTCAAACATGTCATTGTATTTGAGGCTAGTACAGAAATCACTCATCAAATTCAACATGGTAAAAAAATTGAGTAAAATAAATGTGGTTTACCTGGTAAACAGCATGTCTAAATTGGTCATATGAATGAGCATACATCATTGTAGGACTTGGCCATTGTAGGTAAGCACCATCCCCAGATGCCGGATTCAATCCTGGGGTACAAAAAGGACTCATCATCGGGGTTGAAGGAGGTCCATATCCAAGTGAAGGTTGAGCTTGTGGCATCTGACCCAACTGATTAAAAGTAGTTTCATACGGAGCAAATGAAGGTTGAGCTTTTGGCAAATTAAAAGGCACCAGGTTAACAGCAGAGGCAGATAAACTCCTAGCATACCTGAACCAACAATAAAATTCAATTTGATAAATAAGCCAGCTATGTTTATAGCATAAGAGCTTATCACATAAGTTTTTTCTATAACAAAAGATACTGTAAAGTCAAAATGTCTTCATATAAGCCATAAGTTGTTTTCATAAACTATCCTGAGAGCTGATGGAAATAAGCTGAAAACAACTTATAGGCTTGTCATAAGATGTTTTCTTAAGCTCTCTCAAACAGTCTCATAAGTGTTTGTGTCAATAGATAAGCTCAAATAAGTCAACCTAAATAGGCCCTTAAAGTTTAAACCAATACAAATGCATAAACTACAACATAGCAAAAAAAAAAAGACATCTCTAAAAGTTAATACGTTATAGAATCCAGAGTTCCATTTTAACATGCCAGCGAAACAAAAGACATGTCATTCTTAGCTCCCAACATCCTTTGTCTCTCACGAACACAGATAGCTTTTATTTTTATTTTCACTGATACTAATGCGAGACAAAGTGTAGCCCAACAAAATAGCAAAATAACTATGTTTGCAATTATGGCATTCATTTTCTGTAAGATATAGTGATAGAACTCACCTTCCATAGCTACGATCATAATCTGGATCACTTCGATCCTTCTCCCTATCTCTGATAATGGCAACTCGAGGATAACTATTATCCCTGACACCAAAAAATCTTTCTGAATCAGCCATGGGGATTTTGCTAGTTTCACTCTCATCCTTGCTCATAAAAGAATTCTTCCCATCTGTCGGAACCATGGATGAGGTATCAAGTGAATCAAAGCTTGTAGAGCCATTAAAGATACGTGCTCTTGCCCGATCATACTCCTCCTTCCTCTCTTCGACACTTCTCAGAGGGTTTCCTTTTTTTGTGGAATCATTGGCTCCATTCAAACTAGTTTTATGAGGCCTAGATTGAATGACAATTTTTTTCAGCTCGGATTTCTCATTGTCCAACTGTTTAGCAGGTATTTCAGATAAGCGAACCACGGGATACTTGCTTTCAGGTAACTTTTTGACCAGAATTTTACTCTGTCCATCTAAGCCAATATCTTGAACCATTGTTTGCATACCATAGTGTTGAGCAACACGGTGAGCAGCCAGTCGGAGATAAGAAGAAGGGAAATGTTGAAACTCAAAATGCTGCTGATCAGCATTGTTCATAAATTTCTGGATATCTAGCTCCATCCGCAGAACTGAAGGTACAAAGTATAAAAAAAAAAATTAACAGAATATCATGATTCATGCTAATATACTAAGAAAAAATGAAAGAAAATAACCAAAACACAGCCAGAAAAGGGGAAGTTAAAATGAAGAATAATCATCAAAGAATAGCTAATTTATTTTCTTATGAAAATTCTAATCCAACTGCCATCCTCCACCGAATGGCTACTAGTCTGAGCTTATGAGTCATGACAAAAAATAGATCGTACATTATACATCAAGTCATCAACTACTCCAGGGGTAAAAATAGATTATAACAGACATTTTTTGAAAGTAACTCAATCACAATCTCAGGTTGCATATATTTTTTGTACAACTTCCAGCTCGACGGTCTTATGTAAAAAAATCTAAGCTACATATTGCCTCACATGGCTAAGTTTAGTTTTTACACAAAAATGTACACTTGACACTGGTAGACAGCTTAAAAACATCACCAATATGAGTATGATCCTCACAACCAGTCCCATCAGATGGTAGCTTAAGTCTTATTTCCAGACAATGTTTTGCATCAACAAGTGCAAAAGAAACTAACAAGCTTGACTTTATAAGCCATGAAAAGTGGGGGGAAGGGGAAAGTAAGGAGGAGTGCATCAATAAACCGTGGTAAACAACCAATGTTATCAATTGTGAATCGCAGAAAATAACAGTTTGTTCGAATTCCATTGTGCTAGAGTGCTATAGCACCCCTATAGCTGCTATTTGACCACTCTTTGTACTATAAAGTGTATCGCCAACAATAGCGATTTGTTCAAGTTCCACTACGCTATAGCTATTCGGCAACAATCCCTAGAACATAGATTGTAATCTTTGGAAATCATAGTGCTTCCCTACATCATATCGAGCTAATCCCTAAAAATTCAATCACATAGACATTCAAATTCATGGTCATGGTCTACATTTTATCCTTTGAAAGAGGATATTATCTTCAATAAACTTCACATAAATTAACAAACATGAAATTTGAATAAATTGGAACGCGAACACCCCCAATTAACACCTAAGTTTCAGTGATTTAATTTCCTCAGAAACAAACAACCCCAACTTTATCATCTAATTAACAGTCTCAATCTCAAAATTTCACAATAACACAAAAAAACAATAACAATTTCAGATCTGACATGATTCAACCTACACAGATTCTAATCCAAACCAAAACCTTGATGCAAAATCTATGCAACCAAAAACAAAATCAGTAAAAAAATCGAATAGGGTTAAACCTAAATCGAGCTAAATTACCAATTTTGAAGCAAACCCATGAAAATTAAACAAAAAAGAAAGATTTTTCAGAAGAAACTAACTGGTTAGACGATGGCGAGGATTCTGAAGAGCCTCAACCAAAAACGGGTCAACCATTGACTCCTTAACAAACCCAGAAGCAACATCGTTGTTGGAAACCAACGATGAATCCATGGTTCTTCTTTTTTTTTTTGGATTTTTTTTGTTTCACCCAAAAAGGGGAAAACAAAAAAGATTATTGAAAAATAATATTGCTCTTCTTTTGTATTTTCCTTCCCTCTAAGAATGAGGGAAAGGAATAATAAGAAGGGTGAAGAAGGAGAAAAAGAAAGATAGAAGAATGAATGAATATTAGAAGAAAACTCAACAGAACAAAAAAACAAAAAAAAAAAACAAACCCTTTTTTA
>Ga0228710_1001093_pt1 | contig 39259 bp, 12 predicted proteins | sample MedpolnodulmetaG_FD_177995 | JGI IMG/M metagenome (GOLD analysis project Ga0228710, IMG submission 177995) | Root nodule microbial communities from Medicago polymorpha collected in Santa Monica, California, United States - pink nodules | ecosystem: Host-associated > Plants > Roots > Nodule...
AAAAAAAAAAAAAAAAAAAAAAAGTGGACATCCTATAATCAATTGAAAAATAATTATTATTTTTTACTTTTTTATTTTAATACTCAAAGATGGCGAAAAATAAATGGAAAATGACTACACATGCCAACAATAACGACTCTAGAGAGTTCTCAAATAATAGATGATGCTCTCTAGAGTCGTTATTGTTCGCATGTGTAGTCATTTTCCATTTATTTTTCGTCATCTTTGAGTATTTTGGATATTGCGGTTGATCATAGTTGAATTTATAATCTATTTCATATTTTGTCTACGTCAGTGTGCCTGGTCTCCGCGGGTTATTATAAATATTGTTCAATCAAATTCTTTGTGGATTATTTGGACGTGCGAAAATCTTCTTAGGTTAAAAAATAAGACTTTGTCTTTGCAGGCTTATTTGCCAGGTATTTATTCACATGTTCATCTTATTGACTTCTTCTATGCAATAATATAGTATCACAGAGGTTTTTTAAATTGATTGCCATTTATGCATGCACAAGCTATTATTGAGGATTTTTGGCATCATCCCCATCGTCGTGTAACTGGTAGTGCACTTAAAGGTAGCCATGATATTGCCATATGTGATGGTATCTTTAGAGATTTGAATGATGATTGATGCAGCTTTGGGGTGTTTTGCTCTTCATATTGGTTTTTCTTTTCTTTTTCATATCTGTTGAGTTTATTGGTGTTATGACTTATGACGTCTAATGAAATTGTTTATTCTAGAGACATCTAGCATGGAAAGGGATTCTTAGTTTTAATAAAACATTATTATAAAACGATTGAAAAATAATATTGAAGCAAAAATTTAAAAAATAATAATAAAACGATAATATTCAAAAAAATTATTCGCGACTGATAAAGAAAATTTGTATCAAAGAAAATAATATTATGGATGGTCTATGTTTCTTGACTGATTTTTGTCTTCAATAATATTTTTTAATATAAAAAAAGATTGAAAATGAAAACTAAACCAAATTTTTTTAAAAATGTCCCATCTTGTCCTCATAAATATAGCTCATTTGACAGAGATGTTGCAGTATACAGAAATGATGTTCAAACTTTAAATTATTTACTTATTCACTTAAAGGGATGAATATTTAATCTAACCACTAATTTATTTGAAAAAAAATGTCTCAGTCTTAACATTAGTCTATGCCTTAATATGTTGTCCTTACCACTATTATGCATTGTCCTTACCAACTGAGGTAAGATGTTATCTCTGTCAATTATGTTAGGCGTTTAAAAACCAAGTAAAGGGTAGGACCGTAGGAAAGAATATAAATCCGGACAATCCTTAACATTTCTGGTTGGAAATTAAGTGTTGTTAATGTTACTCAACTTGGAAATTAAGTAATGAATGTGATTCTTCTAGAATAAAACTTGGAAAGTAAGTTTCACGAGAAGTTTTGGGAGAAACGAATGAATGCTTAATGGAATCTTTTCCGTTTGAGAAAATACGTAATGAAAGCTGGCCGCAGTTGGAATTAAAGTAACAGCCGAAAGGGAGAAAAAAATACTAGTCCACGCTATTTGTAACCACAAAGATTTCAATGACAATATTAGTGATTCTGGTAATTGTGAGTTGTGTGGCTCATGAATGATAAAGATGATGACAACGTCTTTACTACAGTTGACTATTGATACTACTTCCAGTTCTAACCTGGTTGGCATGCAAACCAAGGAATTTTTGGTCAGCTAGCTACATTGAGTACAACTATTGAAATTATACCACACGTACTTGGTAGCATTAGTTGTTTCTTTAAACACATTCAAATATTTAATTTGTTATTAAAAAAATATTATGTGAAGATGACACTAACAATTTGAAGTTTAGTCCGAAGATGATTAAGAATTGTTTCAACTATGAATTAAATTTGAATTCTCTCTAACAATTCGTCGTTTAATGAAATTCATTAAATATTTGAGTCAAATTATTTGATTAATAAATACTAGTACTTGAGTCAAATTACTTGGTTAATAGTAAATAGTATTTGAGTCAAATTACTTGATTAATAGTATTTTTTGATGTTCAATATTTTAAAGATTAATTTTACAAGATTTTTAAAAATATACTAGTATTTTGTATCATACTGAAAACCATTTAAAAAAAACATCGGCTATAAAAATGTTTTTTTAATTAAACTGCACAACACATTTTTTTTCTTATTTAACCTATTTCAGATTATCATTTTTCAAAAAGAAATTGCATCAAACGAATACAACTTCTAAAAGGGATCGTATTTGTTTAAAAAAAAAACTCATAATGCTCTATAATGTTTTATCTCCTTTTCTTGATCATCTAATGTTATTTTGAGGAGTTGATCATCTAATGTTGTGAAGTTTTTGTTTTAGTTATAGAAAATTATGCTTGCGAAAATTTGAAATAGAATATCAATGAAGACATGCTTAGGTTATGTCAGAGTTATGCTTCATGTAAAGTCTTAAGCCAAGAATATGAATATTTAACATTAGATTCATCCTTTTAGAAAATCATTCACCATAGTCAGAGCTAAAATGGTCGGTTCAGAATCTCAATTCATGTATGTCGCTTTTCGCTAACGTTTAGATTCCGTTTATTATAAATTTACCTGATTTTCCTTGCATAATGTGCATAATGTATCAAAATAAGAGACACATGGGGTTTACTTGCAAGTGGGATGATTAGTTAGTGCTAATTATAAACAGGTACTCTTATTTTATATGAAGTTAATATACTTCTTTTTTTGGAGAAGCGTTTTCCACCAATTTGTGTCGTGAATGAAAAATAGTTATGTTTTTCATTTATCTATTCTCCATTTTCACATTATTTTTACATTTCTCTCTTTCTCTTACAATTTTTAACTTTGTATTTATTTCCTAGGTATTATACTATTACTCTTACAGGCAGAAAAATGTAGTTTTGTCTAACAAAAGGAGTCAGACTCTCGCAATGTAACAAATTAAGGTTCGAACTCTAACTGAAAAATGTACACGTATTTAATGTCAGACACTAGTGTGTAATCATTTTGTTTAAAATGCGTCGGCTCAACGGTAAGAACTTAACCATTTGACCAAAAATAGAACTTGACCATTACCCGTCAAAGGGCATAGTTCAAAAGTCAAAACCAATGGTTTATAAATTGTCACTGTTATTAATAATTTTCTCTTCCCTACTTTGTGTGATCATTTTCCAAATTACAGTGCTTCCTGAAAAATGGGTCAATATGAAACTGAAGGGCACGACGTGTTGTATCCAAATTGATGTGAAAACAAGATTAATTTACAAGGTGGGTAGGGAAACTTCTTAAAACTGTAAAATCAATAAGCATTTGGTAGGAAGGCCAGATTAAATGTACTACAAATTGCCATCACTTTACAACAGAGACACATGGTGTAGGTGAGAAACAATGAACTACCCATAATAATGTTGTGTCCATAGAGATCTCAACTAACACTCCAAACAATCATACATACAACATTAGAAAAGAAAAAAAATAAACTTTGGTCAAATACTACACTGGCCTACAGGGGCAAGCCACTGCATAATTCTTCAGCTTAACTTTGGATTCCATTTAATAAATTGGATGAAATGAATGTAATGTCCAGAAGCTGACAAATATAATTGACCACATAAACTCCCAGCCACCAGACAAGTATGTATATGTATATCATAGACAAAAGAATAAAACAGTTCATTTATGTTGAACCAATATTATATCTACCAGACAGGTATGCATATCATGACCAAAAGAATAAAACAATGCTATTAGGTTGAATTCAAAAGAAATTATTTGAAATAAGTCATACCTAACTTCATTAAATAACTCATGCTAAATAATTTATTGAAAACCCTGAGGTGTATGGTCTAAATACAGGAATCAACTGATTTAATAATTTGTAAAGCACAAGACATGAATAACAAAATACCTGGGAACCTAAGGTATGAACTATACACATACCCCCCACCACCAAAAGGAACCGTATCAAAATTATCATATTCGAATTATACATGCCCCTCTTTCTTTCTCTCTCTATACACCATGAAGAAAGGAAAAGAAAAATTAACCCAGGTGGTAATCGAACCGAATCAAGGATGAAATTAATCTTCGTGTGGAACCTTCTTAAAATGAAACAGCTTCAGCGCGGTTTCCTCTGCTGTGGTGGTGTCGTTTTCCATGACGATGCCTGCCGTTGCCGAATGTGACAGGGTCGAATTTCCTTAGCCTTTCAGCTTCTTGTGGATTGATCACGCACTCTGATGGAGGAGTGGCTTTGTACCTGATTTTGTCATAACAGTAAGAGTATGTCATGTACTTTTTCCTGAAGTTCTCCATTTTGATTCTTTGTACTGGTGTAACACCAGAAGGAATGGATTCGGAACTTTGAGCAGTGTCACACTTGGCTACATGCTCGATTGGATCGACTGCACAACCATGCAGGACAAGGTCGGAGAATTTGGCAACATATGGTGCATACTTGTAGTTAACTCTGTACTTTCCCCCATTGGTAGCCCAATCTGATGCATCCCATATTGTCGCATACAGAGTCATAGGCTTGGCAGGGAAATCTCCTACCATCGATTTTGTTCGTGTAACTTCTCTAATAGGAATGTTATCTACATAAAATCTGCACAAGGGAAAACAGGAATACAATATTATGAAAACATGTAAATAGTTATGAACATCAAAACATCATAATTAATATGGTTAACTAGGAAAAACAGAATCCATGATGATTTGATTATAAGCCCCTGATTGTGGGATATGGATTCCCTACTGTCAACTAATCAAACATTCACACGGTAAGTGAATTAACGCCGACAGATTTTAAGCATCTTCAATTTCAACAGAAAGATGCAAGTAAATATTTGTCAGGCTATCTGGAAGAGCTTATGTAAACAACTTATGACATGTCCATAAGCTGATTTCAACTTATTTTCATAAGCTCGCAAGTACAACTAATGAAAACAGCTGGTAGCTTATTTGAAAATCTTTTGACTTTACTTTATCTTTTGTTATAGAAATAGCTTAGATATAAGCATTGTATATGTTAAGTGTTTATGTTATAAGCGTGCTTAATTTAGTTGTTTATCCAAACAGGGCAAATCGAATGTGTGGTCTCTTGACAGCAAGGAATCTATATATGACTTGGGAAAAGAAGTAAAAAAATCAGAGAAATCTTTGAACAAAGCACAGCAAAAAACAGCTAGATTAAGTTACTACCTACAAACAAGGATCTTTATTGCATGAAAGGCAAAAGTGAAATGATGAGAATAAAAAAATGATTGCATGAAAGGTAAAAGTGAAATGATGAAAAAAAATTACTATGACTATTAAGATGTAGGTATATTCTTTGGTATGTAAAAATCCAAAGGTGAGACAGATATGGTATGTATGAGGTTCAAGAAAGATAGAAGCTTACATGATACGAGAATCTGTCCAGAGAATACTGTATTGATGAAAATCCTCAGCAGGATCAAACCAGAGACCATATCTTTCCTCTCTGCCAATGCTGGTGCTTCCATTGCCATAAACATTGGTCTGAATCCTCCAATCTTTGCCTCTAATGTTTCCCAAAAACTCAAAGTCTATTTCATCATGGTTCTTCTCATACATGTCACCATTTGACATCTGCAGATACAAAACGTATGATGAAACATTATTCCTTTTACTTTTATTAGATTTTTTATAAATTTTTCTAAAACACAAGAGATTGAATTTCAACAGTGACGTTTCTGGTTCAAACTAGATTAAATAAATTATTTAAAAATTTGTATAAAATCCTAAGTTTTAGTCACAATCAGTGAGCATGTGGTTGAGGAAAATGAAATTGAAAACCGTCTTATTTATTATTATTTTACAAAAAAAAAATTAATAAAAACTCACATGCATGCCTTGAATTTCAACACCTGAATATTAAAACCCTGAGACTGAGACCTTATCGGATTATATTCTCAAGTTTAAAACTTAGAAAATAAACAAAAAAATTAAGAGACAAAAATAGGAAGAAAATCAATATCTACAACAAAAAAGCTTCATAAACAGATTTAGAAAAGAAAAAAAAAAATTATTTAACGAACAATTAGAAGTAATCACTCACATAAAAAGCAACAACAACTCCGGCAGTGTAATCAGCAGGTAACTTAATTGAAGCACTGAAATACCCATGAAGATAAATATCATGAGACACAAATCCAGAACCTGAAAACACAACCCAACAACAGAAAAACAAAAAAGATTAATACTTTATTCACAAAACCATAGTAACAACAAAAATCAAAACAACCCATGTAGATTTTCAAACCTGTTCTTTCATCTAAAGAAAGATGCACCGATTTGCCATCTCTATGAACAAAGACGTTATTATCCCCAAACAAAGGTGTGTACCCTTCATCAAAGGCCGTGATAGGTAAATTTCTGGATGAAGCAGAAGCGGAAAGAAAAAGCATAGAAAAAAAGAAGAGAAAAGCCATATGAGAATAAGCCATGATTTTTTATTTTTTATTTTTTTTAAGTATAGAAGTGTGTGGATATAGAAAAAGAAGTGATGCAAAAATCAGGGTAACGAAGAAGAAGGAGAGAAAAAGGATGATAGATAGAGAGAGGTTTGGAATATGTTGTTCAACAGCTAGAAGCGATAGAGAGGTGCTAGCTGGTTATTAGAGAGAAGAAAGGCAGAGACAAAGGGAGATTATTTTATTGCTGATTGTGTTGAGCTGTGTTCAAGTCTAGACAAATAAATATTTTCATATATAGTAATAAATTTTCATATATATAATAAATGTTACCAATTACTTTTAGATAATAATTATTTAATATGAGGTGTTATCAACATTACTCTTCTTTAATTCAAAAAAAAAACATTAATGGGTTATTGTTATTTTAAACAAAATGTATTTTAATTTATTGAATAATTAATAGAATTGTCTATACTATTTTTTTTATAAAATTTTATCCGTAATATTTATATGATGCATAAGTTGTTTAATGAATTTGAAAACTTGAATGTTTGTTTATAATAAGGCTTAATTGCACTTTTTTCCCCTATCTTTTGTTAATTGTGCGATTTTACACCCCCTCTTTTTTTGAGCGATTTTGCACCTCATGCTTTTGCCCCCTTTCTGATTTTGCACCCCATCTTTGTGTTCAATTGCACTTTTGTCCCCTATCTTTATGCTAATTGTGTGATTTTGCACTCCCTCTTCTCTTTTTTGAGCGATTTTGCACCCATCTTTTGCCAGTTTTTCCCTCTTTTAAGGATGATTTTGAACAAAACACAATTGGCAAAAGATGGGGTGCAAAATCGCTCAAAAAAAAAAGAGGGGGTGTAAAATCGCACAATTAGCAAAAGATAGGGGGAAAAAGTGCAATTAAGCCTTATAATAATAATAATCGGAGTTTATATTCTTTAGACACACACATGTAAATAAAAAATATGAAAGAAAAAAAATTATATAATTTATATTTTTAAAATAATTAAATCATATATGAAAGAGGACACATAGAAGGTTATTGAATGAGATATGTAGATGATATTAGATTATTATCTAGCTGTTTTGACATGGAGTACAAATTTCAATTCATTTATGGTAAAGAATGAAAATACGCTTGCTATGGCGCGCGAGATTTCCATAAATGAATTTTGTCTAGTACGACGAGAGTATTCTCTTAGCCATAGCCTCGAAAGTAGGTCGACCTATTAGGGTTGATTAAAGAGCGTTGAATGTGAACAAGACAAGATTTACATGTGTTTGTGTCGATTTGACTTGGGTCAACATGTTGCAAGGTAAGATATGTGTTCGAGGTGTTTGACATAAAATTGAATATGAAGGACTTTGAATTTCTTTGTTGCTTGTGTGTTGATACATTCATATTATAAGAAATTGTGTTGTTTTGGTGATGTCTTTGGATGCCTCTGATTTTGAGAATTTCTCAATCCTAAAATGAAATTTTCTCTCATTCAATTTTGATTCCAACTCGTTTGTTTGATCTAAACTATGTAATAATAAACATTTGTTAGCATTTTTTCATTAATAATCATTTTATCTTACCAATTATACAAGTAAGGAATTTTGATCACTTTATGGAACTTGTGCGAAGGAGAAGACACCTGTACCTTAAGCTCGAAGATTTGAAACAAGAAGGACAAAAACGAGACACTGAATTGTAACTGAAGTGAATATACGTGGGTTAGAATGCTTTTCTTTTAAACAAATCTAATCTAATATACAAGTTTGAAAATTAAGCCTTGAAAGCTTGGGCAAGGGACAAAGTGTCAAAACCAATAAAAAGAAAATTAATATTAAAAAAGAAATGTGAATGTTAACATGCACCTTAAATGACACGTGTTAAAGAACACGTTATAGAAACATATGTATAAAAAGTTGTGCATTAAACTTTTTAAAAATTAAAATATTAAGTCTTAGATTACAAACACATGTTAAAATAACCCAAAAAAGACTTAATTTACTCTAATCAAGTTTTCTCAACAAATGATTAGTCTGTGTTAATTTTGATTCACTATAACAAATGAATTAATTTGTCAAAAATGTCGGAAATTAATTGGAAAAATTAACAAATATTTATTTAAATTGGTTGGTCTAAAAAGCTTTTCTTATAGCACGTATTATGATATTACCAAAATAAACCTTTAAAGAAGTCTTGTGTTTGGATGGTATCACAATGATTTTAATCTAAGTGAACTATCATGATTTTGCAAAACTATATCTTTTGCAAGATCACACTTCACTGTGATTTCGACAAATTTATTCAAGTTTCGTAAAAAATAACATATAAACTATCTCATAGAGAACGAGCTTATAATGAATGACTTATAAAACAACTTATAACTAGCAGCATATACGTTACCTGATTGAATTTGCGGTGTTTAGTAAAATTAGCTGTTGAGTTGGTTTATAAATACGAAATAACAAAAAAAAAATCATTTAATTTTTATTTTTTTATATAAGATTGTATAGATAACATTGACATAAAAATGATAAGTTATAAGTTTTAAGGTATAAACTACTTGAATTAACTTATTACAAACCGCTATAAGCTTATAAAATATACTTATAAACTCGTGAGAAAGTGACAATTACGGAATATGTCCTTTGTAGTCAAATAAACTTATAAAATATAAATTATAAGTTCAAAAACATGCATCATCAAACATACCTTTTATCTTCTTTATTTATAAGACCAACTTAACCTATTCTCACCCTTAATTCGGTGTGTGACATATCAAAAGAGTTTTTAGTCAAAATGATAAAATGCAAAAATGAACCAGTGAAGTTTAACACAACAAATCAAAGAACCATACTCAATTGACGTATACTAGGACGAATAATTGCCAAAATACTAATCATCATACATTCCATAAACTTTTTTGGCACTTAAAAAGGAGAACCCCTTTACTTTTTACAATTGAAATTGGAAATTATGACAGCTGGTTGCATTCCGGAAGCGGCAACCGGAGTACAGATTTAGGTCCTTCCACAAAGAGCGGCACAATTCAATGCAGATATAGAAAAAAGACATAATAACCCCACAGCTATTGCGTAAACAAATATGACAAGGAAGGGCATTAATGAAAAGGAAATACTAAAGTTTAACGCTCCGAATCTCCGACAATTAAACGAGGAATAAGAAGAATTGCGTGGGCCAAATTCAAAATTCGGCGCCCCATACATTTTTGCTACGTTTTCTTGCATGAATTTCGGTTTTATATGAATTTTCCGTTTCAAACAACATTTCCAAGTATCAGAGTTCAAGATTTTGTCACATGAATTTCCTTGGCAACGAATTTCGCGGCACTAATCAAAATGCATGTGAGATGTATGATTAGTTTATCACAATCATGTATATTGTGAGATACTATATGATGGAATTTTTTAGGGGAATTTTTTAACATTATTTAAATATCAATAAAGTTCAAATTACTACTTCAACTAAACCAAATGACTACAATCAGTTATTAACTTAAAATTTTTAAACGTTTTTAACTAAATGTACCTCTTTTTTTTAATTTACATGTTTTAATATATTTTAAATTATTTTAAAATTTATACTAATATCGATTTTTACAAAAATCATATGAAGTTGTTGATGATGACTCAACTTGAAGACTGATGTGCTAGCTTGACCTGATTCATTTTTTTTATTGAGGGCTAAAAAATACCCATAATTTTCATTTCTTTTTTACGGACACTGTGTGCTCAAATATGGACTAATGAGATTATTCATCAGCTATGATCCATTTTGATAGCTCTACAAGAGACAAATTTACAAAGTTTTCAATATATATTTCATTACATTTTTTATGTGTTAACCTTTCGATTTTAATGAAAAATATGAGTCATGATAATTCGGAGTTTGACTGGAAGGTAATCAAAATCTGACAAAAAATTGTTTCATCCAATAATTGAATTCAAATTATCCTGAACGATTTATCATTGATGAAATTTATTAACCACCGGTTTATATTTCGTGGCACTTATTAAATATAATTGACTGAAAACAAGTGATTTTCTCCACTTCATTGTATGTACAGAAGTATTAGGGTTTGATACACGAGACTCGTAATATTTAGACGTCTAAAATGAACAAAGTTGAAGAACCAAATGTTGATAAACTGGCATAGCGCCACTCTTTAATTTAGCAGATATGCACATTTACTTCACTTAGCGAATACAAGTTACTAAGATTGCTGAAATTTGCAGGGCACAATTTCGCTAAGCACAATTTCGCTAAGAGAATATTTCGCTAAGCAAATTTAAGATGGTGTGAAATTGTCACTTATACAGCTGGCAATTGCATCATCTATACAATATATAAAAAAAACTACTCCTTTCAGTACTTTTGGGTTGATTTTTTCTTCTAAAAATACAATCAATTTTCAATACAAATAACACATATAACAAATAGATAAGAATAAATTTAATATTAAAACAAATGTAACAAACACGATATGAATATATATATATATATCTGTGTGTGTGTGTGTGTTTGGTTTTTTTTTTTATCATTTAAAAAGTGCAACAAACTAGATGAGTATATTTATACTTACTTTTTCATTATTCCAATAATACACTCAAATAACTTTCTATAATAAATAGTGTTATTGGTTTCATTAAAATAAAAGAATTTAAATTATATTTTTTTTGTTATATTGTTGGTGTAATTGAAATAGATAATCATGATTAGTTTACTTTGTTATAACTTGAAAATAACAAACATTTTATTTTATAGTTTAATCAAAATCAAAATTTCATAAAAAAACACCGTTCATAATTTTCAAACGTTAGTGCAATAAAAAAAACGGAAAGATCGCTAGTAGTGTATAAAAATAATCCGCTAGGCGAACCTAAAATTTGCAAAATAAATTATCACTTATCCAACCAATATAAAATATAACAACAATTGTCACGTTTCAGAACCATGAGGGAGAGAGCGGCCAAGGGAGAAAAAAATAAGGTTTAAGTAGCTTTGAGAAATTTTCTCACTTAAATATTGTAAGGCTATTATGTGTAGTTAATGTTATTTTTGATAATTTTCGTTTAAAAAGAATTGAAAAAAAAATTCAACACTATTTATAATGATAGACAATTAAGTTGTAGTTAAATATTTTTTTTCAAAGAAAAGTTGTAGTTAAATATATAAGCAATGATTCAAATATGATTTTTACCTACGGATAAATAGACCCTTGCTTATGGACAATTCATAATTGATAGCAAAATTGATGTCTTCCTAACTGTTACCCACGGAAAAATAATATTTAGTGACGAATTTAGTTCATATGCACACGTTTTTATTTTCCTTTTTTAAAAAAAATTGAGGCCCCTCTAAGTGTGAGGCCTTGTGTCAAGGGCTAGTTGCACTTGGCCAGGGTCGGCCCTAGTTAACCCTACCCTAATGCATTTCTTTTGATCTATATGGTTATATGTAATCTTGTTTTTACTATGAGAAATGATACTTGTACAACAATTTTATGACAACCTTTGAATAATTATCTTTCGCTCATAGTCACATGATGTTTTTATCCTTTCTCTTACTTTTTCTCTTCACTGTTTTTAACCAATAAGATGAGAGAAAAACAAGGTTGTCACAAAAGTTATTAAATAAATGTATAAATATCATTGCTCTTTTACTATAGTGATGTTTTGTTCTTGTTAGGAATGTTTTTTTTCTTTCAAACTTATACTTTTGAAATTGACCTTTTAATTTATTAATTGCTTGAAAAATATTTGTTAAATAAAGAATCTTAAATAAATTCATTGGATGTAAGTTGCAAGAAATAGAGCTAGGTTTAGAGTCATAGCATATTATTATTTTCCCCTAAAAGAAAACCTGTAATCATTTTAGTGCTTTAATATAGGTTAACTAACTGAGAAATCAAAAGTTAATTGGTGTGATAGATCTCTTGTTGTTTGTCGGAAAAAAAAATGAGAAATGATATTTGCACAACCATTTTTATATAATTTTTGTACAAATTTCTCTCTCATACTTACATTATCTTCTTATTTTCTCTCTTTCGTTTTCTCTCTCAATTGTTTTTTACCAATGAGAAGAGAAAACAAAAGGTTGTCCCAAAAATTGTATAAAAGAGTTGTTCAAATATCATTAATCAAAAAAAATAATACAAAGGACAACATGTCAACATATATTGTAATTGAAAACATAAATATACAATCAATCACAATGATACATTAGAAAGTGGTTAACAAAATACAATCACAATGCACATCACTTTTATACAAATTATATGCAAACCAACCAAATCCTAATATTTACTTGAAAAGATATTAATTGTTGAACGACATTAATATCACACACATTTTTTGTGGTTACATTAGACAAGTACGGCGTAAACTACTCCCTTTTTATAAGATTAATTTTAAAAAAAATCACGGATAATTATAAAAGTTGTTCTAATGATAAATCTCTCAAATATGTATGTTTTGACAAAAATGTCCTTTGTGTATAGATGCCTGTAATTTTAACCTCTCATGTAGTCAAGTTACTTTGATAATATTGATAAGATCTACTTCATCCGTCACAAATTAAATATCTCTTTTGAATTTTACATATTTATTAAAGAAATTATTAATAACATTTATGTTAATAGTAAAATGTTTATGTTAGTGGAAAAGAATAATAAATTTTGTATTGATATTGTAAAAAGGATAAATAATTTAAGACAAAGAAAAATAGTAAAGAGAACTTATATTTTAAGACATTGCGAGTATGTTTGAAAAAAAAGAGTAATAACTTTATTTAAAAATTTATAAATAATCTTATATTTATAGACAATTTTATTTTAATAAATGGTTTTATAATTAGAGATAGAGAGAGTACAGATCAATAATTCAATAATTTTGTATTAATACAACAAATTTCTTTTGAAAAATGCTAACGAATTCTCTAGAACACTCTTTAAACATCTAAAGTAGCAAAATTTTATAAAAGTTTGTATATTTATGAAATTAAAAATTAAAATATTTAAACTTTTTAAAGAATAATTTACTCATTAAAAATCATTAAAGAGTATCCAGATAACACTCATTAACGAGACTCGATTCATTTTTTTTAGAAGGTGCTGTCTTGTTAATTTGATTTGCCTTGTTTTCTTGTTACATGAATGAATCTCCAAAAGGCCAAAGACAAGGAGAAGTTGCTACTTGGTGCTTGACAGCTGACGTGACATAATGTCTCCTCCATGTCATCACAAAATAGCCGTTGTCCAACTGGACCCCACATACACAAATCCCTGTAATCCAATCTCCCGTTATTCACGGAGTCAAATCACACTCGTCCCCAATCGCCGTCCGCGTTTAGTACCTCTCACGCGTTTCCTTTTCTTAGCATCCCTCCGTCAACAACGCCGTTATCTCCCTTAATTCTTGTGCTGTGTTTTGTTGGCCTGTGACCACTCTTACCTGACCCCACTTCATTATCAAGCGGGGCCCAACTTTCACGCGCAGTAAAGTTAATTGATTAATTCACCTTTTTCTTTTTTAACTAATAAAATCACTTTTTTCTGTCCCGTGAACCTAACTCAGTTGGTATGACAGTACATTATTATATGTAGCGGTCGGAGTTTGAACCCCAGACACCTTATTTATTCACCTTATAAGGTGAATTCTAGCCACTAAGCTACCTGACAAAAAAAAAACACCTTTTTCTTCTTTTTTTCATTACTAAATAAAAACAAAATAAAACATTTGTCGTAGCATAAAAAATTTCTTCATAAAAGAAAAACACAAATCCCTCTATTCCAAAATAAATGTGGTCTTACCATAGTTTTTTCTTTATAGAAAATTAAGTCTCACTTTACTCTTTCAATACAAGACTTAGTTGATTAATTCCAAGTTCAACTCTACCTTAATTTTGTGTAAGCCACTTTCAAGTAATTATTCCAATGTAGTAGTACTATTTTTTTTTTACAATGTAGTGGTACTATCTCACTATGCATTTTACCAATTATTAATAGCCAATAATTTATAGGAACAAACTATAAATGTATGGTCTAATGGTAAGAAAATACTACTATAGAAAAATATTATTGTGTCCTTGAGACACAAATTAATGAATCAAATGTAGAAAGTTTGTTGGATTGTTCCTTTGACTTCTTAACATATGTCATAAAGACATAAATTAACATTATCCATAATTTTAGATAATATTTTTTTCTTCTCAAAAAAAAAAACATTATCCTAAATTTTATTTTAGACTCAAAATTTACCCATGCGATCACTAATGTTTTTGAAGGACAACAAATGTAAATTTCTTTGTAAATGGTTTTCGAACCTCCACACACACACACTATTTTTTATTATCAAAAACAAAGGAAGATAATAAGAACAATTTCTTAACTTGTTATTTATTTCGCTCATTTATTAATATCTTAATTATACGCAACAATCTTAAACGACATCTCTTTTTGAACAAAGATAGTATAACACGCTTTTCATCTTTTCCTCTGTTGTGTGATTTATTTTTGAATTTGGAGAGAAAATGAGGAGAGAATTTGGAAAATGAGAAGAAGTAAATGGAAGTAGTACAAGCTAGACTTTGAGAGACAAGAACTCTCACATTTTATTTTTCTTGGGAAATGTTAATTTGATCCCACATGGCATATGTTAAGGAGCTTAAAGTAAAAATTTTGTTTAGAAAATTGTGCTAATGTAATCTTTTAAAGATTGAAAATTAATGTTTTGTAATGAATATTTACTATTTTTTGGAATTCTTAACATGTACCTTAATAACGCAAGTTAACATGACCCATTTTTTTTTTATAATTTTGTAAGCTCGAAAATTGCATTGGAGAAAGATTTTAAAGGGTTGATATGAATTCTTAAAATTTAACCTATCTTTTTATAATATTTATAAAATTGAAAATATACTCATATAAGCATTAAATTATCATTTTTTTAAAAAAAAATACTCTTTTGAAAATGTGAAAGGTGTCTTCATTTTTTGCTATATTTTTCATGTCCAAAGCCCGCACTTCCACTCCCCCGTCCTCCAAAGGCTTTGTGTTGAAAATTTGAAGGGGATGACTCTTGGGGGAGGGGAGTAGAGTTTTTTTTAAATTTTTTTTTTAGAAATATTCTATATTCTTTTAAGGGTTTGTCTAACATGTGCAATATTGCACAAGTTAAAACAACTAATAGTAGTAACTTTTTCTTGGAAACAACAATTATTTAATCAAAAATTTTATATTTAATATTAAATGTACAAGTTTCAATACAAATTTTTTATTTTAAACTTCTTAACATGTGCAAATTTGCACATGATAGAAAAACCCTTCATTTAAAAGAATGATATATGAATGTTTATAACAAGGGAAATGCTAACCAGTGCCCTCAGGGCAATGGTTAAGGAAGCAAATATAGTAATCTCGTATTGAAACTTGTGCATTCAACTCCTCAAAAGTCTAAAAAGTGGTATTTTCAACTTAAATCTTTCTTCTTTTGATTTCCTTAACCATTGTCCTGAGGGTACTGGTTAGCATAACCCTTATAACAGTATAAACACCCATCTCACAATATTTGTTTCTTTAGCATTTTTTCTTTTTCCCGAAATAATTGTCACTTTTTTAATATCAATGCAACATTTATTACTTTTTTCCATTGTTATACATTATTTAATGGAATTTCATTCGACTTAGCTATTCAACTAACTACAATTAACAAGGGTATTTTATTAAATGATATTAATTTTACCATTGAAATCAACACAATTAATCATTTCCTTAATAATCGTGCACAAACCTTAAACGACTATAATTTAGAGACAGAAAGAGTATAACTTGGGAAACAGATTTCCTGCTGTAACAGCAGGTTGGTGCAAAGCATGTCAGCCGTTCGATCACAATTGTACGGCTAAGATCATTTTATTAAAAAGACACAACTTTTAATCTTAACCGTTCAATCTCAAACGAACGGTCGAGATCTAAAACTGCGTGTAGTTATTACAGCACCAAATCCAGATCCTATAATTTGGGGGTATTTTGAGCAGTGGCGTTGCCAGGACCCTGATTCAGGGGATGTAAATTTATTTATTTTTGTTGACATTGACATAATGATAAATGCCACATAAAAATCCATACACAAAGAGGATATAAATGGTTAAATTAGGGCTTAAACACGAATAACCACAAAGAACGTGTAGCTTAATAATCTTGACATTGATGGTTAAATCAGGCTCTAACATATGAGTGTAAACATTTTTTTTTGTCAAGTTTTAATGACTAGAAATCCGCTTCTAAAAGTGAATAAGTGAAGAATCTGAGGTTCGAACCTCAAACCATGCATACTGCTATACTTCTATCAGCTGACTTAAATTGACTGAGTAAACTTTTTAACATCAATTAATAAATATTTTAATGTATATAAATTAAAACATACATATTTAAATTATGAAATTTTAGTATATGTTTATTAAATTAGCTAGAACATTTTTTTAAAAGGAAAACTATGTAGAATTTGAATTATATATGTATGTCAAATTGCGATAACCTTAGAATAGAATCATTTTTACAATTTTATAATAATAATCTAATAACATGCAAATAATGCACAACTCTCAATTCATTCGGGTCAAATAAAATGTAATGCAAGGCAAAAAAAAATCATTTACATAGTTCAACTAGAGAGCAAAGATAGAGGGTTCATAGTTAAATTTTCAGGGGGTTCATTCAAGAAAAAGTAAGAAAATTAGGTGTAAATATAAAATTTGAGGGGATGCAGCTGCATCCCCTGGGCCCAAATGGGTCCGCCACTGATTTTGAGTCCTTCAAATTAGAAGAATTTGAGTTATGAAGAAAAATAAATCTCCCAAAGCCATTCCATTCCAAAGTCTTTTGAATTTGATTCTTCCATTTGCTATTTTTTTTCTTTTCCTTATAAAGTCATCCAATCTCAAATCTCGTAAAAGTCTTAAAAAACACACATTTTATGGTAAAGAGAAAGGAACCAGCTGAAAACGGTGTTGCATCGGGCTATTTTTGTTGAGCGCAATTTAGAACTGGCAAGTACGAAATCTCTAACATACGCGTAAAGTGAACCCTTTCGGGAAAATCACATGGAGACGGGGAATATTAATTTTGAAAGACACTGGATCCCAAGGTGCACGACATGCACGTGAATTTTGATTGAAATCTCGAGGGTGACAATCTCTGCCGTTAATTTTCTTACCAAGATCATTTATCAATGGTTCTCTTGCAATGCATGTTGGATTAAGTAGGTGAGATGAATTTGTTACAGAAATTGAAGACACATTAATGTTATTGACTTGTAAATAGTGGCGTGGACTCTCTGAAATATTCCTACCAGTAAGTTACACATATCGTACTCTATTTGAACCGTTACCGTTGAAGAATTTTATTAAGGGCAGTCCTTTCAAATCCTATTAAAATTATGATGGGAAGTATTCTGTTGAAAATGCATGACTCAAGTTGACTTTAATCACTAGTATAGTACGGAGAGGTTGAACTATGAAGATGTTAAGCGTGAGGAGGAACTCAAGTCCAGTCCAGGTGGTTAAGGGACTACAACTCGCATTAGAATATCTTAAATTAGCAGTGGTACTTTTTTTTTGGTTTCACGATAACTGTTGTTAGGACCGGCCAATTTATATAGAAGGTCATGATCAAATATTTTATCTGTCTCAAAATATAAATAAAAACGAGTCATCATAAATGAGCGTATTTGATATAAATTTTGAACTAAATACATTAATTTAAAGTAATTGATTGAGTTGAGGCAACTAATTTGTTTGTATAATATAAAGTTTGTTACTATTTTTTTAAATTAGATTCAAAAATCAACAAAATATTTTTATTTTTGTAATACTCAATATATGCATGATATGGATACATCATATATTAACTTGTGCTCCTTCTGATTTTGGTTTCTTCAAAAACAAACTTGTGCTCCTTCTCATAATGTTTTCTTCAAAAATATACTAATTTGTAATTAGATTAAATTGCACCATTTCAGACTTGTATTTATGTCCGTTTTTACTTATATTTAACCAATAAATTAAGCACATTGCTATTAAAAAGAATTTGATTAACAATCTTTGTACAAGATGGGTGTCTAGTTCTTCAAGATCAATATAATTGCAGCTATCCTTCGTCACATTATTTATTGACGACATGTCTAATGCATTAGAGATAGCTCCAACTCATATGCCAGGTCAGTGCGTTTTGAGCTGTAATAGTCTGTAGTTTGTGGCCCACTATTCTTGCTTATATCCCAAGTTAAATGATTGATTGTGCATATACATATATGGAGCTCAATACATGTATAAATATAACAAGAAAGTTAACGGGCTGTTTTCTTGTCTAACATGAAGACATATGAAACAGTTTGGACAACAATAACTATTGAAAATGAGATCCTTTGGTAGGGTTATAATTAAGAAGAATAATGGCATTGTTGCACTTTGGTTTGGTGGGGTTAATGTGTGATAAAACATAGTATATTTCTACCTTGATTGGTTTGGGTCCTATGTCCATATAAGGAAGGGTCTTATCTGCTGCGTCGACATATTGTAGTTTCAATCCAAAAAATGCTGAGTGGCTAAAATTGGGCAATTGGGATTTGGGGATCCCAATTCTCATTTTCTTTTTCTTTCTTTTTTATGAAAAGTCCCAAGTCTCGTTTCTTCACGAGGGAATGAGATAATTTATTTACTTTTTTTTTTGTTGTAATTATTGAATTTTAAAAGATAATATAAGATATATTATTATTAAAAACATTGATACTAATATTTAAAAAAGAAACATTGATATTAATGCTTTTTCAAAAAAATTACATCGATACCAATGATAATATTTTGCAACCATTTTAAGTGAGATTTGAACCATGTTCGTTAAACTTTCAAAATCAATTCTTTGTCTTCGAACTCTCACCTCATGCATTTTCTATTTGCATTTTATAAAAAAACATTTCGTTTGTCAAAAAAAAAAAAATTTCTATAATTAAAAATAAAATTATAGCGACGCTTGCATCCATATATTAAATGCATTTTATTGATGTGTATTACAAGTTTGTGTACCAAGCCAAATCCAGATCCAACAATAGTAACTTTACCTTAAAGCAAATATTGAGAAATTAGAAAATAGTTAAATAAGTTTTTGCTCCTTTTAAATATTTTATATTTGGCCTGTAGCCCTTTTAAATTCTTTTACCAAGATTTAGTTATCCAAATATTTGTGTTTGGAGGTGCGATCATACCAGCACTAATGCACCGAATTCCATCAGAACTTCGCAGTTAAGCGTGTTTGGGCGATGGTAGTACTAGGATGAGTGACCTCCTAGGAAGTCATTGTGTTGCACATCTCCCACCCTTTTCACTACCAAACGAAAAAGTTATCCAAATATATTTTGTCACGATTTTTGGTCCCGTCAAATCTAGATCCAACAATAGTTACTTTACCTTAAAGCAAATATCGAGAAATTAGAAAACAGTTAAATAAGTTTTTCCTCTTTATAAATAACTCAAATTTCGTTCTTAATCTCTCTAAATATTTTTTTCACCAAGTTTTAATCATTCAAATATTTTTTGTTACAATTTTAGTCCTTGTTTTTAAGTCAATTCATGTCTACCATTCACATTTTTAAAAGAATCTTTACATAGATGTTTAGAATACTATAGCAATCTCTCCCACAAAATTTTAGAATTTTTCAACAAAATATAAATTTTAAACGCTAAAAACTGAAATTCATATTTAATTAATTCCATTAGCATACAACATCTCAAAGCTTAATGCTGAATTAAATCAAGGGATAAGTTAGCCATTTAAATAGTTAAATCCTACTTGAAAAGCAGCATTAACATAACCATAATGGTTGTGGTCGTACTTCAAATATTTTTGTAGTGTTACTGGGTCCTTGGCAAGGCCAGCAATGTCTAAGCCATAAGAATCCTGTTCTTCTCCCAGCACAAAACACTCGCGCCCAACTGAAATTATCAATTTACTCCTGCGTTACTTAACTCACGCAAGTGTTAATTTCCAGCGTGAGTTAACTCACGCAAGTGTTAACTCCAGCGTGAGTTAAGTTGCGCAGCACATGTTAAGATGCGCAGATTTTAACACTTGCGTTACGTAACTAACTCAGGAGTATTTTTGGTATTTCAGTTGGGTGCGAGTAAAATGTGTTTGGAGAAGAGCAAAATTCAAGCCATAATCTCCATGCAGTTCCCCATGAGATATGATTGCTAGCCATATGAAATAGGACCAACCCAACGGGCCAAACGTTTCCATACGTGCTGAATGGTTCTTAACTACTGCTAGGCGAAGTTATTTTCGAAAGTTTGAAGTGCTTGTGATCGCTCTTTAGAATCCTTTGATTGTTGAAGTGCTTGTGAGCAATCAAAGGAGTCTAAAGAGTGATTTTCGTCCTCCTTTTTTTGGTTTAGAAACGAACAAATAAAGCCCAAAAGATATGCTTTTGTTTTGTTTTATTTGTTACTGACACCACAAATTTCTTAATCCATACCAACGATACTCTTTGTTTTTTGACCGGGCTTCTTTTCTAAACCTATCAAATCAACTTTGAATACTTGTAAGTTGTAACTGAAGAAGGAATGAAGAGTTTCCGATAGAAAAAAGGAACTTAAGTGTGAAGTAACTGAGACTCTGGGAGATCAAGGAATATAGTTAGAAGTTAGAAGCAAAAAGTTACAACGAGAAAATGAGAACAAGAAGTATCATTTTAGATTTTTAGCAGATATATATCCTAATCTTAGTTCTGATTACTAAGTGCTTGAGACTTGGGTGAACAAAAACTCTTAAGTAATTAGATTAGATTTGATTCCAAGTGGGAATTAAAATTGAGGGTATATACCCGGGTTTAACCTAGACTTCAAACTTTTAGTTCAAATCAATTGAGTTATCTAATCCTTAGCTCAAATAAGTTGAGGTACCCAACTCTCAGATAAAGTGTTAGATTATCATGTCAAGTTCAATAACATTTTTTTCTATACATATTTTAAATATCTGATTGTTGAATTAAAGGTTTAAAATATATAAGTCATCTCTATACGTAAATATAAAAACATTTGGTTTGTTATTGAGTTGCATCAAAGAAAAATGATGACACTGTCAAAAAAATTATAATAATTTCATAAATTGTGGTAAATAAAGGGTCACATATGGAACATTTTGGATTTCATATAGAACATTTTGTAATTTGCTCAAGTTATTTATGTTGATTTAATTTAAAAGATTACTATACAAATTTATTTAAAATTTACACATGATTTATAGTATTGTACTATTGTTTAAGGCTCTTTGACAATGTATATATACAAGGTAAGATACATAAAATACACATTAATTAAAACAGCCATTACATAAGAATATATACTTTAGATACAGCTATATGGTTGGCTTATTTTATTGTAAGACAAAGATGCTTACTAAAGATCAAAGTTTCTTCTTCATTCAAAATTCCAAAACCAAGAGATCAAGCAATTCTCTCTTTTATGAACTTTATCAAAAGGAAAACTCTTATAAAGACTGAACCACAGAAGAATGACACCACTCAGAAGCACCAAAAACTTTTTTGTCATAACAAGTTCCCTATAGCTAGCTTTTGCATTTATCTCTTCTGTCACCTCGTATACTGTAGTAACCAGCAAGATGCGTTCTTATAGTACCTCAATTTTGGCTCACTTGTTTGGCATCATTGCCCTCATCCTTATGCTTGTTTGGTTGCTGCATTACCGTGAGGGCATTGAATATGACTCTGGAAATCCTCTTCGTGTTTTTAATGTATGTTTCTTGTGTTTTTCTTTTTTAATTGATTGTTTATACTTAACAATTGGTCACATTCTACTTTATCTGATTTTTTCTCCATTATGCAGGTTCACCCTTTTCTGATGTTCTTTGGGTTCATTTTCCTTGTTGGTCAAGGTATATATATTTTACTTCAAGTTTTAAGATATGTACTCCAACGTGGATCAATACTTAAAAATCACATAAATCATAAAGGGCAGTTGCATCGCATTTTAAAAGTAAACTTTACGATCATATTTAAACTTGAGACATTGATAAAACTAAGAAAACAAATATGAATTGAGTTTTAATGCATACATATATGTTTTATCTTGTTTTGTCAAATTAACATCAATCATACCACATGTTATAACAAGAAGAACCATAAACTTCTACTTTCAAAGTGTAACATCACGGATAGCACTTGTGTACCATAATGGTATATATCATTGCCCAATTAGAATGTGCCACGTGGCACATCCTTTAAAAAAATACATCAAATAAAGCATTTATAAAGTAACATTGATAGGTGACACACTCTAATTGGCCAATGGTATATACCATTGGTACCTCAATGGTACACAAGTGGAATCCGTAACATCACTCACGATTGAAGTTTTCAAATGATTTTGAAGTATTGGTCTATATAGTTACTATGGCGGTCCACCGTAGAACTTGCATATTTCTTACTATCAAGTTCCTTATATTTTAAAGCTAATAAAAACAATTTTTTAGAAGTGGTTTTAGTTTGAGTGAACATTTTTTATTATTTTTTAACTACTTTTACTACAAATTGCAAAATCGTGTCAATTTTTACTCTATTTTTTGTTTTTAAATATTTATATTTTTTTATTGCTTCATGTACAAATATTTGAAAATAAGAAACAAAATAAAAATTGGCAATGTTTTCTCAAACCAAATACTATTAGTAAACAGAAATAGCAGCCTCAGATACCAATTACTCGACTGATTAAATTGGTGTTTGTTTACTTTGAGCAGCAATAATGTCTTACCACACAGTACCAGGCACACATGAAACACAGAAGATTGTTCACATGACACTTCATTTCATTGCCATAGTTCTTGGAATTGTTGGTATATGTGCCGTTTTCAAGTTCCATGATATGGTGAACTTGGTTGATGTTTACAGCCTCCATTCATGGATTGGCCTTGGCACCTTTTGCTTGTTTGGCTTGCAGGTACAATCTTATCCCAATAACATTTAAATTTAACCAAAAGCATGGCTTTGAACAAAAGTTTTACACAAAACGTTTAATAAACATTTTATGGTATAAGCAAGTATTTGTATACTAAATATTAAAGAAAATATTACAGCGCGCCACTGTTCCAATGACATTAGTACCTATCAATAACAATGCCACAATAATATATTAGGTTTTTATATTAAGTTTAATTATTTTTTTACGAATCGTACGGGTGTCACTCTTTATAAACTATTTTTGCAGTGGCTTTTTGGACTGACGTTCATGTTTCAAGGATCAAGACAATCAAGGGCTGCAATGGCTTCATGGCACATAGCTGGTGGTAGAGCGCTATTTTACATGGCAATTTGTGCTGCACTAACAGGTTTGATGGAAAGGTCTGCTATGTTAAAACTAATTCCACACCAAAGAGAATCTCATCTGATCAATTTTACTGGTCTAGCAATTCTCTTGTTTGGAGTTTTTGTGGATATGACAGTTGGTTTGGCCCATCTTGGTTAAGTGAATTGCATTTCTCAACTCAGATACAGGTGAAGAATCTTCAAGAGGATTGGATTGGTTCATTATTTTTTACATATGTATACATATATATTTTAAATTTTGTGGCTTTTGTAATTGGGTTGTTCATTAAAATGAAATGGTTTGTATAATATTTTCTTAATTTCATTTGACTTGTGTGAGATATAAGTTGATTAATTCATGTGGTTTGCTTCATATTCGTAATACAAATTGAAATATTGTATTTACTGCAAACTAGACTTTATTCACATAAAATTCTCCAAATTACAAAACACATTACATGATTTCGTTCTCATTATTACGCACACAACACATACACATTAGAATAAAGCAAAGATTAGAACGCCATTCTAACACAAAACTCGTTTTTTATTTAACCAGAGATATCAATGGTTTTAACTTCAGGCTTCTTAACCGCTTCCTTAGGCACAGTTACAGTGAGAACACCATTTTCCATTGCAGCTTTCACCTTATCTATTTTAGCATTCTCAGGCAATCTAAACCTCCTCATAAACTTCCCACTGCTACGCTCCACGCGATGCCATTGATCGTTCTTATCTTCTTTCTCAACGCTTCTCTCTCCGCTTATCTGCAGAATCCTATCATCCTCAACCTCTACCTTCACTTCCTCCTTCTTCAGTCCTGGAAGATCCACCTTGAACACATGCGCTTCTGGAGTCTCCTTCCAGTCCACACGCGTGCTTGTGTATGCTGAATTTTCCTGGAAGGAAGATGAAAGTGAATTGGGGAATGGAAGATCCTTGAATGGATCCCAAACGTCGAGGGAGAATGGATCGAAAACGTTGCTCCTTCGACCACTGAAGAAACTTGGAATCAGCGACATTTTTTATGTAATTTCTTGGATGATGTTTTGATTGGATATGCGATTGATTTGATGATTTGCTAGATGATACGTGATGAGCTATTTAAAGGAATTATAGGAAGAAGCCAGTGTTCGCTAGAAAATTCGAAAACTGTCTGGCTGTTTCCGCGCCAAATGTGAAAGCGGAGAATGTTCTAGTTTTTTCTGTTTGGGGGGATATAAACGCGGAATAGAACGTTCTAGAGATCTTCATATGAAATCAATCACCATGACCAGTTTGGGTTTGGGCTTTGATGATTCGGACTTGGGCTAAAAAGAATGCTCTACTTAGGCGCGCAAAATTGCTCTTTAGGAACCTATTTTTGTTCTCACACATTCCGAACTGATCAAAATGCCTGACAATTAATTATCGTTCGTTGATAAACAATAGTTAATTACTGTTCCAGAAATGCCACTTAATTGTCATTTATAGTAACTACAGTTAACTGTGACTTACAGAAAAAAATAGTCTTCGGAATTGAAATGTACAACAAAAACACAAAATAATTAGTCTAAACACCTGTCATTCATAAACATTATTCAACAAGCAACCTTGTTAAGAAAAAGTATCAAATAGTAATTTATCCAACAACATTCATCTCTCATAATTTCACAAATACATCATCATTCATAAATCAAAAACATTACACAGTTCAACATCACATCAATGGTACACAAACAAACAAAATTCACCAATAATTCATCATTACAAATATGTCATATTACATCAAATAACTTAAAACTCCGCAACATGACACCAAATCTCTACTGACAATTTGAGCCCATGCAGTTCGAACAAACTTAAAAGATATAACTTATTATCTTCAACCTTCCATAAAAAACATGGATACTATACCGTCATCGTCCTTAAGCATCTCAGATAATAAGCAATAGTTCATTTGTCGTTGTCATCATCCATATCTTTGAGTAGTACATGTACATCAACATGACAGGTGGTTTGATTTACAACACTAATATGAACAAAGTATTTGTTAAGTTGCGTCTTTAACACATCCAACTTGTCTTTGGGGATCAAAAAAATTTTAACCGTATTCTTGAAAGCTTTATATCAAACATGACCTTCGACTTTTCCTTCCTGAGACAGATTCACTTGAGAGAAGTAGGTACTTGATAAAATATCATAATAAAATGAAATGAAATAATAGATAAAATGAATTGTAGATTACCTTGAGACATATATTTATATAAAACCTGGTGCAATATTATCCACATAAATTGTCGGTGCTTTGTTCACTACTAAAATGTAAAAGACATATGTATATATAATGTTAGTGATATATCGGGGAAAAAAATTAGCTTAGTATTTCCTATCTTAAATTTATAATGTTTTTCTTATGTATTTTTTTAATAAATAAAAATTTATAGCAATATCTATAAAAATAATTTAGAGTCTTACCAATGAGTGTCCTAAGAATACTCTTTAAGGATTCCTAATTAAAAAACTATTCATTGCAAATGTCCTATACTTCAATTTTCGAAGCATTGGATATACGTCTCTATAAAAACTTACTATCTAAATCTTTAAAGAGTGCCCTTAAGATACTCATTAGTATAATGTTTTTTTTTTCATTCTGTGGTTAGGTTGGTAATATGTGGCTCTACTAATATAGTAGTTAATGCATTGAAATAGTGTAATTAATTTATAAAACATCAAAAACAGTTTCCTTTTATGGTAATAATTTCCTTTTTTGGTATGCTTAACTAGTGTCCGATGGCACCGATTAGTATGACCCATACTTTTATTCATAGGCTTGTCTTATTGGTTTATTGCAAGTTGGATAGCTGATGATGTAGGATTTCCTGATCCCTCATAGATTATGCTTTTGTTATTTGGATCAAAATTAGTGAAAGTTGAAATTCAAAGAGGGTGGATTATGGGATACTTTAGTTCAAGAGTAGTAAAATAGACAACACCATTAATAATAATAGGGGAAGTTAAGATTGGGGAAATGGACATGTATTGTGTTTGGTGTTGCAAAGATTGTTGGTGAGAACTAAGGTTCAGCTGAAGTTTGCATACTGCAAGAGTCGAACTACTTTATGCGCTTCTTAGGCAGTCATTGTTTACTAAGCATTCATTACTTTTCTTTTTGTTTACAAAAAATTATCAGTTTATTTTCACATTAAGCAAAAGACAAAAAAAATTCTAGAATAAAACCATAGGAATGAGTCTCATTGTATATTTTAAGCTGGCTAGCTCAATGACATGCTGCTAAAATACTCATGACATAATGTAGATAAGCTTGACCTTTTTGAAAGCATACTCTGTCTGAAAGTCTCCTCAAAGGTTACATATGTCCTATTGTAATGTAAGTTCAAGGACTGAAAGACCAATAAAGATATTTTCTATGCATATAAAAGAGTATGTGATTTTTGAAAATTCTTGTTAGGATCCAAAATCATTAGTATGTCGAGAAGTTTGGTTTATTTCCACTGATTTGTAATTTGGGCAAAAAAATTTATATCTCCTCTGTCCTGTCACATTAGTATTCTAAATATCATTACCATCTGACTTATACATTCAGGTAAAAACGACTATTTTGAAAATTTTCAATGGACTAAATAAAATTTTATTTGTTTTTGTATCACAAATATTCTCAGCTATACGATTAGCTGGGAAATTGAAATATTATATTTACCGCAATTACAGAAGTCATAAAATTCTCGAAATTACAGAAGTCATTACATGATTTTACTCATTCATTGTCTTTATTACACACACACACACAAAATCGACACACCTTGCAAAATAACAAAGAACAACATTAACACAGAACTCTTTTTGTGTTTAACCAGAGATATCAATGGTCTTAACTTCAGGTTTCTTAACCTCTTCCTTAGGAACTGTTACAATGAGAACACCATTCTCCATTGCAGCTTTCACTTGATCCATTTTAGCATTCTCAGGCAATCTAAACCTCCTCATAAACTTCCCACTGCTACACTCCACGCGATGCCATTGATCGTTCTTGTCTTCTTTCTCATCGCTTCTCTCTCCACTTATCTGCAGAACTCTATCATCTTCAATCTCTACCTTCACTTCCTCCTTCTTCATTCCTGGAAGATCTGCCTTGAACACGTGCGCTTCTGGAGTCTCCTTCCAGTCAACACGTGTGCTCGCAAATGCTGAGGAAAGTGAATTGGGGAATGGAAGATCCTTGAATGGATCCCAAACGTCAAGTGAGAATGGATCGAAAACGTTGCTCCTTCTGCCTCTGCCACCAAAGAAACTTGGAATCAGCGACATTTTTCTTTCTCTTAACTTAAACTTCTTGGATGTATGTGATGTTTTGAATAATGCTTTGATGATATGATTTGTTTGTTATGAATCTTGTTTTGTTGTTTTGTGATTTGAATTACTTTGATGGTTTGCAAGAGGATACGTGATGAGTTATTTAAAGTGAATAGAGGAGGAAGGCAGTTTATGCTAGAAAATTCGTTGTTTCCGCGCCAAAGGCGGGAGAATGTTCACGATTTTCTGTTCGGGGATAAACGATAAATAGATAGATAGTTCTGGAGATTTTCTATGAAATCAATCACCATGAGATTGGGTTTGGGCTTTGAGGACCACATGATTTGAATTTGGGTTAAAACAAATGTTATGCCATGATTGCTCAGTATACCCCCAAACTACACAACAGATCAGGTCGCAACTCCCAATCTATTTTCAAAAGTTTGAACAACTTTCAAAGGCCTATTAAGCAACTACCATATTATGCTACATCTATTTGAATCTGCAGTGAAAAAGTTAGTTTTAAATGAATTGATTTTTCTTCAATATTAGTTGAATGTAAGGTAGTGTATATGTATGAATACATTTATCATTTGTTCAAAAAAAATGAATACATTTATCAACATGTTGATCAATAAGTTTCAATATAAATATTACATTAAGACTCAAAAGCTGCACATCATAGTTTCAAACTAAAATCAATTATGTAGTCAAAATCAATTATGTTAATCAACAACTAAACATATCAAAATTAATTTTATATATCAAAAGTTAAATTTGAAATGGCAAAATTTATTAAAAGTCTAGTATGCTCAAGACAAACAAAGACGGACAATACAAAAACTAAAAAATAAGGCGTCGATATAGGTAGAACACCAATAAAAAACACACCCCACCTAACCAAGACTTACTGTCAAAACCCCCGCAAGAAAACAACCACCAAACCCAACTTCATCATCCAAACCAAACTCCATCGCGAACGACCACTGAAAACAAAATCCATAAAACCCATCGTCCGTTACTCACCTCAAAAAAACCTCCGAAAACCAAAAATGCTTTCTTTCTTAATAATGCAGTTGTTTTTCCAAATAATGTATATAATTTTCATAAGTCAATGTCATTGGTTAGAAGTCTGAAATTGATACAGTTAGTTTATTTTCACAGTAATGAGAACTTAAATCACAGATTAATCTATAGTTCTGGTTTGTGATTTTGTTGCTCTTAATAAAATTAACTTGGTATCAATTTAATTTCATTTAGAGCAAGAAAATAGACAACAACGTTAATAGGAAATAATAGGGGAAATTAAGATTGGGGAACTGCAAAGGTCATTATTGAGGACTATAAGGTTCAGCTGAAGTTTGCAAAAATTATTACTAGTAGTTTAAAAAAATGTAAGAATAAAAACATAGGAATGAGTCTCATTGTATATTTTAAGCTAGTTAGCTCAATGATGTGTTGCTAAACAACTTATATGACATAATGTACATAAGCTTGACCTTTTTGAAAGCATATTCTCTTGTGAAAGTCTACTCAAAGGTTTCATATGACCTATTCTAATGGAAAGTTCAAGGGATGAATGACCAATGAAGATAAATTCTATGCATAAAAAAGAGTTTATGATTTTTGAAAATGCTATTCTAATGGTTTAATTTTTTTAAAGTCTACTCAGAGGTTTCATATGAAAAGTCAACGCAAAGGTTTCATGTGATATATTCTAGGCTAAAATATGGTTTTGGTCTCTGCAAATATGTGTCGTTTTGGTTTTAGTCCCTGTGAATTTTTTTTGTTGTTTTTGGTCCTTGTAAAATATTTTGTTTTTGAAAATAGTCACTCCAGGGACTATTTTCAAAAGTAAAATATTTTGCAGGACCTTTTTAAAAATCAAAAGATTTTGCAAGGACTATTTTTCTAATAAACGGGTTCAGTCATCATGTGCCACGTGTGCAAATCATCATAAAAGTAGGGCCAAGGACAAAAAACCAAAACGAGACATATTTGCAGGGACAAAAAAAAACAAAAAAGTTACAGGGACTAAAATCAAAATGAGGCATATTTACAGGGACCAAAATCATATATTAGCCTATATTCTAATTCTAATGTAAGTTCAAGGACCGAAAGACCAATAAAGATAAATTCTATGAAGGAAAAAGAGTATATGATTTTTAATAAAGATATATATGATCTAATAGTTAAAAAAAAGCACAAAAAAAAGTATACTAAAAGGTTCAATATGGCCTACTCTAGTTCAAGGACCGAAAGACCAATAAAGATTAATCTGGTCTTGAAGTAAATGGTATGTGTTAAGTCATGAGTTGAAATCTGTCAAGGAGAAATCATTTGAATCTTTCTCATTTCAATTAGAAAATTCTTGTTACTAGATAAGATAGGATCAAACTCATTAAGTTGTACAGAATGTCCTAATCGAGCAGATTGGTTGATTTCCACTAATCTGTAAATTTTCAATTAGATTTTTCCTTGTGGACAGCATTATCTCACTACTCCCTCCATTCCTGATTAGATGACCTGTTTGACAATGTACACTTTTGACCTGACATACTTTGATCGTATTTTTATACTAATATACAAAGATAAATAATATCATATAAGATGTTGTTAGATTCGTCTCCATGAATATTTTCAAAATATTAAATTTTCATAATTTTTTTAAATAGATAATTAAAAATATTAAAGATAAAAAATATGTTTGGTATATGTGTCAGAATCAACTACGTCATCTAATAAGGGGTTGAGGAAGTAATTATTTTTGTGAGCCTTCAATCTGAGATGTACACGTGGAGCCATTAGGCACGGGAAATGTAATACTTAAACATAATGAAAAGAATAGTTGGAGTAGCATAAAAAGAGTACAATGATTACATTTCTCAAGCACGATGAAGTTGGGTTTTACTTTACTTTAATGTAATGTAATGGCAACTTGAAAGTGTCTTGGTTCCATAAATAATCAAATGTTTGGTAAAAGCCACGATTACGAAATCAGCTTAGTAAGAAATTAAAAACACTAAGATGTGATGCCACATTAAATAAGAACACTTCATTTTAATGGATTAAAGTTAAGAATAACTTTTACAACAAAAAAAGGACGGTTACTTAGGAGAAAGACATAAACAATAACATTGAGAACATGTTCTACGGTCGATACTGTCCTTAAATGTGGCACATTCTTTAGCATAAAAATTCATTACTATTATATTTATGAAATATGAACCATATTTTGTCAAAAAAAGAAATAAGAACCATATTTCGAACATATGCATAAGAGATGCTCTTAGTTGTCGAATATAAAGTGAAACACGAAGGCACATAGCTCAAAATGAAACCATGAAAGGATTCATATTCCCTTTCATCCTCGTCATTATCACATTGGTGAACTTGTTCCAATGTGACCAAATAAACAAATCCCAGAAATACAATATTTAACCAAAGTGCTTGAGCATTATCCTTTTTTATGCTCCATCCACCAAAGAGTGTACCAATAGTTTTGGACCAAAACTATTCCTGTCCAACAGTTTCTCTCAAATGCTCCAAGATAGTATTTTTCAGTCTACAAAAGTATATTAGGAAGGACCACTAAATTTCACATATTTATCATGTCCTCCCAAATTATGCATAATACATAACAGAAATGTTAAGTTGACACATAAATTGTATAAAACGAAAAAGGTATGTGAGAGATAAAGATAGAGCTAAATGATGTCTAAAATTGTGTTTAAATAACACAGCTCAATATATAAGCAATGAAACACCAAAATCTTGAGTCTATAAATTGAAAATGGAAAACCATCCATTCTGGAAACAACCAGAATACCACAGCAGAACTTCAATAAATTAAACATGTTTTAGCAGTATCCTGAGTAAGAAAACAAAACAAAAACAACTAAAAATATATGAAAAAAAGTTAAACCCAATGCTGCTTTGATGCCTCCATTCTCGCCAACAAACCATCAATTTCATCTTGCATTTTCTTTTTCATTTTATAGTAATCAACACAAGAATTTTCCACAACTTTCATTTCATCCAATTTCCTCCTCTGTGTTTCCTCGGTATCATTCAGACAGAGTTTTGAAAGCTTTGTCGCATACTCTTCATCCATCTGTGCAGTCTTTGTCCTGATCATCTTCTGGAACCCTTCTGCCGCCCTCCTTGCTTCATCTGCCTTGGCTTGGAACATTTTAGCTTCTGCCTCCTTTATCCGAACAATGCTCTCCAAACTTTCAATTCCACCTTTGCTTAGTAAAGCCGCTAACTGAAGATCGTCGTCATTTTTTAGTTCACTAAAGATGGTAGCCTTGATGTCTTCTTTGGATGGGGCACCGGAATGTGGCCTAGTAGAATAGCTCGACTCAAAAGCGTATTTCGGTATTGAAGAACTAGATTTTGGAAGAGACAGTGTGTCCTTTGGAAGGCTGGCTTGAGAGGCTATCAATTCCTTTGAAGAGAAAACAGAAGCCGGAAAGTTTGCCATGTTTTCCGCATCTATTCATCAGAAAAATCATCTCTCAAAAGTTAGATATCAGACATAATTATAGGTCATTCAATTACAATAAACAAGCTTCGTCACAAAAAGCTTATCAATAATCAATAGTTAAAGCTAAAGCAGGAAAAGGCCTACTACACAAGATGACACACAACAAAAAATCAGAGGGTCACATGTAGTTTGAATAGTTACATCAACACATTCAACAGTACCAAAGAGAAAAGCACATTTCAATCACTTTATTATTGGTGTTTGCGTGTAAGTGTCCGGTGTCGAAGTTTATTAAATGCAAAACACCACTGCTAGGACATAAATAGCTTGACCAGGGAGGGTAGAATGTGGAAATAGTGTCATGCCAAATTTGCAACATAACACCCATACTATATTAGGCATAAATATTCATTGCAACCCAGAATTCATTGTTCATTCCAGCCAAGCATAAAAAGACCAAAAACAATTACTTTAAATTTATTTCACCGAACTATGATAATAACATATTAAACTCTGACAAATTTAATATTTAACGTGAATACTGTAAATGAATCTAGAGAAAAAGTTTAATTAATTGTCATAAAAAAATGGAGGTTAATAAAACATCTTGTAGAGTCTCAAATAACTTCATACATACCATTCAAATGAAAAGCTTATGATCAAAATGTTCACGAGAGATTTTGGCTGTTTCTTTTACCAAAATAATGAAAACCGAATTATAATCCCACTTCAAAAGCAATATCAACAAAATCGAATTCAACTTGCCCTGAATTTCCTATCTTAAAAAAACATTGCTGGAAAAATGTGGATGTCCATCCATGCTCATCATTTTATGATTTTTGCCTTTGAACAACCAAACACTAAATTCAATCAACATTTTATCTAGTCTCCTGAAATGTCTATTATTTGTTTAATTTTTATTTCAGCAATGACTGGAAATGTTTATAGAGCATGATGAATCAGACAAATACACAACAGTATATATTTAATATTTATCAAAAGTAATGCTGCAGGCAATTGTTTATTTAAATAAACACATAAATTTAATTGCGAAAAACAAATAGCATAGTCCAGATACTTACAGTTGAAAAACTGCATGATCTGATTGCAGGCTTCTGAAGGAGATAATACTTTAGCTTGAAGCTTTAATAGCAAGCCATCCGTTTTCAAATGCAGTTCCTTCCCTTTGCAATCCTCACTTCCCATGAAAATCCTCCTCACACAATCAAGCTCTTTCAACAAGGTTTCAAGCCCCCAATCCTTTGCACAAGACATGAACACATCTTTAACAAATCCAAACATTTCAGATGCATGTTCACATCCAATACAATGAAACTGTATTTCCGTGGTACCAGAAGGTCCTTTCAAGCTCGGTCCCGGTTTGATGAGCTTCTTCTGGATGCCACAAACAGCATGGCACCAGTGTGAACAAACATCACATCCAATCCAACTACAAGTATTACTTGCACAATCAAAGTTCAAACAAATAGGACACATACAAGAGCTACAAAACCCTTTGTTTCCCGAGCAAATCTTACAGTCACAATCATCAACAGGAAGCAAACTCTTGCAGGTAACATTTCTACACCTCCTATACAAGAAAACCTCTACCAACTCAGATAACTGAAGATTACCATACAAGAAGCTAGAGAGTCCCATCTTTACAGCAACTAGAATCTCCAACTGAACTTTAGTGCCCTTCGAAAGAGTCTCCTTGGAAAGATCAGACCTTCTCTCAAGCTTCTTTTGAAGGTCGACTAATTCTTCCTTCTTGGTCTCAATAAGATTCTTTAAATACTCCTTTGTTGATGTGACAACTTCCTCGGCAAGCTCCTGAATTGTCAATGAAAATATAGGAACAGACTCCCAAACAATTTCCCTAACAATCCTTTCTGGTTTTGAAAGATTCCTATTTGCACGATCAAAACCTTCAAAACCCCTCAAACTCTCAGAATTTCTACCCCTTGAATCCCCTGAATGAGTTTCAAACCTATGTCTAGCAGGCAATTCAGAAGGAAAAAAAGAATGGTTTTCAGAACTAGTAGTTTTATAATGACTACTATTACCTGGTTGCATAAACGAACTAACACCAGTTACATTTCCAGCATTTGCCAAAGCAACAATACCATCACCAATTGGCTTAAACCTGCTATGCACAGAGCCATTAGTTCCTTCACCACAGTTCCAAATTTGATCGTCTTTACTCGCGGAATAATCAAAATTATCCGTTGAATTACGAGTTAAAGAACAACTTGGATTGTGTGAAAAGGAAAAGGCCGAAAAGGCGTTTGAATAAGAATGAGACAAAGGTGCTGTATAATCATTTGAATATGAAGTATGAGTAGTTGAAGGCCTGCTGGGTTTTACTCTAACAGGTTGTTGATGATCACCATTGTTGTGAAAAGCATTTGAAGCAGTAAGAGAAAGAGAAACATCAGGTAAACCAAGAGAAAGATCCAGTGTCTGAACCTTTGGTCTCTTATCCCTGATATTACTCTCTCTTTCAACATCATCTTCAATAGATCTCTTTGAAGAATCACTCAAACTAAGAAAATCTCTTTCAACCCATTTTCCTCCATCTTGATTTGAATTCTCAGAAACCATAACCTCTTTACCCTTTTGACTCAGAAAACCTTCACCTTGAATCTCTTTCAATCTTGGGTTTCCACAGAGATAACTCAGGGTCAATTCTTGAAAACCTGAGTTACCACCAGAAACCTGGTTGGACCCACCAACACCACCCATGTCTGAATCTCTCAGAAAAACAGCATCTTTTTCATCTGGGTAACGTTTGTTTGGATCAAAATTGGGTCGTGATAACTTGCTTCTGGAGTTTTCACCATCAGAATCAGGAACACCATTACGAAGATCTTTACCAGCAATCATGGCCAAGAGAGAGAGAGAGGGAGAGATGAACGAAGAGAGAGAAACTAAGGTTGATAGTTTCAACTCAGAACATAAAAAGTGAATAGAAAGAAGTGAATTTAAATGTTTTTTTATGCTATGATTGTGCTTGGTTTCGGTTTTTCAGCGTTAACATAGGTAAATGCTATGATTTCAAGCAACGGCTGGATTTGTATTTTTCAACCGTTCACACCCATAGTGCAAAATTTTAGACAAAAAATTTGGACACATTTACAAAAATAAATAAATAAAGATATAAATTTTGGAGTAATTTTTTTTAAATAAATGAGTGGGTATTTTATGTGTTCTGTAGCACTCAAATATTTTGACCATATATTGACTAATGTACATGAAACACACTTTTTTGTTTACAAATAAAGTGAGAAACAACATTTAAAATTCATGAGCAATTTTTATTTTGACACAACCTCAAATTTATTTGGACAACACACACAAATATAAAAAATATAAAAAATGAATGATTTAGTCAAATCATTTAATTTTTTCTTTTTGAATTTTTTTCATTTGTGTTTCCAAATAAATCTAATTTTTTTGACTGAAATGTTTATTTTAAATTATTTATCAAAAATATCAGGAGATGTTTTTCTGACTTTATTTATGAGATTTTATCCGGAGTAAAAAGAAACAAACTACTAAGACGAGAGAATTTTGATTTCAACTCTTGTCTTAGTTAACGGCACAGTCACACAGGTCTAAGACAGTAACGGCAACAACAAAGCATGACTTGTTCTTTTTTCATGCAACCTCATCTTCGGCGTTGTTTCTTTCAATGGTTTTTTCTTTTCCTTTTTTAACAAAGTAAGAACAGTTCAGGTTCACAAATCACAATAATATGGTTATAATTGAGTTTAATTTGCATATATCGTCTTTAATTGTCCATAAAAATATTTAATTTTCCTTTAAAAATATATTTAATTTTACACTGTATTTTTTTTTTTTTTTTACAATTTTACACGGTATTCAATCAAACCGTACTATTTCTCTTTTTTACTCAATCAAATCTTACTCAATCAACAGTATACTTAATTCTCTAATTAATATACATTCAAAATACAAATATTTTTATTTAATCAGTCATAATCATATCACTATTGTAAAAATATCATAATCATATCATTATAATATTTGAATTTTTTTTTTGGTCAAGAATAATATTTGAATTTAATTATATTTATTTTGAATTGATAATGTGATAAGCTTAAGATATAATATACTCTCCATCCCGAATTATATATCGATTTAAATTTTTTACACTAATTAAAAAACGTAACTAATGTTTATTTGAAAAAAAGAAGATATCAAACAGTATACAAAAATAACATTCACCGGTAGGAGAAAAATAAATTTAAAAAAAATTGAAAAAAGATTGAGTAATAAGTAATGAGGACATAATATAAAAAAATACATTTATATTTTATTGCTATTATGAAATGACGTATAATTTGGAACAAACATATTTTATTAAAAGGACTTATAATTTGTAATAGATGGAGTATATACAACAAGTGATTGAGTTTAACATATTAATGAATTTAGAACAAATCATTCAGAAAAAATTTGTGTTCAATTCTAGAGTGGAACAATTCATGATCAAATTATTTCCTAAAAAAAAAATCTACGACCAAATTATACCTCAAAATCGAACATCATATACTAGGACTCTTTTTTCATGGGAAGGTTGACACAAAAAATTATAATATAATTTTTTGACATATGTAAGGAATTCTTTTTAGTCATTTATCTCTATTTCAAGTTTAAATTGGCCTCCGTTTTGTGTTTTTTTGTGTGTTGAAATGGTCCTTCATTTTTCAAAGTTATAGCGATGTAATCCTTTCCGTTCAAACTAAAGTGTATAGAAGACCATTTCATCCACCAAAAGACAATTTTTAGAAACAAACTAAAAGAGGACCGGATTGTTTTTATTTAAGGAAAAAGATTGTTATAACTCGCAATATAATGGGCCATTTATTTATGTACAAAAATACAAAAGAGGGGTCAAATTATTTTTTGAAAGGAAAAGAGGGGTCAAATTGAAATTTAAAATAAACAACTAAAAACACAATTTAGCTAATATCAAAATAAGATATTTATTCAACACGTGTATAAAATATTTTACGGTCAATTGCATACAAGTTAAATTATTTATCAGTAATTTATAATCCTTTATGCAGTGTAGATTTTTCTTTTTCTGTTAGTGCAGAACTCACAAAAGATAATACTACATGTCCAAACCAAATTTTAAGTGACACACAAGGAAATTTGATTATTTTTTTGACAGATTATTTTGAGAAATGTCTCAAGTTCTTTTTAAGGAAGATTTCTTTCAAGTTGATAATCTAGAATTCTTTTAGTAAATTTTTTTGAGGAAATTCTTTTGATAAATTTATCCGACTTAATTCGAATTATTTGGAATTTAATATTGTTTTTATAGACCAACTTCATCTATTACATTCAAAATCGCCAAAAGAAATTCATTACATTTAATATAAATTTATTTAATTGTATGTACCAAAAAAATTATTTAATTGTTTACCACATTTTTTACTTTTATCTTTTTCCCTTTTTTTTTTTATAAAATCAAACTAACCCACCAAAATTAATATCAAGGTGAATCCAACCTCAACACTTGAGATTGAGAGGAACACACTTCAAATTTTCAAACCAACATCCTCTATACATACAAAAGCAAATGTTCAAAATGCCATAATCCACATGACACCCTCTATACATACAAATGCCACATGTCATACTACAAATCACATACAATTTTTTGGTTCTACAAATCACATTAAAAGGTTGACTGTGTCTACTAATTAACATTAAAATAGAATCAGATTTCCTATGATTTAAAGTTATAAAAATTAAAAAAAATTAATAGTTGACTATTATACTACAAATTCTTTGATGCAGGCAAGCGAATTTTTTTAATCAATTTTTTACTGCAAAAAAATAAAATAAATGCACATTGTTGTTATAAAAATAACAATAATTAATAGTTGACTAGGTGCGTACGAATTTTTACAGGGAGGCAAACAAATTTTTTGGGATCAATGTTTATGCTGCAGAAAACCATTGAAACCCATATGTTGACATGATATATCTAATCTAATAAATGCACATTTCTATATCTTTTGTCAACGTAAATTATAGAAAGCCATTCAATTTTGTTGAAAGCCATAATAAATTTCGTTGGCTACTATTTTTTTAATCACTTTACAAAGGAGTCTTTATCGTAAATTTATCTATCACTCAAATATTCTTATAGAATTTCTTTCTTTTCTGAATTTTTAAATGGCTCCCAACTATAATTCTATCATTAACATTAACAACAACAAAAGCAAGTGGTGCTTTTTTGCAAGAGTTGCCCGACTGTGGACATCAAGCGATTCGACTAACTCTGAAAAATCAATGACAATCCATTTAATTTTGATGGATAACTATGTGAGATTTTTTAATTTTATATTATAATAGTATTATGCTTTCGTTATTTATAAAAGATTAATACGTTATATGATTTTTTTTAAAATTATTTTCACATGCAGGGTCACAAAATACATGCAATGGTTGGTAGTGAATTTTGTAACAAGTTCGAATTTTCTTTGAAAGAGGAGGCTGTCTTTATCATGTATAATTTTCGAGTCAGTATCAATGAGATACAGGAGGTCATGACAACATTGCATGGATATTGTCTCAACTTTACA
>Ga0228710_1001094_pt1 | contig 39257 bp, 14 predicted proteins | sample MedpolnodulmetaG_FD_177995 | JGI IMG/M metagenome (GOLD analysis project Ga0228710, IMG submission 177995) | Root nodule microbial communities from Medicago polymorpha collected in Santa Monica, California, United States - pink nodules | ecosystem: Host-associated > Plants > Roots > Nodule...
AAAAGAAGATGAAGTCTAAAACTAAAGAACGAAATAAAAGGCCGAAGTGTTTAAAAGCTTAATTAAAAAAGAAAATATTTTTATAAACAAGATTAAAATTAATTAAAGATTTTAAATAAAAGATAGAATTAAAATAGTAAACAAAAGATAAAGAGAGCAGAGGGCCCGACTCGGAATCAAACATGAGGTATTTTAAAATACCTTTCTGCCGAAATTTCGTCGAAACCGTCAGGGATTGTCAGATTAAACCGCGTACGAATGTAGGGCCCACCGACACGTGTCAGCGACAGTTTGGGTCAAAAATTGGGGTATGACAGTGTCCTATAAATTTTTTAAAAATACCTTGGTTCGGATTATATAATCAGAACTAAATTGTTAGCATTTTTCGGATTCTAAAATCCAAAATATTACAAACTGCATTTTTTTGTGTTGTATTTGATGTCAAATATCTCTGCTGACCATCGTAGAATCCCCGCATAAAATGCAAAACAATGCAAGGATTCTATGAACGATTAGCAATGACCATGACACCATAAACACTTCTAAAAAACTAAAAAAATGATTAAGAAAACAGAGACACGAATTTATAGAATTTTCTGGACATCGTGGACCACAGAAACCGTCGGTACAATGCAGACCACACAAAAAAATCATGTAAATAAAATTTTCGAATTATATAATCTGAAATATCCCTCACCCTACAAAGTACGAAGTTTCTCTCATTTTTCACCCATTATTGAACCATTTAGGATTATATAATACGAAAAGCTTTTACAAGTTTCAGATTATATAATCTGAAACAAGTAAGAGTTTTGGACGACAGGCATGGCTCATGAAACACGTTTTTCAAAGGGTTTAACTAGCTTTAATGGCTGGTAAAACCCTTTGAACACGTTTTTTGACCCTTAGTTAAGAGTAGTTACACTCTATGCAACAGAATCTTCAATAATTTTCCTTATAAATATCCTTCGAACCTTTATAATTTGTCACACCATGATCTCACATTCTCTCCTCCTCTTCCTTCTACATCAATGTGTTTCCCTCGTTGTTCTTTCATAAAAAGATGTTACTTTGGAAATGCAAGGATTATATGAACGGTCAATGAGGATGGTGACGCGCTGCAAAGAAACACGGTTTGTCTGTGTGTCATGTTGGTCTGTATATGCGCAAGGTTGATCATCTAGGTCTCTTTCGCTTAGAGAGGAAACAAACCTTACCCTATTTTAATAGTTTGCACTACTGCTTTAGGTTTTGGGTTTTAATAGTTTAGCATTTGGTTTGAATATTTTATGTAATAAGCTTTACGCTTAAGCATTATTTTATTGTAAATGTATTGATACGTTAATAAAATTAGATTTTATTTGTATCATTTTTTCCTTTTAATTTTGTTTATATTTGCATTTATTTTATATTTTTGTTATTTATAATTATGTCGTTGAAATAATATAAACACAATCTTTAAAAATTTGTGCAAAGCATATTTCGGATTTTAGAATCCGAAAAACCTAACAATTTTGTTCGAATTATATAATCCAAACCAAGGGTATTTTTGAGAAAAAAATAGGGTGCGTGAGAAACACATGGGGTGGGAAAAGTAATAGCCATTATAAATTTCTAAGGGTATGTTTGGATTGATGGGATGTGGAGAAATGGAATGGTATATAATTAAATTTCATTGTTTGGATTTATAAGAAATGAATGGAATGGAATGGAACACAATGGAACCAATTCCATTCCATACCACTCAATCCTTCAATTTGTCATTCCCCTTAATTTGAAGTGTATCTAATAGAATGGAATTTGAGTCTTAAAATATGACCATTTTATCCTTGTTTTAATTGTCTCTTCCTCTACTCATCTAATACTTATTCCTACACGTTCCTCTTTTCACTTCTTCTGTGATGTTTTCTAGTTTCTTCACATGTGCACGTTTCTTCTTCACCACCAGGCACAAGAAAAGTACTCCATTTTATGATAACATTCCATTTTAGAGATTTTTCTCTTGTTTTTGCTCGTTTTTAAGTGTAATATATATATAGTTTTTGATCAAAGGTTGATTTTAGAGGTGCAAGACTGCTGGTTCTTTTTGTTTATGGAGGCTAATTGTGATTCCTTTCGTAGTGGTGGTTTTTTGCTTCAGGATATTTTGTCAGATATTTTTTTATCACTGTTCTGGTGTGAAGCTGTATATAACGTAGTGAAAATAAGAAAAACAATGAAAGAGGGATATATAAGCTATATAATTTTGTTTTTACATAATAGTGTGTTTTAAAATAAGGGTGTAAATGGAATAAAATAATTATAATTGTTACATTCCGTTCACTTTCCAAACAACGGAATGAAAAATTGATTCCGCTTCTTCTAAAAATAACCAAACAATGGGATGGAATAGTCATTCCATTCCGCTCCGTTCCACTCCATTCCATCGTATTCCATTCCACTCCGCTTCGTTCACTTCCATCAATCCAAACAGAGCCTAAGAGGAGACTGGGCTAACTAATGGACTACATTGTTTGCATTTTAGCCCAACTGAGCGGATATCAGAGAAAATGGAAAGGCTATTACTTTTTCCATCTTACTCATTTCTCGCACGCCCTAATTTTCTGAAAATACCCATGTGATTATCGGATTCTATAATTTGAAATGAGTTTTCACTAATTCGGCATCTATAATCCGAAATATGCTTATATACAAGCAACAATTGGCATCTTTCCCATTTCAACTGTTTTGAACTTTACTTTAAAAAAACCAAAAAAATAAAGAAAAAATGATAAAAACATGTCAAATAAAACCAAAAAAATCTAAAAATCAAATTAAACTTATGCAGATTTATTTGAAATTTTTTGAGAATATGAAAATTTAAAAATAAAATGGATATAAACGATGGAACTTTGGATTATGAGTGGCGGAATCCCGTAAGAGTTTCCTTCTACGGGAGTCTTGATCCTTGTTTTTTCTTTCCTGATTTTATGGCTAAGTTTCGGAGCAATCCAATCAAATAGCCTGAATATTGTTTTTTCGACTGGGAACAACTAACAATGACCATAAACAGAATAATGAGAGTTAGAAAGGTTAATATGGTCCTTAAAATGAGTATTCATGTTACAAACATGTTTATAATTTATGTTGATACAGTTCGATTTATATAATATGAACCATTTTTCCCTTGAATAAGGGTGTTTAGGGGGTTTTTGAATTCTATAATCCGAAGAAGAAATAAATGCACCCTATTTTTTGGGGTTTTCGGATTATAAAATCCTAATTGGTGAAAACTCAATTTTTGCACCCCAAAACAAGGGGAAAACTCAATTCGGATTATAGAATCCAAAAATTTCAAGGGCATTTTCGTAAAAAAATAGGGCGCGAGAGAAGGTGATAGGGTGGAAAAAGTAAAAGCAAAATAAAAATGGGCTATATTAGTTTAGGGCTGTGGGCTTGTTCAAAAGAATTAATTGGGCTGGGTGACCGGTAAGTTCTAATAAGAGAAAATCTTTTCGCACCCTCTTAAATGACTTTGGAGATACATTTTGTTGATATGCGTGAGCGTGTAAGTGTAAGACCATGTCTTTTTTTTTTTTGGTAGTGTGTGTAAGACCATGTCTAGTTTAACTGAAACGCTACGAAATCTTGACAAAATGCAAAAGTGAATAGCTATACGTGAAGAAAATAAAGAGATAGATATAGGGATGAAATAACAACTCATAAATTTCAAGTGTCAATTTGTGCAATTCCTACAAGAACTCTTTGTTCTATTTAGCTTTAATTGGTTTTTCATTCTTAGACGGAAGTCAGAGGACTAACATATATCCTCTCTCTATTCCTTATATGATCAAATGTAGGGAAAAAAAATGTTTCATTATTAAATAAAAAATTACGGGAGAACAAGATAGACAATTTTTATTTTTTTTATCATTCTAGGCAGAAGCCTGATACAGACAAATCACAAGTAATTGATTCTAAACTACTCAATGCATGTTTACCATTTCCACTGAGATTCAGTTAATAATCATCTTTGCCAACAAAATAATACCATACCTGTGTTTTTCAAAATTCAAAAATAGAAAAAACTGAACCTTTGTATATGCACTACATATCAAATAGGCATGTATCATGAGATTTTGTATCAACCTTAGTGCATTGAATTGTACTTTTCTTAATGTCTTAAGTTCGATTTGCTATGTATCCTTAGAGCAATGATTTTTGACAACTCAACACCCACGACAAAAGTAGAAAAAAGAAAGAAAAAAAAAACACCTGTGTCATATGTCATAACTCACAATATTTTTCAATTTTTTAATAAGATGGAAACGAAGCACCCTAGAAAAAAGGATAATTGTAGGAGCTGTCTTTATTGGGCTACATATATTTAAAAGTGTTGCAATAAAATATAAACTGGGCTGCCACACACGAAGGTGTTCTAAATAAAAATATTGTATTATAATCGTTTGAGAATTCGGAGTTTCATTTCTTATTAATATAATTTTTAGTTAAATTTTACCTATTACCAGCCAAACCATAGATTACTAAGGTATTTTCTCTTAAAAATCGGAAGGTTAATAGAAATATAACAATACAACTTCTCCAGAAAAAAAAATTACAACACCATTAAATATTTTTTCTATTAATGCATGCATGTGTCACAGTTCTAACTCCAGATGACAAAAATGCATATAAATAAGTATTATTTTTTTCGGAAAAATGCATATAAATTTGTTTGTGCATTCAATTCATACGCACTTTTTTTTTTAAATCATTCATATCTACAATTTTTTATATAAAAGAATGTTTATGAAAATATGCACACGAACAAGTTGAAACACACCATGCAGAATCCAAAATTTTGGGCATTATATGCGATCCAACCTTCTTTTTGAAGTACCCACGGACATTAGCTTCGATTCTTAAACCAAGTTTACCTTGAATACCTCATTTTCATTGACCCAAAGCAAAAATTAAAGATTACAATTGGAGACTCAACTTTGGGGATTAGAAAATTTGGAAAAAATGGAGCACGTTGTTTAAGGATAAGACAATCACGTGAGTCCCTACTAAAGTCCAAGTTTATCCTAAACATTTTTTACTAAGCCCAATCACAAATATAAAAATCACTTAACTATGAAAAGAATACGCATGGCGTGGATCTAATTAAATTATTATTATAGGTAAAACAAAAACGTAAAAAGCAGGGTCGACCTCGAAAAAATTGGTTCAAGTCCAAAAATAATAAGCAAGGGTTCCTTGAACGCACACAGCGGTGCCATTGGAGACCCCCACGTGCTCCCTCGTGTACTGCACGTTCAAACCCTTATTTCAAGGTACCCTAGCTACGTCCATCCATTATACAGTAAATAAATTTTAAAATTTTATTAAGCGACCCCAAATTTAGGTTTGTATGTAGAAATTAAGAAAAATAATTGATATAGAATGATCAAAATAATGACGTCCAATGAGAGGCAATTATCTAGATGTGAGATGAAGGAAGGGTGCATACAGTTTGACGTTCAAGTTAATAAGAAAGCAACAAATGTGATGTACAAAGGGTAGATAGTGTGTACCTTAAGCTGTGATCAAATAACGTTCTTTTTATACGAGATGATTGTTGATATGTCGTTACCTACGACAAATTTTTAATCATCGAGCGTTGAATGCAATTATTGGTGTAAGCGTTATAGATTTTTTGAGAATTCTAAGCTTCTAATCGTTGGAGAGGGATTATTTTTTGTTGATGAAGCGATGTATGTAGCAATGATTGGGCCTTCCAAAAGTTAGGATTTTGCTCGGTAGATAATTCTTGATTCAAACTAGTGTTTGGGTCTCTTCAGTGGCGGGAGCTCCTCTTGGGTTCAAGGCGGCCACGGTCCACCCACCAAAAAAAATTAACTTTTTTATAGGATATATTATTAAAATATATTTGACTTTTAAATAAAATTATTTTCTGGCTCACTTTCTTCCCCATTTTAGTATATGTTATTATCATACTTTCAAGTCATTTGAAATACGTAGATAATTATTTTGAATTTTTAAATTAAGTAATTTAATTTTTGATGATCATATTCGTGTTTAATGCTTATTAAAACATAAATTTAGTGTACATATATTTTAGTTTATTTTTATGGCTCGGTGAAACTTTTTTTCCGGACTCCGTCATTAGGTTTCTTAAGTGTAGAGCGAAGTCTCTATTCAGTCCAGAAGAAAAACAATTACTTTTAGAAGTGATAATGGTTGTTCATGAGTTTAATACTTTCTAGTATATCTAAAATTTTAATTTTCCATTTTTTTTTTCCTTCACAACGATTAATTTGGAGGGTCATGCATGTAGAATATTGATGGTAACTTTACTGTAGCATAACGACTTTGTTAACGTGTACCATACACACACGGAATCACCTATGGTTCTTAATATCTTTCGAAAGAAGAGGAAATTGACAATGCCACTGAGATCTGAGCTGACTGAAAGTATTGTAAACGTTAATGTGTGGTTGCTTATTGCTTATTATAGTTTCATATGTCAATGCAAATAGGGGATTGGGATGGGAACATTAATTTAAAACATTTAACGTATATCAATAAATTATTTTGAAAGGTAGTAGAGAGCAAGTAGTAGTTTAGAGAAATGAATAAATTTTTGAGTTTGAACGCGTTATGCATGGCCCAGATTTGAATCTAATTAACAACTTTTCTTTTAGTAGACAAGCCAAAGGTTTTATGCTGAATGATGTCCGGTGAATGAGGAACCCCATGCACGTATTATGGAATTATTAATTCTAATTCTAATAAATAATTGACTTGTGTTTACTCTAGCCAAAACTTTTGCAGTTACTTACTCCTTTGTTTTCTACTCATCATCCCTAGTCTCACCTAACATTTCCTATACGTACAATACTTGCAACAAGTATATACCCTCCCCCTTTTCTTCAACAAATTGCATAGAACGTGCATTTGCACTCTTAAAATTTATGAATAGGTAAATAAAATCTTTTTAAACTATGTGGATCAACTTGGTCATTCTGCTAACTTGTATCTAATTTTATATTGTTGAATTAATATATGAGTTATAACACTTAGTATTAGCAAAATATTATTGAATTATATCACTAACCGTTAAACTATTCTTTACAAGTTAATAGAAGAAACCAAGTTGTCTGACGATATTCAAAGTTGGGGTCTTTTTTATCTATTCGCAACTTGTAGGAGTATATTAATGTCTAACTTCAATAATTTCAGGGGGGTTAATTGGTGATTTGCTCGTATGTTTAGTTTCAATTCTGGGTGAGGTAAAGTGATTTTAGAGTTATAAGATATATTCTAACATTTTATATATCCTCAAGTAGAATTAATTTTATCTCGTCCATGAGTACCAACTCAACTGACAAAAATGACGAAATTGTTAAGTTGAGCGCTGTGATCGAGGTTTGAATCTCAGTTCATTCACTTGTGTGTGTGTGAGCGCATATGTGTGTGCGCTTGAATTTTCAGATGGTCGGTGTCATTTTGTCTATCTAAAAAAAAATACACCTCTAAAATTTATTTTAAGTTGAAGTTATGAGTTGTAACATTTGACCTTAAAAGTGATTTTTATATTTAAATTTATTATTCAACTTGTTTTTACGTGAATTTCCCCAACATAAATATTTTTTACTAAAATCAATTATATAAAACCAGTTCATTCAAAATCCTTGCCAAAACAAACCACATAGAATAACAAATAATTTTAATTTTTTTTTGAATAAAAATACTAAAAAGTAATAAATTAGTTCGTTTGACTACAAGTCATGTTAATACATCTCAGATTGTAAAAAGATGTAGAGTCGAAATTTGATTTAGTACGGCGCATATTCGAACCTGCAATTACACACTTCCCTACACTTAGTGTGTGTGTGTGAGTTTTGTTGCCCGATGATAATGTCTTGAGTCTAGGTGAGAAGTCTCATATTGAATGATAAAGTAGATATTGAGCAACATGCAAGTGATATGACTCATATACGTACCTTATACCTTTAAGTTTTGGGTAAAGTTGTGGTGTTTAAACTCACTTCTGTAATTATTGTTAGCTCAATGTGATAATTCATTTTAGTGTTTAAGGCTTCATCAAAAGTCTCAAAAAGAGAAGAAGTGGTTCTTGGTGTTGGATCAATGATGCAGATAGTCTCACACTTCAAAAAGAGAGTATATTGTCTGTCAATTCTAAATTAAAAGTCCCACATTGAATGGTAAAGTAGATCTTGATCAACATATACGTGAGATAACTCATATACTTATTACTTACAATACCTTAAGATTTTGTGCGAACATGTGGTATCTTATTCTTAGTCTAGCTTGACGATCAATGAAAGTGTTAAAGGCTTTTTTGAAAGTCCCAACTTTTGAATAAGAGTTAAAGTTGGGATTTGTACCAAAGTGATTACTCATCGAAGTCTCATGTCGAGTCGTGAGAAGAAAAAAAATGTATAGTGCTATTATAAATAGGGAGAGTTACTTTGAGTTTTCTTCAGCACAACTCTAAATTTTTTGGATTATTATGGGTTTTGGTAGTTTAGTTTCACGAAAGGATTTTCAATTTTCTTCTCGTGAAAATTGCAATTGTAGTTAAGATTATTTTCAATTTTGTCTGTTCAAAAATTGGATGAGACGATTTGAAATTATTTCTTGTAAAATTTGTAAATTGGATAATAAAATATTTTGTTGAGAAAAAAATATATTGATGTGCCAAGTGTGAGTAAGAAGTCTCACATTGAATGAAAAGGCAAAAGTTGGAAAACAAATAAATTATAAGTGGAATGCGTCGTATATCTAATTTCGTTAGATTTTGAATGAAGATATTTTATCCAAAATCACATATTATTAATCCAATTCGATGATCCTCGTATATCTAATTGTCCCTGACCTACAAGTCCTTGTTCAATTGATAAAAATCTTGAAATTGTTTGGCCGAACACCATAATTGCGGTCGAACTCCATACATTCACTTGTATGTGAGTTTATAATGACTTTATTATTTCGTATATCTATCTAAAAAAAATAAGGACATCGCATTATATATGCATAAGTCGAGGTTTGAATCCAATTTCTTTTCACTTATTCAACTTAATAGATAAATTTTCGCCACAAAGCTACTTGAAATCATAGGGAAAAAAATCATGAAAATAGGGGGATTTGTTTAACTAAATTCGGACTAAATAGTAATCATACATATCCCTTAATAAAAAAAAGAAGTAAACATACATAGGATAGTATAGTTGGTGGTTATTATGCAGAAGAGTTACATGCTTTCACGTAACATTCTTTCATTTAAAATGCACTCTCTCCGTTCTGTAATAGATGACTTATTTGAAAATGTGCAATTTTAACCTAACTTAATTTGATCATATTTTTCTACTAATATACAAAGATAAATAATGTCATATAAGATGTCGTTAGATTCGTCTCGATGAGTATTTTCAAAATATCAAATTTTCATAATTTTTTCTAATATATTATTTAAACTCAAAATTATGTTTTAACACGCGTAATAGAATCAACTGTGTCATGTATTATAGAACAGGTAGAGAAATAACTATCCCTTAACATTTTCATTTTGCTGGTAGTTTAAAAAAATACCGAATATTGCAAGGTAAATTGGTAATTCAAAGAGTATCCATTGTCGTAGGGTATCGTATATCAAAGGCAACAATGTAATGTAGGGTATGTTTTCCGACAGAACCTTGTGACACATTGGCCCACGTGTCACTGAGAATGCGCGTGTCATATTCTGATAGCTGTGGCTGGGAATGTGCGAACCACACGAGTCTTAATTCTCAACAAAAGCCCTTTGTTTAGACATTGAATTGAACAACTTCACTTAATTGCCTCAAATAAAACACCACCGTTATGGTCTAAAGTAGTACAATTATACCACCTGCTGTTCACAAAATGTACTAGTAGTACATGTTTGTGACACTTTCTCTAATACATCTGAATTACGTTCGACTATCAGTGAAGTGAGCCACATGTCAATTCCGTAAACAAAACCAATAAGGTTCCGACGTTCCGTTATTTTTCGATTTTCCAACCCTCATTCTGTCATTGATATTTTAAGCTGCATCTTTTTTTTCTTTCCTCTTTCTTTCAAGTGTTAGGTGAAGAAACAGTGTCACTAGAAATAAATGAATGTTTTTTTTTTTGAAGTAAGAAATAAATGAATGTTGTTATTTAACGTTGACCCTTGTTAAAGATCCAAAAATAGAAACAATTGATAACATTTATGTAAATAAAGTTGCATTTTAATGTTTCAATGCGTTGAATACACAAATTTCAAGATAAAATTTTCTTTTTTTTGAAGAAACTAAAATGAAATATATTACCACAAGAGAGTGTGCTTCCTAATACAAGGCGTACCGACTTTAAACTTCTTATCAAGTGCCCTGATGACACTTGTTAACATTTCCATCTATAATATAGGCTTAATTGCACTTTTTCCCCCTATCTTTTGCTAATTGTGCGATTTTGCACCCCCTCTTTTTTTTTTGAGCGATTTTGCACCTCATCTTTTTGCCCCCTTTCTGATTTTGCACCCTATCTTTGTGTTCAATTGCACTTTTGTCCCCTATCTTTTTACTAATTGTGCGATTTTGCATCCTCTCTTCTTATTTTTTGAGCGATTTTGCACCCTATCTTTTGCCCATTTCCCCCTCTTTTAATGATGATTTTGAACAAAACACAATTAGTAAAAGATGGGGTGCAAAATCGCTCAAAAAAAAAGAGGGGTTGCAAAATCGCACAATTAGCAAAAGATAGGGGGAAAACGTGCAATTAAGCCTATAATATACTCCCTTCGTTTGACAATATTTGTCGCTTTTGAAGAATAATTTTGTTTCACATTATGTGTCACTTTCAAGTTTCAATGCAACATTAATTATAAATAATACTCTTACTTATTTATTGTTGAGAAAGAAATAATAGAATAAATAATAAATTATTAAAGGTAGTATTATAGAAAAACACCCTGAACTTCATAAAAAATAACAAAATTTATTTGATTTCTTGATTGGTATAAATTCCTCAAAAGAGACAAGTATTGTAAAACGGGTGAAGTATATATTTATAGGGTAGTGTTAACTTGTGCCCTTAAGGCACATGTTAAGAACCCTAAAAGAATAAATATTCTCTAAAATTTTGTGCATTTAAATGATTCAAAAATTAAATATTAAATGCAATGCACACATTCCAATAAGTTTTTTTCTATATTTGAATCATTAACTTGTGCCTTGAGGGCACAAGTTAACATTTCCCATACTTACATAGTAAAAAAAGGACAGCAAATGAGCATATAATTAATTTATGAAAAATGTTAACTAGTGCCCTTAAGGTAAAAGTTTAGAAGTTAAATGTAGAAACTTCATTTTGGAAATCGTGCATTCAATATCTTGAAAGTTTAAAAACTTATTTTTTTAATACAAAACTCATGTTTTAATTTTTTTTGTTAGATCCTTAACTTGTGCACTTAGATAGCATGATCCTTAATTTCTATATATTAAATTGATTATTCTTACATGGTCACAAGACCAAATACAAATTTTTTAGGCACAGTCACAAAATATAGATTCCACATCTTATTCTTTTAATTATTTCAAAAGTGATAATTCTTTTAATTATTTCAAAAGTAATAATAAAGTTAATTTTATATTTTACTTTTATGTGAGTGTGTCTAAACTTGTGCCCATAATGTTCTGACTATGGAAGACTTGCTCTATTAAATTTATGTGATTATTTTGAAAAATAGCTATTCACTTATTTGATTGAGCAAAAATAATAAATAAAATAAGAAGAAACATTCTCTAAAATAGCTATTCACTTATTTAATCTAGAACACGAGTACCTTTTTTTTTACAGGAGTACATAGGTATAAATATAGTACGCTTTTTTAATTGATTAACATTTTGGGGCGGTAAAAAAGAACATCCAAGATTTCAAGGGAATTAGTAAAATAAAATAAAAACATATCAAGGGGAATATCAACAAAAATAAGAAGTAATGGATCAATTAACCGTACGTACCATCCTATGTACTTTCCTAACGACAACAACATGTATAATTATCTAAATCTAATGACAGATTAGAGGACTAAATTGTTGCCAACTCAATCAGAGTTGTAACCCAGGCAGTGGAACAAAAAAGGACAGCAAGTGAACACAAATTAAATTAAAATTAGAATGAAATTTTTAAGAAAGAAGAAACAAACATAACATTAATTTATATGAATAAATTAGTATTAGCTTAGCTCTGAAAGGGCTGATCATAAGGGATGGTTATGGTGTTTATTTAATATTGGTGAGATGTCAGTTTATCATGCTTCAAATAAATAAATAATGCATTCAAATTAAGTGCAACATATTATTTCCATTCTTCTACATTTTCAATTTTCATCACCGTGTATGACCAGACCAACGCATTGCTTCTTTTTCTTCTTCTTTTTTTGAGGGCAACACATTGTTTTCAAGCTCTTTTTTTCAGATTTGCTGCGTTATATTTCAGAGTTTACGTTAGAAACGAATTTGAAATATCATATATACACAAAGGTTAAATTGCACATGTAAATTTAATGCAATTCAATGAAACATTTGGTAGTACGGGTAATTTGTCTCCTTCTAAACTAGTATAGGTTATACTATTTTTTAATGTTGATAGTTCTGGCGTAAGGTTTACAACATTATAATACGTGACCATTAGAGGGGCACATTGTCCCAGTCACAGAGAAAGTAATAATTTACCACGTCTATGATCCAGATCACGTGCAATGCACGATATCAAATTGAGAACAGACAAAATGGATTCGTTTACTCATTTTTTTGTTAATCAGAAATGAACAATCACTCATGGGGTGAAGATTCTTGATGATTTTAATTATGAAAAAACCTTCGTTTCGTATAAAAAAGCTTGCAATTATGAGATTGGGGATTTTTTTTTGGTAAAAAGGAATGGTCCAACCAAATTTGCTATCCGTGGGAAAGTTGAACCTCTAAAACTGTTTTTATTTGTGGTCCAAACAATTATTAATCATGCTGAGTACTGTGACAATAATTACCATAACACTTGTTTTTCATAGGTCAATGCTGGTCCATTTCTCCAATATGCTTTCATATTTTGATAGGGGTAGCTGACATTTAATTACCTATTATCCATCCTATGTTGTATTTATTCACAAACTTATTCTCTTAGAATTTGGATTTGGTATAATCCAAGCCTTACAAAATCCACTTTGTAAGGTAACGGTGTCACCTTTTATAAATTTTTGGTATAAACACATAACTAGTATTTTACTATAAAAAGTAGTACTAAAATTAATCAATCTATTTATGTAATGTACCCTTCTTTCAAATGAAACTTACAATAATGAGATAAAGTCATTCAAACGGGCCTCACGAGACACACACGTGCACAAAAAATGTCTTGGGAAATGGTTGTGCTCGCAATTTGATTCATCCACTGCAGTTTTCACTCCAAGTTGTAAAGCAAGGGGTTAGCAATAGCAAGCATTTAACTTTGAGATTGGTCTAAGAAACGTGCACGCTCAACAGAAAGAGACAGATAGTGATACCTACATTATGCCTAAATTCAAGTGTCTTACCTGTTCCTTTTGTTTTTAACAGGAAAAATCCATGTGAGGAATGGATTGGACGGTAAAGTAACACTAGTGATAAATGCAGACCCCATGTTGACTCCTAATATGTACGTACGCTTAATTAGGCCAAAATACTATTTAGCCAGCTAAAGAAAACCAAAATACTATTATCATAGGTATAGTAATACTTCACCAAAAGGCTCTTTAAAAACTAGTATACAAATTAAGAGTATGTAAAGTTAAAAATAAGCAGGGTATACATTTCTTAATCAAGAAAATTGATGTTTCATTTTGAAGAGTATAAATAAGCATCACAGCACGTCTTTGAACGTCGACATGGTTAATATTTTGAGAAAATAGAATAATTGAATGTAGTCACACGTGTCAGGATCATGTGTGTCGCACAATGACATGTGTCAGACACCGAACACGCTTTCCATATGAAAGTAACCTAAAGAAAGGGCAAAAAATCTTCCAATTAGTCGCCATCACACTGGGATTGCAGATTCAGTAGAACCTTTTCAGGATGATAACTGAATGATATTGAAAAGTACTTTAAAAATTCTAACAAACAACAATAGAAGGTAACAACTGAAGCTGTTTTTTGGCAACAACAACTAAAGCTGTTTATATACAAGTTAAACAACTTTTATGTATAAAAATAACAAGATTACATACATGATCATTGATCAAAGACCCAGGCAAGGCAATCCCCTCAAACCGTTCCCTCTTATATAATATCTGAAATAGTATTTTAGAAGCGGCAAAGAAGAAAGAAAAAACTTTTGGGAAGCTGAAAAGCATCACCTTCTTCCTCCTTTCTTGTCTTTCTCTTTTGAAGAATTTTCTGGAATTTCTTGCCACCCTAATGCTTGGTTAATTCAGGGACTTCTTTAATGCTCATTTCAACCATCTCAACGGCATTGAAACCTTCATCTTCAGTGGCTATAGTAGATTGAGAATCCATCCCAGAACCTGCTTGTATTTCCTTGAACATTGCCAAGACTTGAATGATTGTAGGTCGCCGCCAAGGTCTATCATCCAAACAAGCACAAGCTACCTTTAAATGTTGCAAAAGCTCAATCTCCATATTGGGGTCTTCTTTCATTAGCTCTGGATCAAAAACATCACTTATTTTAAGTTTGGCATGTTGTTTAACCCATCCAACAAGATTGTTATCACCAAAATCAGCTGAGTCCGTCGGTCTTCTCCCCGTCAGCAACTCCAACAAAACTACACCATAACTATAAACATCACCTTTTGTGGAGCATCTAAAGCTCTGATAGTATTCTGGGGGAACATAACCCGGTGTGCCTGCCAACGTGCTTACGCTTAAATGAGTATCCATAGCGCTCATCATCCTAGCCATTCCAAAATCAGAGACCCTTGCTTCCAAATTTTCATCAAGCAACACATTGCTTGATTTCATGTCTCTATGAATGATGTGTGGGATACAATTATGGTGAAGAAAAGCCAATCCTCTTGCAGCTCCAATTGCAATCTTCCTCCTCACTGACCAATTCATCTTGATCCCAGCTTTCTTTGGGTCATGCAGGACATCTTCTAGACTTCCATATTTCATGTACTCATAGACCAACAATCTTTCCTCTCCAACCTTGCAGTATCCCAGAAGAGGAACAAGGTTTCTGTGCTTGATTTTGCCAATGGTTTCCATCTCTGCTGTGAATTCCCTGTCCCCTTGTCCACTTACATGTATTAGTTTCTTGATGGCCACGACACTTCCATCTTTCAGCTGAGCTTTATACACGTCACCGAAACCACCGGAACCAATGAGACTATCGTTGTGAAAGCCATTGGTTGCCTCTAGAAGATCCGCGAAAGTGAGCTTTCGGAGGGGCTTTTCAAACGTTGCAAGGTTTATGCTGAGAGCTTCGCGGGCACTGGTCAGTTTCCAGCCAGAATTATTGCCATTACCAGAATGAGAATTGTCAATGTAGCCATCAATGGCAGCCTCCTTTTTCTTCCTCCTCTTTCTTGTCTCAATAGCAATAATGATCAAACCAAAAACGCAAAAAAGAGAGAAAAGCAATCCCATTGCCACACTCCCTGCAAGGGATGCCTGTCTCCTATGAGACTTCTGGTGCTGTGCAGCATTAGCACCGGCATCTTTCCCACATGGAGGAAGAGGGACCCCGCAGAGACCAGAGTTGTTCTGAAACTTAACAGGCGGAAAAGTGTCGAATTGACCGGATTCCGGAATCATTCCGTAGAGAAAATTGTTAGACAAGTCAATCTCTGTGAGCAATGAAAGCCCTGCCAAGGCTTGTGGAATTTGACCTTGTAGCTTATTGTATGAAAGATCAAGAATGTTGAGATTCTTCATCGTACCAAGCTCTTGAGGAATGCTACCAGACAAGTTGTTATAACTCAAATGCAAAATGTAGAGATAGTGCATTTCACCAATTTCCTTAGGAATAGGACCAGACAACATGTTGTGTGAAATATCCAAAAAGATCATTGAACCATTAGTGGTAAACGTTGGCTGAAGCTTACCTCCATAAACCCTAGTGAAATTGCAAGGGTTCTTCGTCGAAATTCTGTTCAATTTTTTCTGACTAATCCCTGCAAACTCCAGCAAGTTCCCAGCTCCATGACACTCTCTACTTCCATCATTCTTAATGTAAACATACGTCTTCCCGTTAATGAAATTCACCGTGACTTTCCCCGACTGCTTGAACAACTCCGGCGGTATTGTTCCTGTGAGTAAATTTGTATTCAGATCCAACCATAACAAGCTAGGGCAATCTCCTAACTCCGGTGGAACCCTACCGGAGAAAGAATTATTACTCAGCTTCAAAATAGCCAAATTCGAAAGCTTCCCAATCCACGCTGGAATCTCACCACTAAGCCTGTTATTCGACAACGAGATCCAATTCAACTTACTGCAATTCACCAACCCAGATGGAATACCTCCACTCAACTCATTGAAATCAAGAATCAAATTCTCTAAACTTTCCATATTTCCAAGCTCTTGAGGAATTTCCCCATGAAGCTGATTCAACCACATGATTAAATCACGAAGCTTCGAAAGAGAACCAAAACTTGGAGGAATGGTTCCAGTTAGATAATTGAAACTTAAATCAAGAGCAACGAGATTTGAACAGTTACTTAGCGTTGGTGGAATAAAACCCGTGAAACCGTTATTTTGCAAGTAAATTTCCTTCAAATTATTCCCAAACTCTTCTTCACAAAGCCACTTCGGAATCGTTCCGGTGAAGTTATTCGAACTCAGATCTAACAATTCCAAACCCGTTATCTTCGACAGAGACACCGGAACTGGACCCGCAAAGTCGTTAAACGCCACCGCTAGCTCTTTCAAACTACTCATCTCCGATAAAACCTCCACCGAAAGTTCACCGGCGAAGTTGTTGCTCGAAATATCAAACGATGTCAACAAAGTACACGCGCCGAACTCACGTGGTATTTCACCGGTGAGATTATTGGAAGAAAGATCAAGCTCCACGAGCGTTGAACAAAGCTCAGCTAAACGCGCCGGTATTTTTCCGGCGAAGTGATTTGCAGCAAGATAAAGAAACTGTAACGAACCGGAGGGAAGTTCAGGAACCGGACCGGTGAACTGGTTACCGGAGATATTGAGATGAAGAAGATTCTTACAAGGTGACAGTGTTCTTGAAATGTCACCGAAGTACTTGTTTGCTGAAATATCGAGGTATTGCAGAGATAAACATTCACCAAAGGATGGAATTGAAACAGTGAAATTGTTTGAAGAAATGTCTAAGAAACGGAGCTTGTTGTAACCGGAGAAGTCGATTTCTCCGGTGATTTTGTTTCCTCTGAGAGATAAAAGCTCTAAGTCATGGTTGAGGATCCAGTGGAAGAAATTTGGACCGTTGATTTTGTTTTCGGAAAGGTCGAGAGATTTGAGAGATGAAGCGAGAGTCCATTTAGGAGAATCGAATTCGAGGAAGTTGTTGGATAGGTTGAGAGAATTAAGGTTTAAGCATGTGGAGAGGAAGGAGAGGTCTGAGAAAGATGAAGAGAGAGTGTTTTGTGATAGATCTAGTGTGGTGAGGGTGGAGGTGCACTTGGTGTGGGAGAGAGGAATGGGTGGTGAGGATGTGATGTTTGTTGATTTGAGGGTGAGGATTTGGAGGTGAGGAAGGGTGAGGAGATAGGTTGTGATGGTGGTGAGGTTGGTGTTGAGAGGGATTGAGGTGAGGTCTATAGAAGTTATGGTGGTTTGGTTGCAGATGATACCAGTGAATGAACATGGGTTATTATTAGGGAGCCAGTTATGGAGAAGGGATGGGTTTGGGAGAGATTGTTTGAAGTTGAGAAGTTGTGAAGTTGGGTCTCTTTGAGAAGAAGAAGCAGAGAGGTATGGTGCTAAGTGGAGAAGGAATAGTGAAAGGAGGAGTAGGAGAGTGTTTGTGCTATACAAGGGTTTCATTTTTGTGGATATGATAACAAGAGAGAAAAGGAATGGAAAGATGAGTTTATGTTTTTAGGATATGAGGTATGGTGCCATTAGAGGTAAAGAGAAGAAGAAGAAGAAGAAACTATGATGATTCAGACATGATGAAAGAGAGAGAGGGTGTAGTATAGATAGATTTGATTACAGAGAGTCAAAAGTCTGAGTAAGGAAGGTAACAAGGGTATTTATCAAGTTGAGTTAAGGTGTGGATGGATGGACACAGCTGTTGTTGCTCACATGCCATGTGACACTCTCTGTGGTATTTCTTTCTTTAATTTAATTCTTCTTAATATTTCCCTTCTATATCTTCTATTAATTGAGTAATAGAGTAACGTTTTTTTCCTTCAGAAAGAGGGACAAAGCCCTTTTTTTTTTCTCTTTAACTTAGGTGAACACAGTAACTATTATACTTTCTGATCCTATTGATGAATTTAAAATGTTGATTTTTATTTATATCAGTAACTAGAGGATGTACTTAATAAAAATAAATATTTTTGTTTTATAAAAAACAACAATGATAATCCCCTTAAATTTAACTTCGACGATAAGAAATTGTATAATATATATATATTGATTGGATTCAAACTCTGAACATCTTATTTATTCATGTTAAGAGGCGAAATTTAACCATTAAATTACTTAAAATAAAAAACAATAATTTTAAATCTTCCTGTAACAAAACATAAATGCACTTTTATATAGTATTTTTTTTATTTTGGGTCTTATTTATAAGTGGTTTTTGTATTCCACAAATTATAATTTGTGAATTAATTTTATTACTTAAATTTAAAATAGTTCTATTTATATTAATTATTACACAATTTACATGATAAATTATGATTAAAAAACAGTAAAAACGTACACACTAAACTGTGCTTAGGTTTGTCTTAGATCTTACTCTTGGGAAAGACAAAAATCCCAATCCCTTCGGAGAAAATTGGAGTTTTAAATAAGAAATTTTATTTTGCCTCAAAAAATAAATTAGAAATTTTATTGAAAAAGAAGAAAATGAATAACACAACTGTAATCATGTAACTAAAACACGAAAATATGCAATTTTTCATTTAGAGAAATTGAGGTCATTTTTAAATTAATTCATCAATTTATTTTAAAAGATCCTTTTTTATGCTTGGTTTGGTTGTGTTTAAAGAATTTAATTTAATTTAATTTAATTGTACCCAAAAAAAAAATAGATTGATTATTATGCTTAGAAGGAAAATAATTTATCCCTAAGTATTTTCACTTTTTCAAATTACTTTATTCATTTATTATTTTAATGTGTCCCTAATTATTCCTCTTTTTTTCTTTAATAAACGTTACGTTTATCTAAAATACTATCCTAAAATTGATAATTTATCCCACAATAAATTTACTGTTAAAGTTGTTTTATTTATTTTTTTTGTATGTGTTAAAGTTATTTATTTAACATATATAATGAGATGGAAAAGAATTGAAAGTATAATAAGAATATAATGAAATGAAAAACCTGTCAAAAAAATAAAGAGATGAAATGTGATGCAAGTTTTATGGCATATGTTAGGAGGTGAAATTGATTCTAAAAATTGTAAAGTTGATTTTTATATATTCAATTGTTTTTAAGTATAATTGATTTTGTTGTCTGAATTAACTACAACATGAAAATACAAATTAGAACTTTGAACTTTAGAATTGATTTAATGCTCAAACTCGCATCAAAAACATGTTTTGCTGCAACTTTATAGAAGCTTCGAGGTTAAACATTCTTTTCAACGTGATATTTTACTATAATTTCTGAGTATACATTTTAAGTTATTTTTAAACAAAATCAATTCTGTATAATTAATACACTCAAAATAAATTTGTCATTGTAAAATCAAACAAGCATCATCTGAATAATTTATTGAAAAAAAAAGTTAATATCCTAATTAGCTTATGTAAATATGACTGCATTGAAAAATAAAACTATAGCTAAAAAATTATTTTAGAGGTAGTTAATTTTTTTTTGGTCATATTTTAGAGGTTGTTAAGTGAAAAAGTTTTTACTATCAAAAGTTTTTTTCTTCTTTTGACCGATACTACCGAAAAGTTCGTGAGGTGAATCTAAAATGTTTCTCTCATTAGAGATTACAGCTGGGATTAGTGATAATTAGAATTAGAATTGAAAATGAAATAGTGGTCGTAGTTAGAGTAAGACCCAATTGTTTGCGACCCGTTGGTTTCTCTCTCTAAAATAGACTATTTATTCTGTTAACTTTTCCCGTACGTGCGATAGAACACTGATCCATCACTGTCAATTAATTGAGATTCTATCTCTTTATTAAATGGATCTTTCCCTTACGAGAAATTCTATTAACCCTTGACACTTGACTGTTGTTTATTTTTAGATTTACTGCTTCCTTCTCTTCTTTTTTTTACTTACGCAGAAATCCGACAAATGCTCCCTCTCTTTCACACTTCTTATAAAATGTTTTGAATATTTCACATAAATTAAGAGATAAATGTTGTATAAGAAAAAGAAATCATAAATAATTTTACAAAAGAGTAGTGTTTTTTAACATCTTATCTATTTATATTACAACTTTTGAGATAATCAAATTTTACAAAAAAAGAAGGTATTGACACAAAAACCAAAACAATAAATAAAAAAAGGTAAAAATACAATGTGAGTGTGAGAGATAGAATTATCACCAAAGTTGTTAAAAAAATGGTGTTCAAATATCTTTTCTCATTGAAAAATAGTATTGAATGCTTCAATGATGTTGAAAAGCGACCTAAAATTTAGAACAATTTCTCCAAAACAACTTATAATTTAAGCCGTAGGAGTAATAATTTTTATGTTTGTCAAAAAATAAATATTCCAGAATAAATGTATTTTTTGGCTTTTGGTATAACAATATTTATTTTTGAACAAGATCAAATAACAATACTACTTTTTGGGTCATACTAGTAACAAGTTATAAGAACCGTGTTTCAGGAAATATAAAGAAATTGTATTTTTTTTTAAGGAATAAAGAAATTATATCTTGAAAATATAAGTAAAACACATGAAAATAATAATTACAAAACTTTACGGCGGTTTGGATAACAACCTATTCGAGTGTGTTGCCGAGATGGTTGTGCAGTTGTAACTGCTTGTTGATGTGGAACTCCATGTCACAAGTGTCACTATATATGTGAAGTTTTAAGCAGCTACCTCTCAAGTTAAAATATTAAAGACAAAATTGCGGAGAGAGATCTAGCTCTTGAATCTTAACATGGTATCAGAGTTTTTAGGAGTGTCAAAATCCTCTGCAACAACTTCGTCTTCTCTTTCAATGGAAGACTCTCCCACAATCGAAGAGCTTGTTTGTCAAGATTTGTGTCTTGAAAATCTAGCAAACACTTCAAAAGATTCAACAAATCTTGACTCACGAGTTCTCTCATGATCAAACTCGATGAGAACAATTACTATTACGTAGTTAATTAACATATGAATGGGATTATCACTGCTCAAGATCTACATCGATTCATCCTGAATCCAAAATACGTTCTTCAATGTGTGAAAAAAATTGATCGTGCTCAAAATAAGGTCTTTGACGAGTGTTGGAAATGGCAGATGAAATATCTAACTTTGTTCACATGGCATCTCTCTACACTTCTAGATTGTGTTCTAGCGAGAGTTCTTGGACGCAAACATGCATTCCAAGTTTCGGAAAAAGGTAGGCAAATACTTCAATTAACTTCTAAAAGCTAGATCATGCCAACTCGGTACAGAAATAAAGAACAAAATAAACTTGCAAGATCAATAAATGAATACCTTCGCATCAATGTTATAGTTGTCTCACTAAATACTATCATAGATACAATATCAGATCATGAACACGTTGACACAATATTGAAAGAATTGTCAGACGAACTTAATTCCTTTGTTATGTTGATTTAAGGCAATTTTGATGATGTAAGAGGCTTAATTTGACACGTTTCGCCAAAAATACATAAACCCTAACTATTGGGAAAAATCTTGTACAAACTAAAATTGCATCCAATATAAACAATGCGGCTCAATAGAGTTCAAAATTTGGTATTGAGCACTACTTCATTCTAGTAATGTTTGGACATGGATGTGGCAGTGATGGCACAAGACAAGAATGCAATAACAACAATCGCCAAATATGTGCATAACCAGGTCATTATGCATCACATTATCAGTGCAGGAAAATGGAGGATACAAACAAAATAAAATGTATCGGAAAGTTAAAATTTTCTTTTTCTAGGGATCCTTATGAATGACCATGATTCAAAGATTGAGCGATTACCTCTCATAGAACAAAAGCGTTTATTGCCGAAAGGTCGTGGTAATCACGAATTTTTCTTGAATGATAGTGTCTCCATGTAGTCCACACTAACAGACATCGGAACAAGAATGGCTTCCGTCAACAATGCTAGTTAAGTTGAATGATCATAACCCTTAAGAAAAATTTTGTGAACGTTAAGCGTGGCCAAGGTTTGTAAAACTGGGTAACTATAGACGAAAGCGACATATAAATTTACCAATGCCAAGACAAACTCTTGCCTCACTGCAATCTTTAGACTAATATGGAACATATTTTCCGAAGACAATTTTAAAATATTAATAATTAATCTTCTAACCTAAAGCTTGATAATAAATACGAAGAGTTTCTTTCAGAACAATAATGTTAAATTCATTAGTCCTAAAAGTTAAAAAATATCACACGAAATGAAAAAGATGATTAATTTGAAGATTGAGGTGTAAGTTTTAGTTTTCAATTCAACAATGAAACTTAAGAAAACAATCATAGTTATGAAGATCTTAGAACCTACGAATCTCACATAAATAAACATTAAACGACATACCTTCTTCCATGATGGTATGATATTAGAGAGTAGAAGCAACAATCTTCAAGATGTCAATATCTCTCTTTCATGTTCCTTCTATCTTAAAGCAAGCTCTTGATGGCTATAAGGATTGTATCCCTGCTAGGTGTAGATTTGCCTCTCAGCAGATTAGCTAAACTCCCTTGATTTGTATACTTAAATGTATTTTTTATATATTATTTCATCTGTATTTTAACATTTCATATAAAAAGAAATACATTATTAGTAGGTCATTATAAGCCATGTCAAATTTTATATCTTCAATCTTCATACATTCACATTTGAAATTTAGAGAGTTAACTTGAAACGATAGATACCAAAATATTACATATATTTTCTCATAGTAACATGATTGACCATCTTAGCTCTAACCTTTGTTTATACCACAAAAATTGTGCCTTTCGTTCTTGATTTCACGTGCACAACCATTGTATGTGTAGCCTAAGATCAACTATTATCCATGTTCCCTATTTTGTTAACCTCGATTTACATCACCGATTGTGCACCTTTATTGCCATAGATTGGCCTCCTTCCTTTTTTCACTCGCTTGAACAACGTTCCTCTGTGTTTGGCAGCTTCGAGTTCTTGTGTTCTTTGAATATGTATTCCTAGCTAGCTCATTTTACTTCTGAAAGAGTGCAAATTTGTATCCCTACTTTGTATTGCCTTTGAAAAGTTTGTTTTATATTGATGGAATCGATAGAATATTTGAAGCCCTCCTCAAAGTCGGTATCAAAGACAATGAGAATTTCGGAAGGAGAAGACTTGGAGCATGGAACTACTCCTCACTCTCGTCTGCCATGACGACACCCATAATTATTAATAGTTGTCACTTTTATAAATCGTTAACTTGCCAAACAAACTAATATATAAAGCTTGTACGATATGATTTTTTCCAACTAGGGTGTCATAATTGCGCCTTACCAATCAAATATATCTCAATCATATTTACTTTTAATCGAATCCATTCAGATATTCAAATGTAATACAACACAGACTAATACTTTCTATTTGTTTGTGGTTTATAGATAAAATAAAAGAGTGAAAATCCAAATAACATTAGATCTGGAGTCGAGTACCGGCAAAGCTCCAACACTTTTTATGGATTTGTTTTCATAATGCTCTCCCTGTTAATGTCCGTCAGCATCATTGTAACATGGTAGCTTCTCCAAGATGCACCCGTTGCTCTTCACGAATAGAGGATATTCTTCATTGTTTACGTGATTGCCCACACTCTAATATGGGGTGTTACAATTATTTTTTCTTTGAATTTGATGTCGAGGTTTGGCTTCATGAGATGACAAAGGGTACTTCCTCTATTTTGTTTGTTACAGGATTATGGTATGCTTGCTGTTGGAGAAACAATACTATTTTTTATGATCAACATTGGTGTATTCAAGATGTAGTGTGAAAGACCTTTTTGTTACATGATGAATGCATTTCTTACTATCCCAATCTTGGTTTGAACTCATACTCATCACGCCTCTTAGCTCATTGGATCCCCCTCCGGAAGGTACACTCGAACTCAATATTGATGGTAGATTTCTAGAAAATTTTGGTTGTTTATGTGTTGGTGGTGTTGTTCGCAACCACGATGGAGATTGGATATCTTGTGTTTATCATTATGAAGTTGGAGGTAATGCGTTATTAGCTGAGTTACGTACTATCTAGATAGGTCTTGATTTTTTAGTGAAAAAAAGTTATGTCAACATTATTTGTGAGAGTGATTGTTTGGAAGCAGTTGACCTAATTATTGTTGATCGTGATCATACCTTGCACGCTTATGCTACTGACATCCTTCATATTAGAGATGATTTACATGGAAATGAAAATACAACATTGATGCATGTTCTTATGGAACAAAATATGTGTGCAGATTTTATGGCAAACAAAAGATTACATGCAAGGTGCTCTGTTAACGGGAACTGCCCCTCGTCTGGCATGGAATCTCTCATCTTGAGAGATAAGCTTAGAACTTAATTTTATCTTTTCCCTCTTTTCTTTGCCTCGTTACATTGTAACACTAGTAAAAAAAAATGAAGTCAACTAAATTATTGGTCCGTATAAAGTTAAGAGTGAAATTCCATTTTAATCATTAAAAAAACTGAAATCCAATTTAGCGCCCCTCATAAAAATAAACTGGAACAACTTAGTCTCTACCTTGTTTACACTTTTTTTGGCCGATAAAGGAATGATAGGTGAAAGAAAGTGAAATAAAATAAATTCAAAAGAAGAGAAAATAAATAAAAAATCAGATGATCACGTAGCTCATTGAATAAACGAGGTAAAAAAAAAAATTCATAATTTATTTTAACATTAAATTATTATTAAATCTCGTAATTAAAATTTAAAATGACAGTGGACAAAAAAATTGTGTGCAGACAGTGCTAACCACCAAGCTGAAAACTCATACACACGAAGGGATATATTACATATAAACATGAGTATCTATAGAAAATATCCAACTTTATATAATCTCGATATCATTGGTTGAATTAAGCCTTATAAACTAAATGATAATACTTCTTTTTTCTGTGATGGTCGGTGTTTGAACCCCAGACCTCACATATTTTATACATTATCCATACCAACTGAGTTATGCTCACAAGGACAAATGATAATACTTCTAACTAGAATTCGAGTCGTGCGATGCACGTTTTTTTTTTAAAGTGTCATATATAAGTATTAAATTGAATGTATTTTTAGAGTGTCATATATAAGTATCAAATTGACTATCAAATTGATTATCTTTTGTGCTCTTTGATAACATCCCTACACAAACATCATGTCTCTGATGATATCTCTTATATCAGTAAATCATGTCTTTCCGGTTCAATATAAAGTTTGACCCTGCATATTTCCCTAGTCATGGATGTTACCCAATGTGAGCATCTTTCAAAAGTGCACTGTCTACAAAAAGAATGCAAGAAAATTAATTAAAACAAAGAAAAAAAATAGCAAAACAAAAAGCAAATACATGGTTCAAAAATAAAATAGAATAGAAAAATCTAAAATAAAAAATAACATAAATTACTACTTCATTGCACTTATTGTTTCTTTCATGCTCATCCTTTCTGCTCCAAGAATTAGCATTTAAGAGGATTAGTTTTATTTAGTTATCAATTAGAATGAAATTAAATTTTTCAAAAAAAAAAGAAAAGTAGAATACGATTAACAAAAAAGATACATAATATTGAATCCATTGACTACCTTCAATCCAATTTTGACGTTGAGTCTCTTAAATAATGGGCATTGCTACTTTCCTGTAAAGGAAGACTGCCAAAATTGGTGTAAACATCTCAAACTAAAAACAAAACACGCAAAAATGATATTCTATTTCTCAAAAAAATATGCATATCGATAAAATGCATGTTAAATTAAAATACCAGTAAAGCAGTGGTATGAGAGGAAGGTTGTAAGGTCACGTCCTTCCATTTGTAAAAATTAAAATATCAAAATATATGATTCTTCTGCTATCTGTGTAATTTACCACAGTTTAGATTTTTTTTTTAGACAAACACGGTTTAGGGTTTGCTATATATAGCCGAATTTGCATGAAAATTAGAGTAGCCGAGTTTGCATAGAAATTAGAGTAGCCGAGTTTGCATGGAAATTAGAGTATTCTGTTTGTAAACGTATTAAATAAGTGTACAACAACTTGCAAAAAAAAAAAGTCTACAGAAACAATAGATATATACAAACGATGACACAACATGATAGGAATGAAAAGCTCATCAGTGAGGAGAAATATTAGGGATTGCTGCATTTTAGAGGGAATTTGTTAGGTTAAATTGGTGCGTTGCATCCTTATTTATTAATTTTGTTAGGTCTGCAACAACTTAACCTAATATTATCCCTCCCATTTGCTGTATTAGGTTAGCACTAATTTAACCTAACAAATTCCATCTAAAAAAATGCATGGCACCAATTTCATTCATATCCTCTTGCCTTTTTCTTTTACAATATTTTCTACACTTATTTAATACTAGAAAAATGCATCGCACCAATTTCATGCCTTTTTTTTTACAATATTTTGTACACTTTTTTTTAACCAATTTCATGCCTTTTTTTTTACAACATTTTGTACACTTTTTTTTGAAGGAAATATTTTGTACACTTATTTAATACTAAAAAAATGCATTGCACCAATTTAATGCCTTTTTTTTGCAAATATTTTGTACATTTTTTTTTTGAAGGAAATATTTTGTACACTTATTTAATACTAATAAATGCATCGCACCAATTTTATTCCTATCTTGTTGCCTTTTTTTTGACAATATTTTCTACGCTTATTTAATACGTTTACAAACAGAATACCCTAACTTTCATGCAAACTCGGCTACCCTAATCCATATTTATTAATTTTAGGCTTAAATGCAGTTTTACCCCCCTATTTTGATTGAATTTGGATTTTGCCCCCCCTATTTTAAAACTCGGATTTTTACCCCCTCTATTTTGGTTGAATCTGAATTTTACCCCCTTATTTTAAAACTGGGAATTTTACCCTCTCTATTTTACGTTTTTCAGGATTTTTCCTCCTATTTTAAAATAAGGAACCAAAAAAACTAGAAAAATAAAGAAACGATTACAAAATATTAATTCGGTAAAAAAATAAAAAGAAAACAAGAAAACGCAAAAAAAATAAAATATAAAAACAATGAAAATACAAGAAAAAATTCAATTAAAAATACATGAAAAAACTAGTTTGCACCTCTAAATATTTGCTATTTTCATGCATTTTCATACTAGTTTTTTATTTTATTTTTAGAGATCATACTAGTTTTATGCATTTTTTCTAGTATTTTTTTATTCATTTTTTTGGCTTTATTTTTATTTTTTCATTAAAAAATAAATAATAAAAAACAGTTAATATAAATAATTATTTATGTGGATAAAATAGGGGGGAGGGGGCAAAATCCTGAAAAACATAAAACATGGGGGTTAAAATTCCGAGTTTTAAAATAGGGGAGGCAAAATCCATAATCAATCAAAATAGAGGGGTAAAATTCCGAGTTTTAAAATAGGGGGGGCAAAATCCAAATTCAATCAAAATAGGGGGGGTAAAACTGCACTTAAGCCTATATTTTATATATAAATCACATAAATGAAAAATTCAAAAGATTTGAATGAATAATTATAAACAGATTATATCGAAGATTTGAATGGTCTGAATACAAGTCAAAAGTTCCTGAACACTTGCACGTACTAAATCCGTTAAGTAGTTGAACTTGAAACTTAAACTTCTAATAGTTTTCTTAATTCTTTCTAATTACTTCTCCTTCCGTCTTGTTTGTTTTCAACCATAAAAATAACCTCCTTTCATGTAACAAAGCACGCGTCAAATGATCTCGTTTATCCACAACTTTATCAACAATATGTGGACAGGCATGTCTGCATCCGAGCTGATATGAATGAAATGAATCATGTGCATCTGTTATAATTGGTCAATCTTGTGTGGAAAGGAAAAATTCAGCAAGATGTTTTGTGCTTGAGGATGATCAATACTGTCCATGAGGTCCTTCTTATCAAAGACACAGCCCAATATGTGCAACTATAATGTTTATCATCTCTTTTAAGTTCTGTATTATAATGTTTGTCCTCGCAACATGAAGCTTCATTCCAGCCTCGACTATTTAGGTTATGCACATATGGTGGAGTTTTGATATTCATCTAAGCTTTAGAAATCGCCTGCTCGAGATATTTGAATGTTTGATGATAGTTAAAGACCCCCATAAGCCAGAAATCAAAATTGTCCACTGTGACTATATTTATGTACTTCTGTGTTGGCTTCTCAATATTTTGACTTTGGTTCACACACTTGATATTCTTCAATGGAATGGCAACCTGTACATGAGACATATACATACCATTAAGAATTTTTAAAAATCTTGATTTAGATAAACCGAGAGATATGAATAGGTTTGTGTGTATATTAATCTGGGACTTACCTTATAGCGGATCCTACGCATTTGACCTTTCTGATTAAAGACTTTTATTGATCTGTCACTGCAAAAGGCAACCTTTTCATTGGATATGAAGAAGAGACCAGCTAGAGGGCCAGATGTGGTGGATAGATAACACTGCGAAGTTTTCAACAGCCTCTCGTCCTCACTCACACTAAAATACCGCATAAACACTTTCTCCACTCCACCCACTTGAAGAATTTGAGCCCCTAAGCTCAATTTTCTCTTTATTGTTTCAGAAATGTTTGCTCTCAGTCTTACTGAAATATAAGAATTATATATAATAGGATTAGAAATGATCAATCAACGACTATGAGGAGTTTAGCTGATATAGATATTGCAGACGAAAGGCATGGACTTCATAAACTATGCAATTACAATTGGAAACACATCTGAGTCTTACAAGGGTACTCACCATGTTCTTGGACTTTTTGTGAGAGACTATCAGCCTTCCTAGCAAGCCTTTTCTTGTTCGAATTTGTTAAACCTGAAACGATAACGCACTCTATATTGGTAAAACCATCAATACAGATGTTCATGATTCGTCTGTAAAGGAAACAAAGTCTTACTTTTGCTTTGATGTTTGGATGTATATTGACATTGATGAGAGCTAGAATCAAGTAAGTATCTGTTAACCGAATTTTTGAACTGATGATATATGATTGGAGTTCCAACAACTAGCTCATGAAGAAGTGAGGTCTGCATGTTGAATGATGATTACTAAGGTTTGTGTTTTGTTGAAAACACTAACACTAGGTGAAGAGGAATGGTTTGAGCTATTAGAGGAAGCTATGCTTGCTTGGTTTGATCAGTCCCTTTGTATTCTAAGGAGGTAGTATTTATAGGAATAAAAAGTAGGAAGTGAATCTTGATACTATTGTGGTATGACTCAACCATGATCTTGGTTGATGTAATAAAGACACTACCCACATGGCAACTTGAAGGGCTTTTATTCAAGATAATATTTTGACATCATGGATTGTTTTCTTGCTTTTGGAAAAAGATGGTAAAGAAAGATATAAGTTAGCTTTTTCAAAAGTTTCAAAAATAAATCCTTGAATAGGTTTGTTTTTAGAGAAAGGTTAATTTATATTTCTTCAGGAGCAAGATTCCATGGTGTATGTGACATGTCGGCCAACCCTTTGGAGAACTGTCCTCTTTTGGAAAATTGCTTTAAGAAAATTAAACCAAAAAAGTAAATGTATACCAAATCAAAATATGTAATTGTGTGAAGATGCATCGGCAGAGCTTTATGAGTTGGCATATTAACTTTTTGATGCTACACTTGTCTAAATTCTCTTGCAGTAAGGTAGGTATATACAAGTAATATGATGGCTAAGTTTGTTCTGTGTGACCACTTATACCATAGTTACGTATTACTGCAATTAAAAAGATGGCTCGACCATCATTTTCACTTTCGCAAACATACATATGACTAAAATCTTACTGAGGCTTCTCAATAATAGTATGATCAATTAAAAGTTGGGATGTGGCGTGTAGATTCTAGTAAGGGTAAGAATTTCCAAGCTTACATGTGTAGTAATTTAAACAAAATCAACTAATAATAGAAGAAAAGTGCAAGTTAATGTATCAACAGACATACTGGTTATAATAATATCTAATAATTATGCTATGTCTCGAATGGGACCATATTTTGTTACTTTTTGTTTTTGTCTGAGTAAAACCATATATATTTTGTTACTTCTAAATAGGAGGGGATCCAAGTAGTGGCGGATCTTGTCTAAAATATTGGAAAGGACGACCAATATTAACTGAAATATTATAGTTAAAATTCATAAAAATCATATACAATTTTATCTAAAAAAAATCACCGCAACAACTCCTACACAAAACTAAAGTTCTAAATATACTATATTTGACAACTGGATAGCCTATCCTAGTCTTAGAGAATCAAAATTACCCTACTGAAATGCATGTGTAAATAGAGAGGGTACTAGAAAGAGACTATGTGTGTAAAATAAAATTGTATCAAGAGTATTTAAGTAATGTCTTACATACAAAGAAAGAAAATTGGGGTATATTGTGACATCTATATATCGGTCGTTAAAGAGATCCGCCACTACGTTCAAGCATTGATACTTTAGAGTTTAGTATTCTAATTTAACTAGTGAATTGATTTCATGGCAAATTTTAGGGTGGACCACTTTGATAAGCGGTCCATCATAGAATGAAATTTAAAAATCGTTTGAAACTTCAACGATGATAAGAAGTTGCCTTCTAGTAGTAGGAATTCATAATTCTTCTCATCCTCAAGGAAGATACATTGACTTGGTCGATGCCAGTTCGATAAAAAAAAGAAAACGACTCAAAACCTAACTAATATTTTTTTTCTTCTTCTAGTTTTTGTGTAAAGCAACATCAGCATTGTCTCAATTCGATGAAGACTGTGAGTTTCTGCTTCTTAAGAAGAGTTCATCGTTGCTAAAGTTTTAAATAATTTTTGGGTCGTATTTTTGAATATCATTCAGTCCAAATTTCAAATTAACCCAACATGTTTGGTAATGTGGGAATGATTTGGCAATATTCCAAATTTCACGAAACCTTTAAAATTCCTTTAAAGACTCTTCGCATTGCAGCACACAATGTTAATCTAGCTGGCATGAGACATTCTCCATTTTCTAACTTAACAAAATTCCATGTTCCATGGTCATATATATTATTCTTTTTAATATTAAGTTTACCATTCCTTCCTTATCCTTTAACCATATCATATCCCTGTCAGCAAACTCACTTTATATACTTTGACCTTGACCCAACTAACAGTTCAGCTGGTTTTTTTTTTTTTCTTTTGTTGAGAGATAAAATACAATTGTTGCACATCTTAACTTGAATAAAAAATAAATTAATTTGGTCAATGGTAGGATTAGAGATGCAAGACTCGTCTTTGAATGATGTGGCGATTCCCTTTTTCAGAAACATGTGCACCATCTCTTAATTTTTTTTTAGTCCTTTCAATTTATTGAAATTAACCTGAGTCAGTTATTATTCCAAATTAAATTAAACTACAAAAATCTAGTTCTATGTCGCACGTTCCCTATTGGCCTACTCTACTATGTCTTTTGAACTACAATAATCTATTAGTTATTTTAAGTTTGATTTTTTGTAAGGGTCGTGTTAACTTGTGCCTTTAGGATACATATTAAGCAATAAAAAAAAACAACTTTACATTAAAAAACATAATATGTTAACATTTAAGAAGTTGAATACACGACTTTTGATACGTATATTTCTATAAGAAATTCCTTAACATATATCTTTGAGGACACAAGTTAACATTTGCCTTTTTCTAACTACTCATTTACTATCCAAAAGTTCCTATTGGAACCTTCATCATCATACACAATATGTGATCATACACAATATGCACATACTTTACCTGTGATGGATCAAGGAATACAACAACACGAGTAAATTTGATTGTTGTAAATTCAAACATTCCTTTCAAAATTCAAGTTCGCAAAACAGAAAGTGATGTAGATGAAATTTCTAGCATGAGCTTTTTACATGCCACGTGACAGAGCATGGAGATGATGTGGGGGTGATTTTTTGCTATATATTTCCTTTTCCACGAACCATAACCATTGGTGTAACTTAACCTATACTTCCACTAGCACATGATGTCCACATCATCCCCAAATATTGATTGTTTCTTTTTTCATTTACCAATTTCAGGTGCCATGGCATGGCCCTGTCTGTATTCTTTTGTTTTACAATACTTTACTATATAGTCTAGTAAGCCACAAAAGTAAGAAAATAAAGTTGAAACAAAACGTGTTTTGCCATCAAGCACGTGACATTGTCCAATTAAACCAAACCATCACTTGCTAGTTCCCATTTTCAAAAGGGTGACTTTTTCTAAGGATCCAAAAATTGTTCTGATAAATGCATCGACATATATTCTATATAAATAAATCAATTGAAGTCCAACCACCCATGTGCCAAGTTTATGCAGCCTTTATATCTATGTTTAGAAGTATAACATACCATGGGAGACTTTAAACATAAAAAAGTTGCCTTGCTTAAACAAATACTTCCATTTCATATTTTTTTTCTTCTTCGTTAGACAACTAAACATGCAATCTTCAACTTTTGGATTACTTAATCCATTTAGTCTTCATGATGATCCCTTGCTGACTCATCCCACAATAAGTCAACAGTGACATTGTTTCCTCTTGACTTTCCTTTCGGGTTGGAAAACCAACATCGGCTTCACCCGCAAAAAATAAAGAGATAAACGATAGACAAAAAGAGAAGGAATACAAGGACTCATCAACCTAAATTACAAGAGCTCATCAATACTTTTCACTAGCTAGTCCTTTGCACAACAACATCCTCAAAGATTTTAACTCAAGTTACACAAGGAAGCCTTCTTGAAGATAACAAACAGAAATGAAGACATCATTCCTTCATGAGCTACTTAATGGAATTTCTATCACCTCAACTCATTCAGTTGGGAAGTCATCAAAGAGATACTTGGCTGATTCTTCTGGCATATACAACAAATCTATCACAAAATCAAAGCAAGGTATGGACAAACCTACATTAACAAAACTGTATTTCATAAATACTTCTTTCCAATTTAATATAATTTAATTGATCATTGTCATTTTTATATTTCAGGTAAATTTAATTCAGTTCTGACTAAGATGAACATGTTTGGGAGAAAGGGTGATGGTTTTGCGCATGCAGTCTGAGAGCATGGTATGTAATCTTGAAGCACTAACCTTCAATTTTTCATTGATTCCAAGAGCATTGTATAGAAGTTTCCAAACTGTTATGATGTATAATTTGAATTTTGGCGTGATTGGAAAATCGAATGAAGTTGTAACTGATAATGGCTTGAAACTGTTACTGTAACCTGCAGTGAGACTTGGACCAAAGATAACAGATACAATAAAAGGGAAATTAAGGTTGGGAGCCAGAATTCTTCAAGTTGGAGAAATAGAGAAAGTGTTTGTGCAACTTTTCAACGTACAAGACGGGGAGAAGCTGTTGAAAGTATTACAATGTTACTTATCAACCACATCAGGTCCTATAGCTGGCCTCCTCTTCATATCCACCCACAAAGTTGCTTTCTGTAGTGACAAATCCATCAAGATCTCCTCACCAAAAGGAGAATTGATTAGAGTTCTCTATAAGGTGATTTTCTTACTTTTTTATAATGTCCATGTAAATGCTCTCATTCCCTTTATCTTTTCATCACACTTAATTTGTTTACTATTTCAGGTCTCTATTCCACATGAAAAGATACAGCATGTCAACCAAAGTCAAAATGTGAAGAAGCCATCAGAAAAGTACATAGAAATAGTCACCGTAGATGGGTTCGATTTCTGGTTTTTGGGTTTCTTTAATTATAAGAAAGCTTTAAGATATCTTCAACAATCTATTACTCTAGCTCATAGGGGAGAATACTAGAAATAGAAATGAAATTGTCCATCTTCTCTGCTTCATCAATTATTCTTTGAAGTTGCAAAGGTTTCAAAAGTGTACAAATATGATACATAGTTAATTTCTAAAAAACCTAGTTGTTTCTTGAACTTTTGTTTCCATGAGTTGTTCCTTAAAGTGTGAAAGTCAAACTTGACAAAATTAAGCATGGGACACATTTCTGTTAAAATCTGATTACTATTCATTTATGAAACATTTCTCCACACATTTCTGTTAAAATAAGAAGTTGAATTCTATCTGCTTCTGAACAGTGAACTCAGTAGGAGAAAAAGTTTAAAAACACAATTCAACCCCCCCTTCTTATGTTTTTCTCACCTTCACTCTCAGTTTCTTTCTCAACAAGACTTTTAAAATGTTTAAAAGTATTGAATGCATCAGATTTCTCTACCAAAAAATAAATCCAAACTTTTCGAGTAAAGTCATCAATAAAACTGATTAAGTACCTTTTGCTGCCATTTGATATGGGAGTGATGGGACCGCACAAGTCAGCATGAATTAGTTGAAGCTTTTGTGATGCTCTCCAATGACTTTTCTTTGGAAATGGATTACGGTACCATACATGATGTGCATATTGTCGAGGAAGCAGAGAATTGAGGCAGACCATGAACCATTTTCTTGAATTGGAGTGTTCTTGGGCCTTTATAGCTCAAATGGCCAAATCTACGGTGCCAGAGGTGAGACAAATCTCGAGAGGTTGTATGGAAACAAGCTTCCCTTCTTGGTTGAGACATAGCTAACAGAAAAAACATCCTATTAGATGTCATTTCTGTTTGGATAATTAATCCTTTCACTGGATGGTAAATTCGCGGTAAATTCGACACTTATAATGTTGAATAACAATTGATAATCCTTTTTGTTGTAGCTGACCAATGCTCAACAAGTTATTCCTTAACTCTGACACATAAAACACCTTTGTGACTACATGAACAGCACCGCTTACTAACAGCCTTACATTTCCTTTTCCTCTTACTGACATCCTTGAATTATTTCTCAGTTTCACCATCTGTGTAAAGCTTTTGTTTAGATCACTAAACAACGTTTTGTCTCCGCACATATGATTGCTGCATCCCGAATCCAGAAACCACACATCCTCTCTTTTTGCTTCATTATGATCCACATACGACATCAGCAACATTTCTTCATTATAATCAAGCTCAACATAATTAGCTTCTTTGCCTAAACTAGGACACTCATATTAAAAGTGTCCAAACTTGTGACTAGGGATGGGAATAGGCCAGGCCGGCCTACAGGGGCCTACGGCCTAGCCTACGTCAGGCCAGACCAGGACAAACTTTTTTTTAAATAGAGAAGGCTTAGGCTTTTTTAGAAGCCTATTTAACTTAAAAGGCCAGGCCACAGGCCATTCAAAAAGTCTCTTAGGCCTATTAGGCCGACCTATTTAAGTAAATTTAATAATATTATTTATGATTATATTATATTTTATACTTTAAAATAAAATAAAAATTTGTTAACCTTTACAGTAATTTAAGCTATAAGTATACATGCATTTTTTGCATATTCAAATGTATTATTATAAACTAGAATTGAAATATGATACAATATATAGTCAAATCTTTAAAAACTCATGTTGATTATCAAAAGAGAGTTTAATCTAATTGATTTATTAGTTCGCTAGTCTATTTAAACTTCGATCACATTGCTTATTTAAAGATGTTCATATGAAATAGGCTTTTAAACAGGCTAGCAGGCCATATCAGACTTTCAAAAGGCTAGGCTCAAGCCTAAAAAGTAAGCCTATGACAGGCCATAGGCCAGGCTTAGGCCTCAAAAAAATGTGGCAGGCCAGGCTTAGGCCTTGCAAAGCCTAGCTCGGTCTAGCCTATTTCCATCCCTACTTGTGACATTTGTAGCACTCAACAATGGACCTGTCGAAGGCTTGACGTCCTCTGCCTCTTCCTCTGAATGATCCTCGGCCACGACCTCTTCCTCCTCCTCCTGATCTATTCTCATGTGTTATCTTCAAGGCTTGTTCTTCTGTATCATGCTTATGAAACTTCTGCTCGTGAACAATTAATGAACTTTGCAGCTCATCGACGGACATAACATCAATATCCTTCAACTCCTCAATAGAGCAAACAATGTAATTGTATTTCTCTGTTAAGGATCGAAGTATTTTCTCCACAATGGTAGTATCTACCAATTGTTCACCATACACCCTCATTCTATTGGCTAGAGACACGACTCTGGAGAAATAATCAGAAACATTCTCACCAGATTTCATCTCCAATATCTCAAACTCTTTTGCGAAGAGCTTGAAGGTGTAACCGCTTTACTCTTGCATTTCCTTCATACTTTTTCTTCATAGAGTCCCAAATTTGCCTTGAATTGTTCTTCTGAAGAACTGTGTTATTGTTAATTGTGCTTGTTTATCGTTTTGCACCTACTGAATGGGTAAAGGGAAAGCAAATTGAGGAAGTTTTAACCATTAAGAACACGTAAGTAACTGGTCTAAGAATTTTTTACCTTGTTGCAAATTATGTTTTTGTCTGGCTGAAGTTTGTGTATTACTACGTGGTTTATTTCTTAATTGTTGTGTATTTTTATGTGATTTATTTGTTAATTATATGATATTTTTCGCACTAATGGGGTGAAGAATAGTTATGTGCTTGAGAATATTGGATGATATTCATAAAAGTAACGAAATAATAATATTTTGCCATAATAAGCATGGAAACAGTTCTGAGCTATATCCTATATCTAGTTTTATTTTATTTTTATCTTTCTTCAGTTCGGTAGTGTTAGATTTTAATCAGACTTTAGCTTTGGTGCTTGAGGTTGATGGTATATATAAATTTTGTTGAAGATGGGTTTCTGGCTATTCAAGTTTAGATGTAGAAAGCAAAGATATTTGGTTGGTTTTAGTTTTATGTTTGGGGTTTGAAGATGTGAGCCTTGTTTGGATAAACAGCTTATTTTTCTGCTTATGGTATAAACGATTATCATATAAGCACTTAAGAGATATACTATTTCTATTTTCTATAACACAAGATAAAATAAAGTTAAGCTGTTTTCATATAATTTGTAAGCTGTTTTATAACCTATCATGGAGAGCTTATGAAAATAAGCGGAAAACAGCTTATGAGCATGTCATAGCTGTTTTCACGCAAGCTCACAATGATTCAAGTGTCAATTTTTTTTGAATAAAACTCTGAATTAACCTTCATCACAATCTTTGGCCAGTCCCATCTCCCAAACGGTTGTTGAACTCCCTTTTTAGTGATTTCGCTGAAGAAGGAGTTGAATCTATAAACAAATGAAAAGCAGTCAAAGTTTTGAAAAAGACCGAAGCTTTCTACGATTCTTGGAAGAAACCAAATTAAAGGAAAGTCATGCAAATATTATTTTTTATTACAAGCAAAATGTGTTAAAAAATCAATGAACGAAACGCACATCGCAAAGCTGGGGAAGTTTCTGTCAGCGAAAATCAAGGAAAGAATAAAAGTGAGAAAATTCTGCTATGATATTATTATTGACAATGAATGAATGCTCTTTCTTTCCAATTTCATTATAGGCTGGAAGTTTGAAACAACATATCTCCATTTTCTCAAGTTTTTGGGTTGGGTTTAGAATTTATGAATGTTAAGAATCCTATTTTAATCTAATTGAGTTTTCTATTTTAAATTAAAAATACAATTTTTCAGAATATTAATATTCATGTAATTCTTAGATGAATGTGTGGTGGGGCAAGGAGGGAGATGGGTTTGTAGAGGGTGGGTGTTAGATTTGATACCGAGGGAATATGATAAAAATATGTTGTTTAGTTGATCTAATGGTCAAAAAAAACTTTCCTATGGTGGGAAACAACACCCTTTTCCATGCTAAACCCCACCCAATAGATCATCTCAAGTAAGTTAATCCAGACAGGCCATTGGTTTTGTTCTTTTTCGTAGTGTCTTCTTCTCGTCTCCTTTTTGATGATGATGAGTTGATGAATGATGAATCTAACAAGCCATCATCTTTTGCTGCTATGTTTTGGACCTTTTGGTTTCTTTTTCTTGTTTTTTTTTTGTTGGAAGGAGGCCCTTTTGGTTTCTGAATCGCGCCGATCTGCAGGATTTAATCTTACTACTAAATAGTTTTATCTTTGGTAATGCTTCCATGATTGGTAGTTTTGGTCTGTTTGTTGTTAGTTTTTGAAGTGACAAAATTAATCTTGTGCAGTGAGATTGCAAAGCATCTTAAACTCCCGCCAGTTAAGCTTCACTGCAGCATATTTGCTGAGGATGCTATAAAAGCAGCGGTTAAAGATTATGAAGCTAAGCGTGCCTCGGCTACCGCGGCCACGGGAGACAAATCTGCCACTGCATGATTTCTCCTATTGCTGGAATGCTGGAATGATGATGAAAAAATTCATTAGTATTGTCATACCTCAAATTTTGACCAGTTAAAATTTTTATTCTTATTTTATAAGCATCATGCATCAAATTTTCAAAAGCATTATAACATTTTTCTCTCTGCTTTCTGTTCACCAATTTTAAGGTACTTTTTTTTTATTCTAAGCTGCAATTTCAAGGTTTGAAATATTATTTTTTTTCAAGTAGTATAGTGGCTAGAGCTCACACATTTTAGGGGGGGTGTATTGGATCATGATTCTAAGGGATTTTAAAAGACTTTTTTATCATGAAAAAGTCTTGTGGTATTTGATAAGTGTCAAAAAGGAGTTAAATAGACTGTATATTTTAGGCACTTTGATTACTTGGTTTGCAAGTTATCCTGCGAAAAGCTCACAAATACTGAAGAATCATTCAATTATGCTTTTCACATCTAACACCAACTCTTTGTAGGAAAATACACGCCTGGACACTCTAGAAGCAAGAAAACATGAAGAAATGCAAAGGACAACTTTTCGAAGATCAAAGGAACAAAATAGGCAGAATTACCAGTTTACTGGCCATGG
>Ga0228710_1001095_pt1 | contig 39251 bp, 18 predicted proteins | sample MedpolnodulmetaG_FD_177995 | JGI IMG/M metagenome (GOLD analysis project Ga0228710, IMG submission 177995) | Root nodule microbial communities from Medicago polymorpha collected in Santa Monica, California, United States - pink nodules | ecosystem: Host-associated > Plants > Roots > Nodule...
AGTTTTTTGTCTTTCATTTAGCTATTAAAATAATAATCGCTAAAAAAAAGTTTTAATTCAACCTTGCTAGCTGTACATCTATCTACCTGGAATGACTATATTTCACACGCCACCTAAGCATTGCTTCAAAAATAAATATTCGTTTGTTAATGATCACAAGTTGCACATATATTCATTCATCTGAGTCCAAAAAGAATAAAATTAAAAAGTAGCATATTCACAATATTCATTAATAAAAGAAAAATGTTAGAAAAACTCTATTTCAAACAATCTTTTTTATTGAGTGAAACTGAGATAGATTTCCCTATTTTATGTGAGAACTATTTGTAAAGTGTGAGATTCATGTAAGTTTCATTCAATAATTTTTTTTAGTGTAAATTATGTATCATCTATGTGATAACTGTGAAGACCAATCTCTTGAATCTTGTGCGACTAAAATGGATGTCATATTCTCCATAAGAGTTTTAACGTTACTGCAAGACATCTGAATTCAAACCTAGAATCTTGGCTAAGCTAAAAGAGACATGTGTTATCTCATTTAAGTGATCTTGGAAAAGTTTCATCCATTATGAGAGTACATGTTATAGATCGTTAGGGAAAAGAATGTTCATAACACTCCTCTTAATAAAAACATAGAGACGGATTTGTCGTTGTGATCATAACTTAGTTAATAGGGATATTGCAATAGACAGCGATCAGAGTTTGATCCTTAAATTTTTCGTTTATTCATCTTAAGAGGTAAAAATTTGACCATTAAACTACTTAACTAAAATATAAAGAACATAGGGACAAATATCTTCGACTTTAAACTAAAGATCTCCAACTCTTTCATTGAATTATTGATCACCTTATCATGAAAATTATATAAATCAAATCAAGTGCTACAAAATACTATTCCAATAACAACTCAACAAGTATGAAGGAGGAATCATATTATATTTATATTATTATCAACAAGAAGAAAAAGTCCACAGCACATATTGGGTAAGAAAGAATCATAATATCACCATGCTTAGCTGGCAACCCAATCATAAAGTTCCAAAACATTAACATATTTACCAAAATATATTGCCTATGTGGATTATTACCTTAGTCCACCTCCTTAAATCCTCAATCATTGAACATTTTTCTCTCACTAAATTTTATTTCCTCTCTCTACAAAAATCTTGTTTCATATCTCTCTCTATAATTCCAAATTCCCCACTAGAATTATTTGGTATATAGTTGAGTGCACAATTGTGGTGGAGAAACAAAAAACCAATCTCTTTGTTTCTTTCTTACAATCTTTGTGTTTCTTCCAAGCTATCTCCTACCATACATATAACACAAACTTTGTATAATTATTATAAGGAGATTGAAGAAGCAAAAGAGATTTATTTTTTAGCCTAAAGTTTTTTTTTATAATGGTTTTCATGTCTGAGATTTTGAGCATAAAAGAAGAAAAAATTGAAGAAGAAGGTGAGTGGGAGAAAGAACGATAAGCAAAAGTAGCATATATACCCAGCAAGCAGAAGTAAAGAAAGATTTATTATAATCCAATTCATATTGTTTTGATCTGCTTCTGCTGGTAATTTTCATCAAACTTCATGTTGTATTATTTTTCTTATATACTTTTATCATGTCTAATTATTTTATATAAAGTTTATATAATGTTTTGTGCCTTTCTAAAATTTAGCAGCAATCTTTAGTATTTTAAATTATGATGAAAGACACATCGTGTTCCTAGTACATGTTTGGAATCAGGGTGAGTTTGAAAATATCAAGGTGACAGCAATGTTTTGTTTGCTCCAAAGTTTATGTTTTGCCAAAATCATTGTCGCACATCGTTACCCTGTCAAATTCACTGCCAATTCAAACATGCGCTTTATATTGTATAGGATCGCAATCAAATCCAATTGATATGGATTCAATCACGATTGTATTGCAATTGTAGAGACATCATAAACCTTAAGACCGTGCAAGATTGCGGTCTAAATTCTTTATTTGATTGAAAGTTTTTTTTCCTATCATAATTTACTATTGGATTGGATTATTTATCTTGTGAAATTTATTTGTATAGACATTGAAAAGGTTTGTGTTACAATTTTTTACTTCTTGTTGTATTTGATGTTAACTTGTTTGTAATTGATTTTTTTTCTCTTCATATAGGGTGATTGAAAATGTCTGCAACAATGATAAGTGATCCAATGATTATATCAACACCAGAAACTCAATCAACAACTAGTAGCATACTAGTTGCACAGAGTGAAGTTGAATTTGCAATATGTGAATGCTGTGGACTAACAGAAGAGTGCACACCAGCATACATAGAAAGAATCAGAGAAAGGTATCAAGGAAAATGGGTTTGTGGATTATGTGGTGAAGCTGTTAAAGATGAAATTGTAAGGTCAGAAAAACTTGTAAGCACAGAAGAAGCAATGACGAAACATATGAACTTTTGCAAAAAATTCAATACTTCAGGTCCTCCTCCTAATCCAGCAGTTCATTTGATTTCAGCCATGAGACAGATTCTTAGGAGGAGTTTGGTTAGGTCCACACCAAGTAGTCCAATTAACAAGACAACTAGAGAAATTCATGGTTCTGGACTTGCTAGGTCTGAAAGCTGCTTCTCTACTCTTTCTGGTTCTTGATGGTATAGGTTGGAAAATCTATGAAGCACTGACACAGACACTGATAATTATTTGAGAAATTGAATAATTAAATGTAACTACATGTGTCAGTTTCTTGTCGGTGTTGGACATTGAATACGTCTTCAATCAGAAATATCGGTGCTACATAGTCGGGAATAGAACAAGATGCAACAAAGGGAATGTACTGTATTTGGTTGGCTAAAAATGGAAATGTGCAAAAGAATAAAGACAGAAAAATCTTTAGCTTCAAGTTAAAGTCTCTCAATTGTAGTTATGCATTACATAACTTTCAATCTGTTAAAAAATTTTGATTTGAACACAATTTGCTCAATTTTTTTGCTTCTACATTACCTGTTACACTTTTTATTTTCAATTCCATTTAATTGTTTGAAAAATGATTGATATATAATTGAAGACAAGCATTTTCACAGTTGGTGCAGTTGATGAATAAATTGGACAAAATTGTCCCTTTTATTGAATTCTTCCAAAATGTCATCATGGAGTTCAACTACTCTTGTCTGTACACAAATTGGTTAAACTTGGTTGAAACCTGTTACAGTTGTTTTGAAGTGCATAAATATAAAAGTAATCTTTACATATTTAGGCATCAATAATTGAGTTGTCCAAACTAGCTTAAATAAATAACTAATCATTGATGCAGTATAAAATTGACTAATCTACTTTTAGCCACTTGAGAGCCTAGTGGACAAATGATTCTTTTGGCATTTGTTTTTAGTTGAGTCAGCTACACATTTCAATGTGACCGTGTCTTCTTGTTTTATCAATAATCAATCTTTCAAAGGTATATTCTTAAAATGCAAAAGGAATACATATATTTATATCTGCCACTTTTCATTTCATGGCTGCTTTGCAGCCTGGATTCTCACAGCTTAGATATTGATGACTGTTTGATCAAGATCGGACAATTTAAATTCAAACTCAGTATTTTAAATTATCAAATAAAGATAAGATCTACAAATTCTTGGATCGTCTGATCTTCATCGAACAACTATGATGTGCTGAATGCGTGAATACAAAGTCCTTTAACTGCAAAGGAATTCAGGAATTTGAATTCATGTCGAATGTTACGTCTTGCCGTGTATAACAAACTTATTCCGAAAAAAAATTGGCTTTATTTCTTGCTTATTCCAAATTCTTTGAGCTTTATTTTTTACTAATGGCACATCATAACAATGTATATTATTTCTCTCTCTATATGGTAACATGTTGTAAATAGAACTTTCTGTTTGCGACAAATCCCTTTCGCTTAAGGTACTTTTGTTCGAGTTGATATTCGAACTTTGGCTCCTTACATTATAGAAGACTAACTTCTTCCGCTAGACTCAACCATGAGTCCATGATTGTTTTGTAAATAGAACTTTGACATAGGAACAAAATAAAATGATTATTGTTCACTTGGTAGTTGAAGGGTCTGATCCTTATGTGATTTTCATCAGAATTCAGATGCTTGGTTGAGATATATTTCTGACACAGCTCACTAACTTGATTGATGACAACTAAGTTTGTGCCAGAGAGAAATATTGTTTGTTGATTCTGCAAGATGGAAGGTTCTGGAATGTAAGAATGCAATCATGTGTCAGGTGGACCTAAATTGATTGGCTTCTTCTTATAGCATATGATGATCAGTAACAGCAGCATTCCCCACATAGTTCCAAGTCACCTATTTTCAATGAACATATCATGTGTCCTAGTTAAAATGGAACATGCAAATGTAACTTCTAAAGTGAAAAAAATTATTGGCTCATGTTAACTAATATTCATGGGACACTGGTTAAGGTAGTCAAAAAAACAGATTTTAATTTGAAAACAACATTTTTTACACTTTTAAAAAATTGACTAAACAAATTTCAATACAATACTATTATATTTGTTACCTTAATCAGTGTCTCGGAGGCACTGTTTTGCATTTCCCAAAATAACTATACTATGTAAAGAAATAATTACTTGTAAATTAAAAAATGTATTTAAATATGAATAAAAAGTGTATTAAATTTTATGTTATTATTACTCTAATTTTTCCAATTTACTTATTGTCTAAACAGAAGCCTGTAGATTTAATTTTACCACAACAAGTGGTATTTTTAGCAGGAAATAATCAAATTCTTTTTTTCTAGTCCAATACTAGAGATATTTAACCTCTAGCCTGTTTTTTTTTTTATTTTATATATAAAGTTTGAAACAAAATCATTAGCTACTCCATTTCTTTCACTTGTGACATGGTTGTCTTACATTGCATTGAGAAATTTCTAGAGTTGGCACCAATATATACGTGTATTACTTTGTCAATCTTGATCAATTTTAGGAGATTTGAATAATGTTCTTGACAGCTAGGATGAAAACTAATATAGCATAAAAAAATTGAATGTGCTTTTTCGTTGAAAATGGTTGGTGAGTTTCGCTCAGAAAAATAACACCTAAGCCAACCTCTAATAAAAGTCCAAACTCTCACATCAATTGAGTACTAGTTTTTGATATTTTTTTCCTTCCTTCTAGGAAAAGTAGTTGATCTAATTCTCCAATAACATATACTGTAGAATCATTCACATTGCTCTATGCGTGCAGCTTAATTAAATGATGATTAGTGCATCATTTAATATAATATTTTTTTAGGGAATTTAATAGTATAATATAGGCATAAGCCGGTTAAGAATATAGAACCATTGATTTCTTTGTTATAATATAGTATTTCAAAATAATTTGTGTAAGCCCAAGTGGGAAAACTTGAAGGGACCTTAATAATATTTGGCGTGATTGAAGGTAGTCAATGAGTATATTCTGACCAAATAACTTAACCTAGAGGTTATGTGATTGCAAATTGGATCTATTTTTACTATAAAGTGATAAGGTTTGATCAGATGAACCTTGCTTTCAGGCACAGTAGAGTAGAGAATGGGATGGAGAAACAAATCATGTATGTGACAATGAATGGCCTGTTGACCTCCAATGTGATATCCAAGAGACCATGACATAAGGAAGTAAAAAATAATACTAAATATTAAGTTCTTTTTTTAGATAAGCAGCAAACTAATAGTAAGTTAGTTAATAATTATGTATAAGCTAACATGAAAATGTCAAAACTTTAATAGTGTGTTTGGATGGAAGAAATTTTGGATGTAGTGTAATTTTGTAGGGTAGTTCAAATTCTTCTATTTAAATTATATTGTTTTGCAAATAAAATAAAAATTTAAATAAAAGGATTTTATAAAGTACTTAAAAATTTAGAATTTGATATTACTTTCTTACTGTACAAATGTGAATTTTAAATTGGTCCTCATGAAAATTATGCAAGTTGGTTTTGCAGCTAGAGTCTTTAGGAAAAAAAACTAAATATATGTAATTTTATTCATAAAATAAAATTAGCATATCATTTATAATCTGTAAGAACATTTTTTGAAATTACTATCCACATATTGATTGTTGTTTCAACTTTAGTTTTTGCTTGAAAACATATGGAAATTACATATTTAACTCTAACGGTACCTAACTGCCGTTCGGCTTCCTTCGTTTTCTTTGTTCTTTAATGGTAGTTAGTTACTGTTGGAGTTAAATGTGTAACTTTAATGTGTTTTTAAGCAAAAACTGAAGTGGAAACAGCAATGATCAATGAATTATACCAACCAGTAGGGCACTAGCACATATGTGAACCCATTTCATATGAATTTTGATCTTATGACCCCTTCAGTACTCTTAGTTCCTCCAAAATGATGTTTTTGCCCTTGAACATAAAATTTGGGAGTTATTTCTTGTTTGGTTGGTTTCAGGAGTTATTTTCCAAAATGTTCCGTTTATATGTCAGAACAGCTCGACTCTTTATTTCTATTTTTTTCACTCGACCTCATTCCTCTTCTAAAGTTTGTGTTTTTGGGCAATTTTTTAGGGTTTTTAATCATAATCATAATTCTTTCATGAATGAAAGAGAGTTATTCGTCACTCTTTTACGATCAAATAAAAGATAGTTTAAAAGTGTCGTTTACATTGTGTTTCTCCTAGTTAAATATATTGTAAGAGATAGGGTCCAAGTTTCAAAAATATTCGTAAGTGTTTGTCAATTGTTTTGAATTTGTAAGATATTTTTAGCATTATAAACAGTGACACATTGGGCTGAAAGAAGAGAAAAAACTCTTTCAAGGGCTTAATAGGAGGATTGGGGTTTTGTTTTGCCAATAATTAGGTTTTTTTCTTTCATGTTTGCCATATTATTTTTAGGAATAAATTTCTCAAAAAAATAAGGATGAAAGTTTTAATCCCAAGTATTTTTTTCCAAAAAGATGTTTAATTAATATTATGATATTTCTCAAAACCTTTATAACAGTGAGTTTAATAAATAGTTACACAAGAATTTATTCTCATCTTCGTGAGAACTACATTACCACCATTGTTTTTAGGAAAAAATTTCTATTCCTAATAACATTTTATATCTGAAAATTAAGTTTGATAAACTTGTAATAAATATAGAAATGCATATTTTCTGTCTTTTATTCAAAGAAATCTATCGACCAATTTTGTTTTGAAAAAAAAACATTTATTTACAACTATTTTTTATCAAGCTAAGAGTGAAAACTAATTTTTATCGAGTTAAGAGTGAACGAAGTCATCAATAGCATTTGGAAGCTTATGAATTATCATTAGTTGTTAACTTTCTATCACTTCTTAAAGAAGAGGAACAATTTTATGAACTAGCTAGCTAAATATAATTTGGGGCACACCATTGCAAAGTGTCTTGAATTCAATGTCCAACACTTTTGACTAGTTCTTTGATGGTATATATCATGGAAACTCGTTTCTCTCGTACTTAGTTTTTGTAAAAACTTAATTAATTTAGTAAAATACAAGTGAAGTTGTCTCATATGTTCTATTTATTCAAAGAAATCTATCGACCAATTTTGTTTAAAAAAACACTTATTTACAACTATTTTTTTATCGAGCTAAGAGTGAACAAAGTCATCAACAGCATTTGAAAGCTTATGAATTATCATTAGGTGTTGACTTTCTATCACTTCTTAAAGAAGAGGAACAATTGTATAAACTAGCTAGCTATATATAATTTGGGTCACACCATTGCAAAGTGTCTTGAATTCAATGTCCAACTCTTTTGACTAGTTCTTTGATGGTATATATCATGGAAACTCGTTTCTCTCGTACTTAGTTTTTGTAAAAACTTAATTAATTTAGTAAAAAACAAGTGAAATTGTCTCATATGTTCTAGCTCAACTGGTAAAAATGTCAAAATTATTAGGCTGAACGTTATGATCGGTTTTTGAACCCCAACACCTCCACTTATGTGTATGAGTTTGTAATGGTTTGTCATTTCGTCTATTTAAAAAAAAAAAGTAAAATGAAGTATTTTAAAATAATTTCTTCAAATAAAAAGTATTTTAAAACAATATTTTTGTTATGAAACTTTTTTTTGAACAATCAAAAATGAAGTATAATAAACACAAAACAAGCAACCCCCACAGCACAAGGTGTGGCAAAGGAGTTACTAAAATACACAGTGTCAGTGAGACATATAAAAAACACATTAGGTGATGTCCAAACATTGTAAAGGATTCAAACACCACTTATCAGTGCCAAACATAAACGTAGCATTTTTTGCTTTCAACCAGGCTAGAGACACATATTTCACTTTATCCAACAACCTGGGAATAGGAGTTACAACATTATTAAACACCCTATTATTACGCTCATGCCATAAGACCCATACACAAAGGAGCCAAATGAGCTGAAAGAATGACCTCTTTGCTTTGCCACCACCTGTTGAATACACAAACTAAAGAAAATGGTTGGACAAAACATTGGTGTTGACACCCATAAAACCAAGCCAATGTCGCACCATAGGCCATAATGAAGAAAAATCACAGCAAGCTAAAAATAAATGTTGCACCGTTTCTATGGAACCACAATCTGAGATATACTGAGAGGCTTCTGATGAGATGACCCCTATCGTCACCAAGTTTGATTTAGTAGGCAATCTGTCCCGAAGCAACCTCCAAACAAAAACAGAGACCTTCAACGGCACCTGGTTATGCCAAATCATAGATGCTACTGAATCCGCAAGAGGAGTATCCTTTATGGTTAGCAATTGATAAGCACCACGTACTGAGTAACCCCCTTGAGGGTCCGGTAGCCACACCCACCGATCTGAAACATTAGCATGCAAAGAAACATCAAGCAGTTAAGTCCTACACTCCTCTAACGCCTCCTCCTCCCAAGTCAACAATTTCCTTCTCCACTTCCACGCTTCCCCCCTGCGTCACACCAAGTGAGAACAAATTCGCCACCGTAATGGATTTGTTCTCGTATAAATCAAACAACCGACGGTAACGCACATACAGAGGGACCGAACCTAATCATTTATCATACCAGAACAACGTATCAGACCCATCCCCCACCTTCTTCGACACACATTCCCCAAACCAATCACCACTCACACCGTCGCCCCCATCCCTAACCCGAGCTACCTCCCTCCACCAAGCAGAACAACTCTGGCCCCCAACCTCCCACCTACTTCACCATAGCGGGCGACTAAAACCCTATACCAAAAATCACCCCTATCAACCAACATCCTCCAACACCACTTGCCTAACAAGACATAATTAAACTCCCTCAACTGTCTAACCCTCAACCCTCCATACTCCTTCTGCAGACACACATTATTTTTGTTATGAAGCTATTAGAATAAGAACAAGAAAAACAAGATTAAAGAGAAGAGAGATGATTATATTATTCTCTTGTGTTGTACAATGATGTTACATGTGATTTTTGTTTACAAAGAAATACAATGACATCACTTAAGAGTTAAGTACTTAAACGAGAAATATAAATATGTGTGACTTAGAAGATAAGTAATATGTTGTCATTTAAGAGATAAGCACATCAGTTCATGGACATCCAATTAGTAACAATTTTAGTACTCTTGTTATAACAAAAAAGAAAAATTTTGCTCATCAATAAAAAAAAAAACAAAAACCAACGTGTTGAAAACTCTGTTCTTCTGAACAAGGAACAAGTTCTTTCTGCAAATTCAACAACTCAAATACCCAAATCGAAAACCCTAATCGCATACCTTTCTTCAATTCATCGGGTAAGTTTCACCGTTTCTTAATTTCCACGCCAATTATTTCTAATGCAAAATTTTCTCCATCAAATTCAGCTTCAGTTTGTCTCACTTCCAAATCTTAGGGTTTCGTTTCGCGTTCAAGAAACCGAAACCCTAGAAATTTTTCAATTAATTTGTAGCTGAAATTACATCACAAACGATCTTTGTGTTGATAATTGATTTGAAATGAAGGCTCTGAATGCGTTATTGGGTTTAAAACGCAGAAAAATCCATGGGGTTTTCAATGGTTTATGTGTTATGGTTGTGTTCTTCTTTTTTTACAATAGGGAAGATATAATTCGAAACCCACTTCTTAGACAATCTGGTTATTTGGTTAATCAACATGGTTTATCTCAAAATTTGATTTTGAAAAATGGGGTTTCGGTTATTCACCGTAGAATGGTTGAAATTGGGAATAGTACTAATGCTTCGAGTGTAGTTGGCAGTGAAGATTTGGGTGTGAGTACACCGAGATTGTGCTTTGGATTGCTTCAATATGATGGTTATGATAGCCCTTGTGAATTTTTGAAGGTGAATCCTCAGTGTAGTTCTGAAGGGTATATTGATTACTTGAGGTTTTTCTATTGTAAATGTCGAGGTTTTAGTGCTCTTGGCTATCTAGTATTAGGTGTTTGGCTTGCTGCTTTGTTTTATCTCTTGGGGAACACTGCAGCGGATTATTTTTGTCCTTCGCTTGAGCACCTCTCGAGGCTTTTGAAGTTGCCTCCGACTGTGGCTGGTGTTGTGTTGCTTCCACTTGGGAATGGTGCGCCGGATGTGTTTGCTAGTATAGCATCGTTTGTGGGGACTGATACGGGTGAAGTTGGTCTTAACAGTGTGTTAGGTGGGGCTTTGTTTGTTACTACTGTTGTGGTTGGAACTGTTTCTCTTTGTGTTGCAGAGAGGGATGTTCAAGTTGATCGACGATGCTTTATAAGGGATTTGAGTTTCTTCTTGTTCACTCTTTTTTCGCTGTTTTTGATTTTGTTTGTTGGCAAGATTGGTATTGGGGCAGCGATTGGTTTTGTATCGATTTATGTTGTTTATGCTTTCATTGTTGCTGCCAATGAGATATTGCGGAAACATGCACGGAGGTTGAAATTGGATTCTGTGACACCTATGCTTCCTGTCCAAGGAAGTGTGTTCTCTATTGGTTCTGAAGAGGATACTACTATATATAGCTCTTTGCTTGACTTAGACACCGAGAGCGATCCTCCCCATCTCCCTCCTTCCTTGCCTCAGTGGATGTGGTCTTCGAATGTGGCAATATATTCAAACCAGGCAAGTAAAATCAATCATTTAGATGATGAAAGGCCTCCTTGGGGGTGGAGTGATGGAACCACAGAAAACACCAGGTCGTCGTTCTCTGTTTCAAAGCTTTTCTTACTCATGGAAATGCCGCTTGAAATTCCTAGACGGCTGACTATTCCAATGGTTCACGAGGAAGTATGGTCGAAGCCGTTCGGTGTAGCCAGTGCTTCATTGTCTCCTATTCTCCTAGCCTTTTTGTGGAGCACACAAGATAATGTGAGTAATACGAGTATTATACTTGCTTATTGTTTTGGCATTTCTTTCGGAAGCACACTTGGTATTCTTGCATATAAATACACAGTGTCTGATCGTCCGCCGTCTCAGTATTTGATACCTTGGGTTCTTGGAGGATTCGTTATGAGCATAGTGTGGTTCTACATAATAGCAAATGAGCTTGTGGCTCTATTAGTAGCATTTGGTTTAATGTTTGGAATTAATCCATCAATTCTTGGTTTAACTGTATTAGCATGGGGAAATTCAATGGGAGATTTAATGTCAAATGTTGCATTGGCATTGGAAGGAGGGGATGGAGTTCAGATTGCTTTATCTGGATGCTATGCAGGTCCTATGTTCAACACACTTGTTGGTTTGGGGTTCTCATTGCTGCTTGGTGCATGGTCGAAGAAACCTTCTTCATACGTGGTGCCTAAAGACGGTAGCTTATTTTACACCATGGGGTTTCTTATCACAGGACTGCTATGGGCACTCGTTGTTTTACCGCGCAACAACATGCATCCCACCAGAATGTTGGGATTGGGTCTCATTGCCCTTTATGTGATATTTCTTTCTTTCAGAGTGTGTACTGCAATGGGATTAATAACAATGTATGGTTTAAGTTAGACTTTTTTCGATTGATTTACGTTGTAATCATATTGATCATGGTTTCTACTTCTTATTGAGCCATGAGCTGTAATTTCTGTCGTGCATATAGCTGATATATAGGACAGGAAATTCAGGAAAGGAAAAATTAGTCTCCATGTAGCATGAATGAGTTACTGCTCCAGTTGAAAATGCTTTTGCTGTATATTCAAACATTTTGTTGAAAAATGGACTCCAAAGCTACCACTTACCAAACAAACTTTAATCAAAATGACTTAAGCAGTCTAGCCTTGTGGTGTGATTGATTTCTTCTTCGTTTGATCGTGTCTTATCGTTACTTATTACATGTCTATATGTACCAATATTTTGCCATTTGATTGAAAAATGAACTCCAAAAACTAAACTGAATAATAATTCCTTATGACATTTGCTAAGTCAGCTGTCTTAAAATTTGTGTGTAATCTTGCCTTGATATTTAGCAAAAATGTACCTAAGGAAACTGTCCTTAAGAAGGACACTCCTAAATTAGCTGAGAATGAATTAGGAAGTGGCTCATGAACTGATGAGCCATAACAATTAACAAGAGTATTATGAAGAGCATAGTGTGATGAAACTACTGGTTATAATTTTACCTATTTTATAATATATCAATGACCATAAATTTTCCATAATTGTTCAATGTGGAAGACAAACCAATTTCGTGGCTCAAATAGGTGTTGTTTGTCACATTACATCTTTCAGCAACTTCGATACTGCAGAGAATCTCTGACACTTTCATCTAAAAATAACAATTCTACCATTTAATAGTAATTCACAATTTGACTACTTGTCCCTCTATACTCTGATTTTTCAAGTCTTCTTTTAACATAAACAAAAAAAGCAAAATCTGAAAACTCTTTCTTTATCAGTTTCCACTTTCCTGTGTGACAGTCACGTGTGCTTTGTTAACCTCTTGTCACTTTCTCAGGAAAATCTCAACCAATCCAATTTTAAGTGCTCATGTGCAAGTACAAAGCTAACCCATTTCACAAGTTTCTAACTTTCAACTAACCAACAATCAAGTTTCACTTTTTTTTACTCTGCAACCATAGCCATTGCATTTGTTCATTGTTGTAGAAATTTCAAATGGATGGTGAATACAACTATTCTTCAGTGTCTTTAACATCAAAACCTTTGATGTGTCCCAAGTCACCACTTCCAGGGTTTGTGGATTTTCATGGGAAGAGGAAGCAGATGGTTAAGATTCAAGTTTTGGAGAAAGAAATTGGTTTGTTTCAGGTATGGATGTCTAAAGTGCTTATCTTTTTGAGCTAATTTGAGAAAGATACATCAAGCATTATGAAAGCTTTTTTTCCTCCCTACATAAGTTTAATAAGTTTGGTGGATTCAAAGGATATCTATACCTCATTATGCAGACTTCAGATAGTAGCATTCTACATGGCTTTTACACTTTATATTGAAGGTGTGTCTAAGTGTGACACTGACATGTATTTGTGTCAGACACCAACATGACACTAACACTTGTCAGTACATACAATCACTTCTATTTTCTCAAATTATTAACGATGTCTTTGGTCCAGGTCGTATCCGGTTTTCGTGTTTGTCAGTGCTTTATATATGGATTTTTCTATTCCTTCCAAGTCTCACGACCATTTTGTGGTCATGAAGGAATACAGTTTGATTTAAATAGTCTTAGTAATGATCTGAGATGAGATATGTTCAATATATATTCCTCATCACATAACTTTGGTAACATAACATATATGACATTTGTGGTTTGGTTGAGTTGGATACAACTAATTTCTTTATGAGAAGCTACCATTTATGAACAAATGAGAACAATTTTCATTGTTTCATGTATATTGCTCATAGGAAGAGTTAAAATCACTAGAAGGCCTCCACCCAGCTTCTAGATGCTGCAAAGAGTAAGGCTTCCACCTTTTAATGTGTACTTTATATTATTATTATTACATATTATATTCAATCAATAAGGTTTAAAAAATTAAAATACCTATCATACATATATTATTATAGTCAAGTATTCATATGTATGCTAATTTGGAAATAACCATTTTCTTTAACAGGCTTGATGCCTTTGTAGGCTCTATTTCAGATCCCTTCACACCCACGTATGAATCTTCAACTTTTAGATTATTAATAATTTATGCTACAAGTATTATTAAATAAATAATTACCACTGCATCTAATCTAATACAAATCTAATACAGAAGAAAGCACACAATCTCTAAATCCCATTACTTCGGGAAAAAGATCAGGTACTCAGTTTATGTCTATCTAACCATTTCATTTTTAAATATAATTTTTTTTCACATGCTTTCATTTCTAAATTTATGATGTATAATTCAATCAAGTTGTATTGCTTAACATATTACTTCAAAATGTTTAATTCTTCAAAAAAAAAAGACCATTTTTTAAAGGGTTTACAACATGGTAATTGATTTTACTCTAGAAAAATAATTTAGTTTCATAACCACTTTACTTGCAAAATAAAATTTCCTAGTATACTATTCATTTCAAATGATTTATTTTCTTTTTACTGACCTCATTTTTTCTTTTTAACAAAATATCTATTGATGTGCAAACGGGAACAAAAACAGAAGTCCCTAAATATACAATCACTTTTTTTTTATAAATTAAATACATGATCCTTTTGAGAAATTTCTTTATCCAATTTATAGAGTTTATTTAAATTTTTATTGTATTAACAATTTCTTTATAAAAATCCTTTTAACTAATTTACATAATTTTTGTAAGGAATAAGTAATAATAAGATATGAATAGGTTTGATTCCCACGACGTCAATTTGGTGGACTAATTTAGCTTCTTCAACAAAAAAAGATATGAATGGATTATAAATAAATAAATGGTATGAATAGTAAATTTAGTAAAGAAAAAATTGTTAAACATTTAATACTATTATCAATTTTCTTAGTTTTTATGATTTCATCAACATAATCTTATATTTAGGATTGAATGTAGTAATAATCTGAGCTAACTTTTTTTTCTTTGTTATTAGTCTTCCATGGATATGTTGCTCCTACAGTTGCTTTCCTCATAAAAAAATTGCAAAAGGTTGTTGTTCATCATCAAACTCCAAATGTTTTGGCAACAATTGCTTGAAGACTAAATCTACACTCTCCTTTGCTTGTTGCTGTTTGTGCTATTCTTTGTAAAGTTGATGCTGACCCAAGTTTTAATTGCTTAAATTATTGGGTGTTGTTAAACATTTTATCAATAATTGAAAAATATCATAAGCTGCTCAAGTATGTCGAAACATCCAACGCCACTTTCCATATTGTTCACCTAGTGCTTTATTTTTTGGTCAAAACAAAACAAGTGGTTTTTATTAAGGGGGAAAAGACAAGTGATTTTGTTTAACATAATTTTATTTTCATATTTAGTTTGTAGTTCTTATAAGTTAAAATAGTAGGAAAATAACAGGATATATAAATAAAAAATTTAAAGAAAAAATATATATTTTGTCAAAATATTGAGGCGTTATAGGACAAGTGATTTTCCTTAAAAAAAAAAGGGACAAGTGATTTTGATTTCAAATTCTGTGGACCCAACAATCAAAACTCAAAAGCAATATTATCAATTTTTAATCATCATTTGCCAAAGCTGCGTCTGTCGTAGGAAGACACAAAACTGACAAAGACTGAGTGAAAGCTTGTGCTAGAATGCACAACATTAATCAATAGTATCGCTTGTAAGATGAGGAATTCTTCTCCATTTATAAATACACTTTTAAATCATATTTTATCCAATGTGAGACTTTTAACAGCACTACTCATTTTTTTGTTGGTAGTTATGGTGTATACTAGTAACACCACTACTCTTTTTCTTTATTTCCGTCAAAAAAAAAAAAAACTCTTTTTTCTTTATTATTACTTTAGTAGTTTCCATGGATATGCTGCTCCTACCGTTGCCTTGTTCATAAGAAAATAGCAGGAGGTTGATGTTCATCACCAAACTCCAAATGTTTTGGCAGCTTGAAGACTACATCTACACTGTCTTGTGCTGGTTGATATTCAACATTTTATTAATAGTTTAAAAATATTATAAGCTGCTCAAGTATAAAAATCCAACATCATTTACCATATTGTTCAACAAGTTTGCTTAAAAAAAAACAGTTAGTGGTTTTGTTTAATATATTTTGTTTTTAATATTTAGTTTGTAGTTCCTATAAGTTAAAGTAGTATTGCTCAAAAAAAGAAATTAAGTCGTAGGAAAATATACTAGTAAGCTAAGCTTTTCCGCAACTGAATATGAAAATAGAAGAAAAAATAAAAGAATATTTTTGTCAGAAGTGGGATTTGAACCCACGCCCTCTCTCGAAGACCAGAACTTGAGTCTGGCGCCTTAGACCACTCGGCCATCCTGACACTTGATATTAATCATTATGAACATATGCTATATATACTCTAATGTACAGCAAATTATCAAAACCTACTTGTTTGGCAAATAAAAGTGGAAATAAACAAAAAAATCAATTTAAATATGTATTAAGATGATTAAATGTGAAAAATAACATAATATTACCTAATTGTATTTTAATAATCTATGGTTTGGATTATAAGCTCTAGTTTATTTTGTGTTGTTTCTTTATTTGAAGTAAATTGTTTTCACCGGGACTATGTAATACAAGATTTTGATTTTGTCAACTCATATGAGTTTACACAATACAAAAATATTTTTCGAAAATCAATAATGATAGTAAAAATTAACAAAACATAATTTAATGTTGGGATCCGACCATCTTGTATTCCAAAAAGTAAATAATAATACTACATTCATGATGAATACTTAACATTTAAATTTCATATTAAATCAATCCATCATAAAACAAATATGATACAGGGGCTAACATCATGCAAACATGACAACTATGAATAGGGGTGGAAATTGGCTAGGCCGGGCCGGGCTTTGTAAGGCTTAAGCCTGACCTACTTTAAAAATTATAGGCCTGAGCCTGGCTTATTACCCGTCATAGACTTATTTTCAAGGCCTGACCTGACCTTTTTAAAGATCTGATGAAGCCTGAAAGCTTATTTAAAAACCTATTTTACACTAAGGTCTAACAACATCTATAAGACTACCACTAAATAGGCCAAAAGTTATGAAGGCCTAAAGCACACAAATATGACTTATACTAAATAACAAATACTTACGAAGGGTTAATCACACCAATATACCTGCTACTAAATAGCTAAATCATATGAAAGCTTGAGTTTATAAAAAAAACATCAACATTATCAATAATGAAAGGTATATTATATATAAAAAGCTTAATAGGCCGGTCCGACAGACTTAATAGACTTTTTTGTAAGCCTTAGCCTAGCCTATTTAAGTAAATATGTTTTATGAAAAGCTTGAGCCTGACATTTTTATTAAATGAGCTGGGTCGAGTTAGGCTTTAAATAGGCTAGACCGTAAACCCCCGTCGAACGGCCTGGCCTGTTCCCACCCCTAACTATGAACTTGAAGTAATAATGTTTTTCATGGCGGATAGTGAAATATTGTGGAAAGCCAAAAACCTTCCATATAAATACACCATTGCATATTTAAGAATTTTACTTTATCACATAAAAATGTCCAAATTCACACCTCTCTTTTACTTAACTCGTTTTTTTATTTTTTTTTATTTCTAATAATTATTATTCTCGTGCGAGAGAAAACAAGGAAATGGCAATGAAATGGAAGACGACAACATCCCTTACCCTTTCTCACATATAGATCCATGATCTATACCTCCTTTTGTCCAAATTAACTATTTCAAGCTCCCATGATGTAGTGAACCCTCCAACTAATGGTGTAGCTTGAGATGTTACAATTGATTATTCTACTGCCACATTAAGATCTGGTACAAGCATCAATGGCCAACTGATTAGTTATGTAAATGATGTTTATTATTACATTATATAATTATTCACATTGTACATGATCCGTGCGGCAACACGGATAAACGATCTAGTATGTTATATATTTTTTAACTAAGTTAAGCTCACACAAATGTTTTAAGTTTTGTACTACCTCCGTCTCTATATATAAGACTCTTTTGTTAAAATCACATGAATTAAGAAAGTGAATATTTGTATTAAAGTTGTTTGCAATCACTATTGTTTTTACAATTTTATCCTTAAGAGAGAGAGTTAATTTATGTTTTCCATGTGTTATTTATTGTTGATGGAAGAAAAATATGTATAATAAATAGAGACATGTATGTAAATAAATAATTAATGTAGTTGAAAATAGCAGAGAGATCTTATAAAAGGGGAAAAAAATTCTCAAAAGGATGTTATAATCAAGGGGAGGGAGTTAGTAAGAGTTATTTTGATATTGTGTATATTTGTATAAAAATATGACTAAATATTTGAAATGAACCATAAAAGAAACTTCCAAATTTGAAAAAGAAAAAAACACCGTTGTAAATTAGAGAAGTATTAAGTCATTTGGAGTGAAGAATTTGAAAAAGCAGTTGAAGCTACTGAGATGAGTTCAAAAGAAGGTTGCAGAAGCGAACTTCGCATAGCAATTCGTCAACTCACAGATCGTTGTCTCTATTCCTCTTCCAAATGGTAACTTCAGATCTCTAATTATTCAATCCCTCTCTTACGCACAGACACAGACACGTCGACACAAGTAAATTAAAATTAATCGAATATAATCACATGTGTCTCTGTATCAGATACCACACGTCTTCGATCAGAGGTGTCAGTGCTATAGAGCTCATCACAACACACTCTCACCGTTTCATTTTCATTCTCCTTCCTTAATGCAGGGCAGCAGAGCAATTGGTAGGAATAGAGCAAGATCCATCGAAGTTTACTCCATCAAATACGAGGTTTCAGAGAGGCAGTTCAAGTATTCGACGAAAGTACCGAACACATGAGATTACGCCAACAACAACACCGATTGCCGGTGTTTCGTATGTGGCTACTCCGGTTATGGAAGAGGATGAATTTGTTGATGCTGATTTTTATCTTTTGGCTAAGAGTTATTTTGATTGTCGGGAGTATAGAAGAGCTGCTCATGTTCTTCGTGATCAAATTGGGAGGAAATCGGTTTTCTTAAGATCTTATGCTCTTTATTTGGTTAGTTTTTCTTTCTTTCTTTTCAAACACTATTTTGCTTTGTTTATGTTTGTTTTCTCACATGAATTGTTTTTACATACATTGTTGTGGTACAAATGATAAATACTTGTTTTTTAACCAACAAGGTTTTGAAGTTGAACTAAAAAACCCATATTGTTTAGTGTATATGTTTGGTTCTACAGTAACAAGAATTGATTTTGAGTGAATTGTTTCTGTAAAATTGATTATGACTAAAAGTGAGTTGTTGGTAAAATGATTTGTGTTTGGATACATTAATATAAGAGTGAGTTGAACTATAAGTTTGTGTGCAAAAATAAATTCTGGAATTAAAAGTTAGAAATTTTATCTTCAAGTAGAAACAATTCTAGGGACAAAGTCAATTCTACGCGAAAGCATCCAAACATGTTAGAATCAATTCTACACCTCCAGGATCAATTTTGGCCCCTCTAGAAGTGGAACCAAACATATAAACTAAGTAAACATATGGTGTGCACATAGGACAAATTGTACACACGATTGGTTTGTTTCAGTTTGATTAGTTTAGATAAGAACCGATCGTATATTCGAACCGGGTAACAAACTGGTCCAATCTGTTATCATATATATTGAAATAATTTGTGAATTCAAACTTCAACTTCTCATATCTCTAAATCTGAGCTTTTCACCTCATTACTGTTTCTTTAAATGCTTTGTAACTCTTACATTTCTCATTAATATTATGTTATAAACTCATTCTGAAATTGAAGAAGTTAAAGACTTATGTGTTTAGATATTCATAGATATCAACCAGTAACTGTTGTGCGTGAATAGACCATTCTTTTAAAAATCAGATAGAGAGCTAGCCATGTATTTAAATCAGCCAAAATGGTTTTAAATAGGCGGTTAGAACCTGCTTAAGCTGGTAAATTTATAGTTTCTAGAATTGTAATTATTTCTATAGTTTGTAATGTTTTCATTCAGAAGATAATTTTTAACCTGATGAACAAATTCAATGACAAGTTATACCTATATGTTATACTAGGGTCTAGCACACGTGGTTGCCGCGACACCATTTTTATATGGCAGATTTTGACTGGCCATGATATTCCGCTATCCAATATTGATAACACTGATGTCCAGTAGTCCACCTAAGTAATTATAAAAGCTTATTTTGAAAATATTAAGGTTTTTTTACCTTCAAAAGTCAAGAACATTCGTTTAAGATTAAACAAAGGGAAATGCTCAAGAGTGCCCTTAGGACATTGGTTAAGGGGATGAAAATAGAAATATTGTATTGGAAAATGGTGAATTTAAGTTTTTGAAAGTCAAAATATTGTTGAATCCAAAGCAAACCTACTACTTTTGGTTTCCTTAACAAATGCCCTGAACAAGTGCCCTGGCATAAACCCTTAAACAGATTGGCCCTTAAGCTAGGGGCTTCTTTTATTTAGAGTACAATAATGATTTCTGAAATAAAAATTACAAGATTGCATTAAATCAAATTGTTTATATATAAACAAACTAGGCTTTGGGTTTTCATATTAATCAGTGGGATATTATTTGTTCAATGTCCAAATGTATTAGAGACTTTTTGTTTTTTGATTCCTTTTGGACTTAGATGAAGTGGCGTTTTGGAGAGCTTAGGAGAGTTTGATTTTTTATATCTGGGTGTGTACGTTGTGCCGATGGGTCATTCTCGACGTTTGTAATTTAGTACAACCTTTGGTAAAGACAAGATGGTTATGTGAAGGTAGCGCCAGCGGAGGGTTAGAAACATGACATTTATGCATGTGTTTAATTCAATTTTTGTGGGCAAGTCTATTTTGGGTTGGAGGATGCTTGTGCTTATCTGCCAAATAGACTAATTAATTATGCTGATTCTGTTGGATTCCTTTTTTGCGGGATTTTTGCTGTGTTGTCAGTCCTGGATAGCAGAGCGGTCAACCCCAAAACTGGGATAGCAGGGTCTGATGGCTGTAATTTGATATATTTAGGAATTAATGTTATCACTATACAGTTAATACTAATAATAAACACATAATTGCTGAAAAATTTAACAAATTACTCTAAAGCTCTTTGTGCTGCAAATTGCAATTGCACCACAAAAATAAGAAATGCTCCTGTGAACGTGGCCATGACGGTCGCCACACAATTCTGTGTTGCTATGGTGAGTGTGGGGGTGGCTACACAACACTCTGCCGCTCTAACGGCGCTAGTTGCCATTATTGACATCATAGGATAAAGTGCAGTAAATGTACCATTTTTTCAGATCTTTCTTTAAAACATTGTCAGTTGTCATCTAACCCTTTTTAAGAGAATGTTTTATTCCACTTATGCTTACTTTTGTTAATTCCTAGTCTTATCATGCTATAGAACCATCATAATTTGTAGATTTTTGTTATTCCATTTTATCGTATATGTATATTGAGCTCTGTCGCATGCAAATAGCACAAACAACTGATCTGATGCAGTGCATTTTTCTTTCTAAATTATCGTACACAATATCAGTTGAAGCGAACCGAGTTTTTTAGTTTTTGGAATTTCATTTATCCATGCTCTGTACTTCCTACAGGCCGGAGAAAAGCGAAAAGAGGAAGAGTTGATAGAACTTGACGGACCTCTGGGTAAAAGTGATGCCGTGAATCAGGAATTTGTTTCATTAGAGAGGGAGTTGTCTACACTTCGCAAGAATGACAAAGTTGATCCTTTTCTTTTGTACTTATATGGTCTCATACTGAAACAGAAAGGCAATGAAACTTTGGCACGCACAGTTCTTGTGGAATCTGTAAATAGCTACCCTTGGAACTGGAATGCATGGACTGAGCTACAATCCTTATGCACTACAGTTGATAGCTTGAATAGTCTTAATCTCAATAGTCATTGGATGAAGGAATTTTTTCTTGCCAGTGCCTACCAAGAATTAAGGATGCATAATGAGTCTCTGTCAAAATATGAATACCTACTCGGAACTTTTGGTTTTAGTAATTACATTCAAGCTCAAATTGCTAAAGTCCAGTACAGTTTGAGAGAATTTGAGCAAGCTGAAGCTATATTTGAAGATCTGTTGAGGACTGATCCTTACAGAGTGGAAGACTTGGATGTGTACTCCAATGTGCTCTATGCTAAGGAATGCTTTTCTGCTTTGAGTCACCTTGCCCATAGAGTATTCACGACAGATAAATACAGACCTGAATCTTGTTGTATTATTGGGAATTATTACAGTTTAAAAGGGCAACATGAAAAATCAGTTATATATTTTAGGAGAGCCCTTAAACTGAACAAAAATTATCTCTCTGCTTGGACACTCATGGGTCACGAGTTTATAGAGATGAAAAATACTCCTGCCGCTGTGGATGCCTATCGTCGGGCTGTTGATATAGACCCGTGTGATTATCGTGCTTGGTATGGACTGGGACAAGCTTATGAGATTATGAGTATGCCTTTCTATTCGCTTCATTACTTCAAAAAATCTGTTTTCTTGCAGCCAAATGATTCTCGGTTGTGGATAGCTATGGCTCGATGCTATGAGACTGACCAGCTTCGCATGCTCGATAAGGCAATTAAGTGTTACAGAAGGGCAGCAAATTATAATGACAGTGAAGCAATTGCTCTGCACCAACTAGCGAAACTGCATTCAGAGCTCGGACGCCCTGAAGAGGCAGCGTTTTACTACAAAAAAGAGTTAGAGAGTATGGAATCCGAAGAGAGGGACGGACCTCACATGGTTGAGGGTTTGCTCTATCTTGCAAACTATTACAAATCGATAAAAAGATTTGAAGAAGCAGAGGTTTATTGTACACGCCTTCTTGATTATACTGGCCCAGTGAGTCAAAAATATATAATTAAACTTCTGATTTATTTATTTTATAATAACTACACTTTCGATATGAAACAATTTGTTCATACTAAATCATTCTTTCAGGAGAGGGAGACAGCAAAAAGTTTACTAAGAGGGATGCGGTCGACACAATCTAGCTTCACAGATGCTGAGCACTTTCCTTCATAATTTCTCTAATGAAGCACCGGTGCATTTACATTTTGGATTCAATTCATTCTCATACTTTGTGCTGCATCAGCAGAACTAATGGCAAACATGAAAATGATAAGATTCATTCTCATACTTTAATGCATGCTGCTCTAGTAGACAAGCATCATAGCACATTTAAGTCCAAAGTAGTAATTTGGTTTCCAAGAACATGAGTCTGAAGCTAGAAAAACCTTTCCTCTCTTCTATGATGACTAAACAGATTAGGGCATGTTCGATTTTGTAACAATGTAAAAGGGATAGAATAGGATAAAACCAAGTGTTCCATGTTTTTGATTTAAAATAGTCGTAGAATAGGACAAAACAGCAGAAACTATTCCAATGACAAACTATTCCACCTTGTATTTGATTCTAATTCTAATTCTAATTCTTTTTCTTCTGCTTTTTCTGTTCTGGTTGTTGTTCTGTTTGTGTTACTCATTTTTAAGCTTCATTTGTTACACTGTTACTGCTATTGAATTATTATTTAGAACAAAATTGATTGGTGCAACGTGCATCGATGTATTCATTCATTTTTATTTTTAATTATTAGTAGCAACTCCTGATGACTGTCAAAAAAAAAAGTAGCAACTCATAATCACAAAAAGATAAAACAAATACAAATAATTTATCACGACGTCAGCATCAATTCATAATCAAACAAATATCAATATCTTTAATCTTTTTCTTGTCAATAAAATGTGGGTGGAAAAAATAGATGAATGCAAAGAAGATAGTTGTAGACTGCTTCATCAGCGGCAACCATGACATCACATAATTTGACATTATATCAGATAAAAGTAAATACTGATGTATTTTATTTTTCACAAACTTTTATGTCGAGTTTACTTAGAGACAAAGCGAATGAGATGGTTCATACATTAGCTAGAGAAATTATATTTTTAGCTAGTTTGCATACTTTTGTTGATGAATCAACATGTATTATTGAACTTATATCTAATGAAATGCTATAAACCTTTTTCCTTAAAAAAAGTGGGTGGCCTTAGTTTTTGTAGATAAAATAAAGAAAATTGATTTTTGACATTGTATCAGTGTTCTTTTATTTGGGTAAAATCATTTTGTTCTTTAAATTTGTTTTTATCCCTAAAAGACTTGATGCCTTTGTAACTTGTTAGCTCCGTCTGTTTTAAATCTGCTAATCTGTAAACTATTAATTTATGCTGCAAGTCTTAATTAAATAATTACCATATTCGGGAAGGAGATCAGGTACTCAGTTTTTGTCTTCTAACCATTTCATTATGAAATATTAATTTCTTTCACATGCTTTCATTTCAAAATAATCTTTTATAATTCATTGAAGATATTGTTTGATATAAATATAACAAGTTGATGCTCCTCTTCATTAAAAAGTCTTGTATTTGAAAGAAATCTTATAAAATGAATATGGAATTTCGTATAAAATAGTCTTGTATTTAACAAGGGAACTAGTATGGATCAATGAGGTGTTTATATGTTATAAAAATAGTTTATTTTTAGGCACAAACAAGCAGTTTTATAATAGAAAAACTTGATATTAAGGTAAATCCACCACATACAAAATTAGAGAAAATATTGCTCTAATATGAGTGGAAAGGAGATGATCCAAGTCCGCTAAAAAACGTTGCTCAACTATTTCTTCAAAGAAGAGAGAAGATTTAAAATGAGGAAATTTAGAAGGATTTCATATGTTAGTTATTTAGCAGGAACTAAGGCCATGTGAGATGCAAAAAGTGGATGGAAGTTACTCCATCTGAAGGCTTAACTGGAGTTGGTGAAAAGATTAGAGAAAATCCTCAATCTCAACAAATATTTATAATATGAATCTCAAACTTGATAAATGTGAGACAAGGATCTACATAATAATATATGCCAACTTGGATCAGAATTGCATCCAATCGTGGGATTGATAAATCTTTTATGGTTTCATTAGGATCAGACGGTTCAATTTTAAGACGAATTTATTAAATCTAAAATACAAATTTTAAATGATGATTTTCTAATCATAATCGTAATGCCTGCAATGTGCCGATTAAAATGCATACGATTTTAACTCTATGCAATCCAGATTCAATGATCCATTTGAACATCAATTTATCACAACCCTTCGTCAAGCAGTGTATTAATCTAATCACAAGATAAAACAAATAAGAATAAAGATTTTTTTTTTTGTACAAGCAAATAACAATAACTTATCACGATGTCAACATCAATTCGTACACAAAAAAACAAATATCTACATCTTTGATCTTTTTCTTGTCAATACGTGGGTGGCCTGGTGCCTTATTCTCCAAACTTTTGTAAATAAATAAATAAATTAAAAATCCAATACAAATGCAGAGAATGTAAATTAAATTAATAAATTAAATGATTGACATCGAATAATTAACTAACTTTATTAAAATGGTCTTGTTAGCGAGTGTCTTCGGAGCGATCTTTAAGGATTCTAAATTTAGTAATTATTCATTTAAAAAGTCAGCTGCTACAATTTTAAATGCATTGAATACACTACATTTCATAAGAAACTTATTGCTTAAAGTGCTCAAAGTGTAGATAAGTTTTTTAATTTGTTAAATGGTATCATGTTTGTCCTTTACATTCGAATTCGTGGTTTTGAAATATGAAATCTATGTGAATTTGTGTTGGATCCACCATGTACGTCGTTGTTCACCAATTTTAAAAAGGAAGCTAATGAGGAAACTCGTGAATTTGACATGTTAGCTCAGGTGAGGAAGAAGATGGGTTGCAATCTCTAATTTAGGGTGAAGAATTTGAAGAAAAATGAGTTTCAATGAACCATAATTTTAATTTGGGTTAATAGGTCTTTACCCCCTGTAATATAGGTCATTTTCGGTTTTCCTCCCTGTAATTTTATTTTTTTGATTTACCCCCTGTAAAAAAAATTAGTTTTGATTTACCCCTCTAATAGGTCAAACAAAAACGAAAATTTTTTGAAAAAATAAAATAAAATTGGTTTTTGTTTGACCTATTAGGGGATAAATCAAAACAATTTTTTTTTACAGGGGGTAAATAAATTTTTTTTTTTTACAGGGGGAACACCGGAAATGACGTATATTACAGGGGGTAAATACCTATTAACCTTTTTAATTTTAGTGGAATTTGTGAAGTGGGAAGAAGAAGACGTTGATTTGCATGCTAACTATACGACAGTTAATGTTGTTAACCTTATGGATGAAAAAGACTAATGTGGTGTCAATTAAACAAATTAAATAGCATATTTGCACCTTGTTTTTTAAACAATGGATCAACATGAACTCTGAAATAAAGATAAGTACCTAAAATGTGTTTAAGCTTTTTTATTTTTTCCCTCCGATCTTAAGTGGACATAACATAGTAATTAGGAGTTCAGTCGTGAGTTAAATACAACTTGATCGATAATTATTTTATACATGAATTGAGTTTGAATTCTTCTAAACAATTTATTTTTTAATAAGGGAAATGTTAACGAGTGCCCCCGAAGCACTGTTTAAGCATTTTAAATAGTAAGTTTCTTATGAAGAGTAGTGTATTCAATGCATTAAAAAATGTAGCAGTTAACTTTTTAAATGAATAATTATTAAATTTAAAATCCTTAAAAAGTGTTCTGGGGGTACTCGTTAACGAGACCCTTTTTATTACAAGGGACCACTATAAACCTCAAAATAAAGACAAGGGAAAAAAGGTTTAATCCAAATAAAAAAGAAACAAAGAAAAAAACAAGAAGAAGAAGGTAATGTATGTGTAGACTGTAGTATGGTATCGGTCTGATTGTGGAGATGGCAAATCCACAACACCCATATGTCTTTCAATTATTGGCTATCTACTTTTTCTGATCCACCTAATTCATTTTTTTTGGAATTTAATAACCCATAACAACGCCCATATGTCCTTCAATTATTAGAGAGTAACTAAATACCTAAAAATAATATCTCTACCCAATAACCACACAGAGCAATGTCCCCCTTTTCCTCATTTATCGGTCAAATTCAGTTCCCTCTCCCTATCTTCATCATCCATCATCACAATTTCTACTTGTCACACAAGTGAATAAAACCCTATTCCAATTCATAAGGAAAAATCACACACACAAATGGCTTTCCCTCACTCTCTCTTTCTCATCTTTTTTCTTCTTTTCCTCTCTTTCTCTCACTCATCACAACAACATGAACATGAACAACAATCAAACAACTCTCCTCAAACCTACATCATCCACGTGGCAAAACCACCAAAAAATTCAATTTTCTCAACCAATCAAAAAAACCATTTCTCTTCCATTCTCAACACCCTCCCACCATCCCCTAACCCAACAACCATCCTATACACATACACATCCGCCATTCACGGATTCTCTGCCCACTTAACTCCATCCCAAGCTGCCCACCTTCAATCCCATCCGGATATCCTTTCGATCCAATCTGACCAAATTCGCTATCTTCATACTACTCACACCCCCATTTTCCTCGGCCTCACCGAATCCTCCGGCCTATGGCCTAACTCTCATTTCGCTTCTGAAGTCATCGTCGGTGTACTTGATACCGGTATATGGCCGGAACTCAGAAGCTTTTCGACATCTGATGATTCAAATTCATTAAAAACTCCGAATTCTTGGAAAGGAAAATGCGAAATTAGTAAAGATTTTCCTTCTTCTTCATGTAACTCTAACTCCAAGATTATCGGAGCCAAAGCTTTTTATAAAGGCTATGAAGCTTATCTTCAACGGCCTATTGATGAAACTGTGGAATCGAAATCTCCTAGAGATACTGAAGGACATGGAACACATACAGCTTCAACAGCAGCTGGATCAGTTGTTGGTAATGCTAGTTTGTTTGGTTTCGCGAAAGGCGAAGCTAAGGGAATGGCAACAAAAGCTAGAATTGCTGCTTATAAAATCTGTTGGAAACTTGGTTGTTTTGATTCTGATATTCTTGCTGCTATGGATGAAGCTGTTGCTGATGGGGTTCATGTGATTTCGCTTTCGGTTGGTTCTAATGGTTATGCGCCTCATTATTATCGTGATTCGATTGCTATTGGTGCTTTTGGTGCTGCACAACATGGTGTTGTTGTTTCTTGTTCTGCAGGTAATTCAGGACCTGGTCCTTATACTTCTGTTAATATAGCTCCTTGGATTTTGACCGTTGGTGCTTCGACGATTGATAGAGAGTTTCCTGCTGATGTTGTTCTTGGTGATGGTAGAGTTTTTGGTGGTGTTTCTTTGTATTATGGTGATAGTTTACCTGATAATAAACTTCCTTTGATTTATGGTGCTGATTGTGGTAGTAGATATTGTTATTTAGGGTCTTTAGATTCTTCAAAAGTTCAAGGGAAGATTGTTGTTTGTGATAGGGGAGGGAATGCTAGAGTTGAAAAGGGCAGTGCTGTCAAACAGGCTGGCGGGTTAGGTATGATTATGGCGAATACCGAAGAAAACGGTGAAGAGCTTCTTGCTGATGCTCATCTTGTTGCAGCTACAATGGTGGGTCAAAATGCTGCTGAAAAGATTAGAGAGTATATAAAATCGAGTGAGAATCCAACGGCCACGATCAAGTTTAAAGGGACTGTGATCGGTGGTGAAGGTTCGCCTTCTGCTCCTCAAGTTGCTTCCTTTTCGAGCAGGGGTCCAAATTATAGAACTGCAGAGATTCTTAAACCAGATGTTATAGCTCCTGGTGTGAACATTTTAGCAGGGTGGACTGGGAAAGTGGGTCCTACTGATTTGGAGATTGATCCTAGGAGAGTTGAGTTTAACATAATTTCAGGTACTTCTATGTCATGTCCTCATGTTAGTGGAATCGCCGCATTGCTTAGGGAAGCTTATCCAGAATGGTCACCAGCTGCAATTAAATCTGCTTTGATGACAACAGCTTATAATGTTGATAATGCTGGTGGAAAAATTAAGGATCTTGGAACAGGTAAAGAGTCAAATCCATTTGTTCATGGAGCTGGACATGTTGATCCTAATAAAGCACTTAATCCTGGTTTGGTTTATGATTTAAACATTAATGACTATATAGCTTTCCTTTGTTCAATTGGTTATGATGCTAAGACAATTCAGGTTTTCACTAGAGAGCCAACTAGTTATAATGTTTGTGAAAATGAAAGGAAATTTACTAGTCCTGGTGATTTGAATTACCCTTCATTTTCTGTGGTATTTGGTGCTAACAATGGATTGGTTAAGTATAAAAGGGTTGTAACTAATGTTGGTGATTCTGTTGATGCTGTTTACACTGTCAAAGTGAATGCTCCTTTTGGTGTTGATGTTACTGTTTCACCTAGCAAACTTGTTTTCAGTGGTGAAAACAAAACTCAAGCTTTTGAGGTTACTTTCAGTAGAATTGGATATGGTGGTTCTCAGAGTTTTGGGTCACTTGAATGGAGTGATGGAAGTCATATTGTGAGGAGCCCAATTGCTGCTAGATGGAGTAATGGATTTTCATCAGCATCCTTTTGAATTTCCACTTTATTATAATGCTTTGTTGCTGTGGAAATGGAAACACATTATTACCATGCATAGGTTATCTATGTATGAAGTTAATTAGTCTTGTTTTCTTGTAACTTTTCTGTTAGCTTATTGTACAAACTACAAAATAATAATAATTTGCTACGGTTGTTGCTGTTTCATGAAGTTGTGCTCTAAACTTATAAGTAGCTGATGAAGGTCTACTAGTTTTACATATTATCATGTCCATTATACATTACATGTGTTTGCATATATATTGTCATATTCTTCTTCAAACAATATTTTTGGAATGCAAAGCTATCACAATAGAGCAAGATTCTTATGTAGGTTTATATGGTATTCGTCATAAACTCATAATTCATGTCCATTGGTAGCGGTCCACTAGTTGTTTTCTAAATTGAGGGTGTTAGATTGGGACAAATTTGAATATGTAATTGAGTAAATACTCCTCTTTCTTTCTCAAAAGATTATGATATTACACTTCCATCTCATTTTATGTTTAAATATATAGTTTAGTCCATTTAACTTAACATTGTTTTTTTTTTAAGAAGTTAAATTAGCCCACTCATATTAGCATCGGAGAGAATCGAACTTTAGACCTTGAGGAGAAACACACTCTCAAGACCCAAGTCAATACCACCAGACTAACCCAAGTGGGTTCATTTAACTTAACATTGTTAGAATTATGTTTTTTAAATTATACTTTAAAATTTAAATATATATATACTAAATTAATTTTAATTTACAATATTTTAATTTTTATTAATTTGACGGATGTCTTTCCTAACATTTCTTCTTTGGCATATGTTTAGTTGGACGTCATATCTTGCAAAATCACGACGAAAATTCACGTTAACGTGGAAGCTCCACTTTGTAGCTTCTGCATTACACCTCGAAATGCTATGTAGTGAAAAGAAGTTAAATCAAACATTTGCTTAACCTTTTTCATTTTGTGATTGGTCGTTTCAAAACATAGAATCATCTCGCGTCGAAAGATAGATTGCATATTTCTATGGAGATGATATTTCTTTATTTTATTTTTTTCAATGGTAAATGTTACTTTCACTTTCCCTCTTTCTTTTTAGTCATTATTTTCTTTCTATTTCTCTATTTTATTTTTAATGGTAAATGTTACTTTCCCTCTTTCTTTGACTTTTCGTTCTAAGAGATACGTAATATGTTTTACTCTCAAACACATTTGTTTTTTTCTTCTTGGTATTATAGTATACATTTAGGGATTTAAAGATTATTCTATTTGCAAATACAACGTTTATAGAAAATTATTTTTGGAAGCACAGTAAAGATACGTGCATCAGACCTTCACTCATGATATTCTTTGTCCTCATATTCATTCATCTACAACGTTTTATACTATTAAAATTTGAATTCTGCTCTTTATCCAACCAAAAATGCTCATTCCCAATTGAAATGACTATAATGCCCCTGCGTGAGTTAACTCAACCCGTTAGTTGCGTGAGTTAACTCACGTAGCGGTATTTTTGGAATTTCAGTTGGAAATAAGCAAAATGTGTTGGGTAAAAAGCAGACTTCTTGAAATTTTGACCAAATGAAAGGCATAGTTTACTTTAAGCTTTACTTTCTAGATTCATGCAATCACAACTAAATTCATTTGAGAATTGTGTGTGTGTTCATTTTATTTTATTTTCATTGATAAAATAAAAATCATAGTATATATTATGAACGCTTATGAAAATATATTTTTAAAAAATCGATTGAATATTGTTAAAAATTCTGACAAATTTCAAATGCATTCTCTGTAGTTAACTTCCATCTCCTCTATCACAATTGAAAAATGAAAATATTGTTAGAAACTAAAGGAACTCTACATTTTCTTGACTTTGGTGATATTTTATATGTTCTCCACAACGGATGCATGCTTCACTCAAAAATAAATAAATTTATAATAATAAAATTGAAATTATGAACTTATAACACAACCAATACACTTAGATCTGGATCTATTACAAAGATATTATGAAAGCCGAACCAACACAATCACACTATCTGCGAATTGCAAATATAAACTGCAAAAGGCAGTAAAGGGAGAAAGCTACCTATACAAACACACCACTCAAGAAAAACTGAAAGGTTAACCAAGTTAATTGTCTTCTATTGTCTTCCTTCTTAGCCGATCTCTCTACGCAGAGGATACAACAGTCTAGGTCAGATGCATACCGGTTCCTGAATTCATTTTCTTATACTCAATCCATGTCCAACATCAGAAACTCGTCTTCGGTTTGCCAGTTACAATCTTATAATCAAGTGGACACAAAAAGCAGAAGAATAAAAACATAGTAGGGCAGAAGAATGATGCCTATGAAAGTTTACTCAACACTACCAAGTGCCACTATAATAAACTTGATGTTATTGGGTGCTGCGTGTTAATCCTCCACGTGTCACACTTCTGTGCAAATGAGAAAGTCTCCATTAGTCATCACAGATTATGTGCGGGAAATCAGAAAAAAAGAAAGCAAACGGCATTATATATTAATAATTTATCTCTTTATTGAGATAGGTTCTAATTTAACAAGTCAATGAAACAAAAAAAAAAAAAAAACCTTGACGATGTAGAAATCTTATCATTATTCAGATTAAATACATTGACCAACATGCCAGGAAAAAGTATTGGCAAATGCCAAAAACTAGGCTGTTTTAAAAAGAAATCAGGGAAGATATTTGACCTAAAAGGACTCACATAGCAATCATAAAATTGATCCATTTTTGTCTCGGTTATACAGTATGTGATTATGGGGAGTGTAAACTGACCAAGAAGGACAAGTGGATTTGCATGCAATTTTAATGGTGCATTTTTTACGGGCTTTCCCATTCAAAGTTAATCACCAAAATAAAAGGCCCGGATTGGGAAAAAAAACAACATGGTTTATTAGGTAGTAACATTAAATCACAGCACATCCCAGGGATCCTGTCCTGAAAATGAAATAGTTTATATCCATTGACTTAGGCAGAAATCCCTTGAGAAATACCCAGTTGAACGTAGCAGGTAAAACAAGGAACAGAATGGATATATACGAAGGTTAAAACCTCCAGCCTCAGACCAGTTACAGAAAAAAGCAAGCAAAGTGAAAAGTATGCCAATAACTGCATATAAAGGTAAGGAGGCGGAAAAAAAAAATTACCTTCCAGAAATTAGCTGATTCTGAGCACTGTTTACAGGGCCAGGGCCCTTTATATTGCTGAACCGCTTTGCTCTGTTCTCTTGTTCTTTCTCCACACGCATAGCAGCTACCTCCTTTTCCATGTTGGCTACTTCCCTTCTCATCTTCTTTGCCTCAACTTCCATGGCTTTGGTTAATGTATCTACCTTCTTTGCTAACATCTGACAGATAATGACCATTAGAAATAATTAGCTAAGATTAATCTGTGAAGGATTAAAATCCAAAAATAACAATAAACAAGATGCTAACCTCAATAGCATCGTCTTTATCTTTTAGGCTTTGATCTTTCTCATTACCAGCTTTCCTCAAGGTCATGACCTCTTTCTGCAGGAGATCATATAAAATACCTGGAACACTATCCTCTGTATCCACTGTTGGGAAGTCATTTGCCTTATCATCTGAATTTCCTTTCCAATTAACATCTGTTTCTCTCTCTTTGGTTTCTTCAAGAGATTGGTTAAACGAATAACTTTGGGGTGCTCCATTCAGCTGCATTTTATTCCTCTCCAGTGATCTTGTGCCCCCATCAAAAGATTTAGATGTTCCTTTGGCATTCTTCAATACTGAGCTAGAAGATGGGGATGACCTTAATTGAAAGGATGGTAACCGCTTAGGCAAAAACCCATTAGAGGTTGGTTTTGAGAAATTATCAGCTCCACCTAGAGATTGCCGACGAGAATTGCTTACACTTCTTCCCTCAGGGGTGCTGCGACTACTGCCGTTAGAATTCCCCCTCAAACTCTCCTCTAGTACTTTAAGCCGTAACTGATATTTTTCCTGAAAATTTTGAAAAAGTATACCTTGAATAATTTAAGAACTAATCTTCTATTATAATTGATAAGAACCGGATTATTACTTTCAACTGTGCTTCAGACTTTGCTGCGCGCTCAACTATAGCAAGTTTGTCACGAAGTTGCTGCATTTCCCCCTGTAAGAAGAATACAGGAAAATTTATATAAATAAGAAAGGAGGGGAAGAAAGGAGAGTAACAAAAGCTCAACCACTAAAGGCAAGTTAAAAAACAGTGTAAAACAAAACAATATTACCTGCAAGAATCGACGTTCTTCAAGCCATTGTTTGACAGGCATCACTTTATCATTTGAATCTTTCCATTCATTTGCAACCACCGTAGCTACTCTATTTGCTGTTACTTTGGCACGGGCCAACTCCCGATCAAGAGTTTTTCTTTCTTCCTAAAGAAATATAATTTTTTTTATTAAAATAAGTATAGTATATAATATTAACTAGATGTGATATAATCAATAAAATAACCGGGAGACTCAAATAGTTGAAGACTTTAACACATTACATTCATTTCTTGAACTTTCCTCTGATAATCTCTAACTGCATTTGCAGCAGCACCACCTGCAAGGACAGCCTCTTCTAGCTCCCTTACAGTTTGGGTGAGCTTTTCAACCTCTGCCACCTTTAGTCTATGCATTCTGTCCAATATTTTATTTTCTTCCTGAGAGAAGTGGTGATGAAACAAGAAGTTAAAGTTACATATTTAAGGTCCTAGTGTACTGGGAAAGGGAATAAATCATACAAGATTGAGATACCTGGCAAATCTCAATCTGTTTCATTAGCTCTTGGTTTTTGTTTTGGAGATCATCCACCATGGAGGCCTTAACCAAGGCAACCTGAACAGTCTTTTCGGCTTCAATTAGTGCCGCTTCTTTGGATTTGGTAAGACGGTCTAAGGCTTTGTTATCGTCTTGTAATTTAGCAATCTGCAAGGAATATATGGAAGAAAATTAAGCCAAAAATCATTTATTAAAAGACAGATTCAGTCCCTCCATTAATTATTTCTCTTAGGGAATACAACATGAACTCCAAGAATAAGGGAATACCTCTTGTCGAGCAAGTTTTAGTTCAGCCTCCAAAGGAGCAAGAATTGCTTCTATTGGGGGCATGTCATCATCCTTCTGAGCAGCATGTACCCTTCGAAGAGTAGCTTCAGCAGCAAACTGAGCTGCCATTGCTGCTTTCTTTTCATCATTGATTTTCTTTATTTCAAGATTCTGCCAAAATATTCAATTTAGTTAGTCTATAATGTAACCTAGGAAACCAAATCATTACTAAAGTGAATAAAGGCTTTAAGTAATACTTTGCTTTCTAGAAGAGATTCCGTTAATTTTAGCTTGCCATCAACCTTTGACAGTTCATCGGTTAACTGAAATAAAGCAAAAAGAAGAAAGGTGAGTTAGATTTCAAGATGCCATAAAAGCTTCAATGTCATTGTCAAGTAATAACCATATACACAACAATGTGAAAAATGATCATACTGAATAAAAGGAAAGCAAATCAATAATCATCATAACAATCAGATTAAATGCAAAACCCACTAAAAAATCACCACCAACAATGAAGATGTAATTACTATTATTGAAGAACTATTGTAAGAAAAGGGCAATAGAAGTGGATAAAGGAACTGATAAAAATAGACCAAAACAAAGGAATTTAGCAATTCAGTAATAAAGCAAAATCAAATTGTTGTATCTTGCAAAAAACTTTAAAGTTATCACATCAGACAACAAAATTGTTAGACTCATAACTTCAACTATTGCAGACTACAAAACCATTAAAAGCAAAACTGATATTATGAATAAGTCTACACAATTGTAGAATTAAAAGTGAACATACAGGACGCCATAAGAATAAGGGAGAAAAAGAATAGGACAAGGACAAGGACAAGGACAAGTTATATATTTGAGAACTGATAAAAACAAAACTAAACTAAAGATTCTAGCAATTTAGTAGGGTAAAATACAACCATTAAACTCCTATCCTACAAGATAGAATCAACTACATGGATCAAACATAACACCGTAATGTCCTGCCATGAATCAAATTCAGTGATAGATCATTTAAATCTAAACCTCTCTTACTGGTTTAGCGTATAGATTTTCATGGTTTCCCCGTATCTCTAAATTGGACTATCACTCAGTCTACTCTCCAAAAGAAGGTTTCACTCACTGGTCTTCGCTACAAAAGCTAAAAAAAAATAAAATTAAGATGAGAGACTATCATATTTTCTACAGTAGGAGTTGTCGCAACTTTCTCTCTAATGATTTCAATCAAAATGATTTTAGTCTTGTGTAACCCCTCAAACATAGGACTATTGTTTATACAACACTGAACTTACATTTTTGGCTCTTTACTGCCCAACGTTCAACGCCATATAAGATTGCAAGTTTTATAGCTGTGCAGTGAAATTTTCTTTTAGGCTAGAGGAATACTTTTCTACCACAAATAACCCGCATGGCATTCCTTCATTTCATCAACCCTACATGGATCCTATGCTTTGCATCTCCTTTATCTCCCTTTCATTTTGTATAATGGACAAAGGGCACTCAAGCCGAAGGACTTGTGATGTGACATGTTTTCCGATATTCACCTCTAAGCTAGGATATTTGTCTCTAAACTTGCATTCCATATACTTTGTTTTACTTCTACTTAGCCTATGTTTGGTACTATAAAAAATCACGGTGTGACCACACTTTCGATTGAATCTAACAATTGGAGGTTCAAGAAACTTGAGGTTGGGTTACCAAACACACGCTTAAGCAAAAGTCACGGGCTTCCAGAGCTAGTCTCCGTGTCTCAAACTTTTTCTTTATTTCTTTCCTCGACTCTCTAAACGACTATATCATCCAAAAAAAGCATGCACTGTGGCATTGCCGCTCAGATATATTCAATTATCACATCAAGAACCAAGATAGAACAATAAGGGGACAAGTTTGATCCTTGGTGCATATCTATGGGCAGCCTGGTGCCAAAGCTCCAGCATTCGCAGGGTCTGGGAAGGGGTCCCACCATTTGGTGTATTGTACGCAGCCATAAACTGTTTTTCACACAAGATGTTGTTTCCAGGACTTGAACCCGTGACCTTTCAGTCATGTGACAACAACTTTACCGTTGCGCCAAGGCCCCCCTCTTGGTGCATATCTATGGTTATAGGGAAATATTTCGTTTCACCACCTTGTGTTCTAATGCTAGTAGTGAGCTTTTCTCTATTGGGTTGAAATATAACAGGCATAAAAGTATATTAATATGAAAAAATAAAAAATTAGATATCGACTGAGTACAATATGAAACTACCGAATCTTCTAAGTTCTAACTTTACTTACAATAGACAAAAAAAATATCAAAAGCAAAACCAATATTATCACGAGGTCAACACAAACCAAGAATTGAGAATGAATGTCATGCATACAAGAAAGGGGAAAAAATTCCCTTTAATGAGTATACCACAATTTTTTTCTATCTTTCATTTTAGATAGTTGCAAAGGAATTGATAAAGACATTAAATAGTTTCAAAATTAAGTAAAAATAACTACATTTGACTGAATTATACTGTATTGAAATACTGAAAATATCACAAGCACTCTTTATTAACATGCCCTCTCACTTTTTTAACACATAGGGTAAAGTTAGAAAAAAAACTAATTTATCCTTGATTGGTTCTATAAATTGACAAATAAAATAACAAGAATATAAAACTAAGATAAAACAAAATGGAGTATTATTATTAAAATAAAGGTTTTTCCAAATAGCATCAAGACAGAGTAGAAAGTATCAAATTAAAAGGAAAAAATTATTCGAAGTCCCTAATGAGTGAAATGCACTACTTTTCATTAAAGACTTTCCAATTTTATTTATTAGAAACCAAATCCTAGGATATAAATCTGAAGATTCTCTGTGCAAAATAGAGCCGAGACAGTTTATACCACCACATAGATTCAAGTTATGAAAACAGAAACTTCAATGGACTACAATGGATATATTATAACATCAAAAGCTTTGTCATTTCTATTATTGGATAATGGCTTTAATTAAAAATTGACCAGGCAGTGGATTTTCCGCACATGGTCAACGCAACACAAGAAAGAGCTCATCACAATGACTTAATGAGAGTGCCAGATCTAATAACTAAGACGGTTTCTTTGGAAAAAAAAAAGTTGCTGGAGAAATTCCTACACACTACATGGCACAAATGTAAAAGGTGTAGTATCAATGCAAACGCCAAAAAGGGGCTTCTTTTCCAATGCATTCCTGTGCACTTAGACATGTGAATGGGAAGATAATACATTATTCATGTACAACTTCAATGTTCAAACACTGTTATCACATGTTTCTTTCCACAGTAGGAATTGGCTAGACATGAGTTTACCCTAATTATCCTAAAACTACAATTTGTAGAGTCTCATTTTTCACAGTAAAGAGCTAGTGGACGTGCGGCAGCAGTGATAGAATGTGAAGCCAAACACTTACTTATTTGAGTTTACCTATTGGTATAAGCAATTATGAGAAAATTTATGATATTGTTTATAAAATTTTTCAACTTATTTCTATAAGCTCTCCAATATAGCTTATTGAAACAGCTTATAGCTATACGAAAACATTTTAATTTGATTTTATCTTTTGATATCTTAATAGCTTATACACAAGCACTTATACGAAGTGCTTATGCTATAAGAATTTAATTAAGGGTTTGTTTGGATTGACTTGTTTGGACTGTTTGGGAGAACTTGTGAAAGCAGCTGATAACATTGTTCATAAGCTGTTTCCAACTAATTTTCACTAGTTCTGCAAAATAGCTTATGAAAACAGCTTGTAGCTTATACGAAAACAATTGAACATTATTTTAGTTTTTGCTATAGAAATAGCTTATACATAAGGGCTTTGTGCTATAATCTGCAACTAAGTTGTTTATTCAAACATGATACCAAGGACTTCCAAATATGTTAATGCTAATAATATGATCCAATTAGGAAATAAAATAATATCATAGTAAATTAGTAATCAGTAATTAATTAATGTAATAATAACATAATCAAAAAAAGAAACGCATAAATTAGAGTAAAATAATCTTCAATCAAAAGATTACCTCTTCAACGGCTTTTTCTCTTAATCGTTCAGAGTGTCTCAACGCTTTGATCTCAGCTTGTGCTTCTGATAATTCCCTATCCTTATCTACACAATCACACAGAAATAATCAATTTCAATTTCAATATTAAGATACAAAAATCATCTCAAAAACTCTTCGGATCGAGCAGCATTTTCTCACCTCGAACTTCATTCTCAAGCCGATTAAGCTCGACCTTCACTGGATCCGAACCGTGCAACAGATTCATGAACTCATCAGCATCCATACTCGGTTGCCTCGCGGAGCCGCGTCTCCGCGAAGAGGAACTTTTCGTGAACGATCCGGGAACTGAAAGCGGCGCCGGCGTCGCCATTTCGGCTCCGTCGCCGGAAACTTCCGCCATGGATGATTGAAATGCTGGTTGTAGAGAGAGAAAGTGTGAAAATGGTGGATTTAGAGAGAGAAAGATGCTTCTTCTTCTTGGTTTTGTTTGTTTCTTTGTTTCTCTGTCTAGATTCTGATTTAAACAGAGTGAGATTTATTAACGAATTAATTAACGATAAAGTGAGTCAGTGAAGGTTTTGCTTCTGACTGTGATGACTCATCAGACTGAGAAAGGCTACGCTGTTTAAGTTTTAATTTTAATAAAAAAAATACTATTCCGCTTTTTTTTTGTTTACAAAGCTAACAAAAACAAAAAAAGAGAACAAAAACAAAAAAAAAAAAAAGCCCA
>Ga0228710_1001096_pt1 | contig 39247 bp, 14 predicted proteins | sample MedpolnodulmetaG_FD_177995 | JGI IMG/M metagenome (GOLD analysis project Ga0228710, IMG submission 177995) | Root nodule microbial communities from Medicago polymorpha collected in Santa Monica, California, United States - pink nodules | ecosystem: Host-associated > Plants > Roots > Nodule...
TATTTTACTCCCCTTTTAGATGGCGTTTATTATTTAAAGCGCTATCTAAGTAGAATCTTTGCTAGCGCTTTCTGACAAGAAGCGCTATATTAACCCTGCTTTAGATAGCGCTTTGTATAGAAAAAAAACGCTATATTACCTTTACCAGCGCCATTTACAGCAGCGCTCTCAAAGCGCTAGCTAAAGCAAAAAAAAAGCGCTATATAAGCCCATTTTTGTAGTAGTGATTTCTCCTTCATCCTTACTCGTTATCTTAGATTTCTACCATCTCTAAACAAGTTTTATGAGTCATCACATGATGATGATAATAACAATAATAATTAAGAGCTAGCATTTGTAAACGTATGCAACAGTATATGGAAGAAGTTTGTTCATCATCATTTTACACCAAACCATGAATTCCACAGTTTGATACTAATATACATAGAACAAAATTTACAAATATAAATGCAATAAATAAATAAATTGCTATAAACTAACATTGTATTTCTGTCAAAAAGATGAGAGCAAACTGTCCAAGTAATCAATTCCTAGGTCCTGAAATACAAAAACATCATTTTCTAACATGTCTTCCAATTCCAACACTGCCATCTTTTTGGTTGCAGGTTCTTCAATATTCATCACATCAACAAATTCTCCTCTATCCATTAATCCTCTCTTCTTAGAATCCAATAAACTTTCTCTCTTAGTAACATCAACAATTCCTTTCTTACCACATCCTAAAGCATTTGTACTTGCAACACTCTCAATTGGGAAATTAAGACATGCTTTTGAACCTCTAATTCTCAAAGCAGCTTTATCATAAGCTAAAGCAGCTTGTTCAGCTGTATCAAATGTACCAAGCCAAACTCTTGAACCTTTCTTTGATGAATCTCTAATTTCAGCTGCATATTTACCCCATGGCCTTCTCCTTACTCCTCTATAATGTTTTTCAACTCTTTTTTTCTCCTTTCTCACACCATCTTCTTCTACTTTTTCCTTTGATTTATTCACACTTTCAATTTCCATTTTTTTGTTGCATGAAAAATCTTCTTTATTGCTTATTGCAGTAATTGGTAGAATATCATCTAAAAGCTCTTCCCAAAATTCTGCTCCCATTGATATCCATCTTCCTAAACTAGGAAGCCTTTGAAGTATTTCCATCGAACCGTCTCTTTTGCCAAGATTAGGCAATTCTTCCCATGTGTTAGAACATTCTGCTTCATTTCCATTTGTTCTTCCATCATTGTTGCTAATTTTGGCCCATATATTCTCAAGAATAGACCCTTCAGAAGTTGCATGATGATCATTGCTATTGTGAATGTGAATATTTTCCATGTTGGTATAAACACATAAATGAGGAATTAGAGAAATAGATATCACGAGTGAAGGTATATATAAAGCTATATATGTGTAGTGTGAAGGATATAATTGACAGCCAAGGTTTTGCTTTAATTTTTGATTAAATGTCAATGAATGGAAAAAACCAGTTGGAAACTTGTGTATTAATACATTGACCAGCTATGTTTATGGAGGATTTCAGGATTTTCATCACTAAGACATGATTTATAAAGTGATTTGTACATTATTTTATTGATAAGCTCTTGACTTGTGTGCTTGTTCAATCATTTGGAAGTTTATCTAACACGTATATTTTGCATATTTTATGAGTTGAATTGGAATACATTCCTCAAATACATTGATTTATACATACAACATTATGAAGCAAGAGGGGCTGATGGATTTGAAAGCTGGCAAGAGCTGAGGACTTAATTTGTTGCTTTCTGTTGGAGTTTAATAAGAGTCTTTTTATAATTATGAGATTGACATAACATTTTTTTTTTTATAAAGTAAAAAATTTAGGTGATTTAGATTCCGGAACTCACTAGGATCGAGATAGACCTCACGGCTGATTCAGCTATAAGAGTATGTACAACATAACTAATTTAGTGTAAGTTAAATTTAACCATTGCTTCATCAATGCATGGTAATAGTTCTTCTAACTTGTTAGAAATCCATTGCATAATTACACTGAAATTACTTGAGAGTTAGGCAAAAAATAAAGAGACGAATGAATGGTTAAAATACTACTATAAAGTTGTTTATATCTTACGAAAATGATGACTTAACCACAGATTATCATTTAAAAAACTTTGACCTGGTGAAATTTCTTGAGCTAAAAGAAATAATAATATACTAACGCTAGCAACTTTATTTCTTTTTATTCTTTTTATTTTATTTCCTTTTGACATTAGTTCAACTAATCCTAGCTTATGCATGTAATTAATGACTTTTTCTGCCTCATTGTTCTCAAGGTTCTCACTTACCATTTAGTAGAAAAACAAAAAAAAAGTGATTTGTCTAAACTTAATAAATAGATTTATATCACTTGATCAAAATGAATAACAAAGCAGTAAATTGAACAATACCATGAACCTATTCCAAATCAAAACAATTTGGCGTGAAACAATACACAAGGAGAATCATCAATTTCTTAGAGATAAAGAAAGGTGGGGTTGATTAAGAAAGTATTCAAGTGATAGATTAATAGAGAGATTACTATTATTAAAAAAACAAGCCACACGGTTGGGTCTTTAATACAGTTTTATTCTTGGAGGACTAATTAGAGGCTTAATTAGTATTGAAGCAAGCAAAATGGCAACGTGTACTAAATGCGGCGCTGCGTCCATGGTTCTATTCTATGAACCAAAAAAAATAATGCTATTAAGAAATGACATTGGAAACTTGTGGCATTGGTGAAAGTAATCCAAATGGTGGTGTTCATCTGAATGAGTATGCTTTATTATTTATTGAGGGATAATACTAACAATTTTCATAGCATTGACATGGCTAATTCCAAAGGAAAATTATTGATAGACCAGCTATCAGAGAAGAGAGATGGATGAAAGGGAAGTGAGACAAAGTATTTGCGGGGTCTAGGCCACATGTCACATATCTGTGCAGAGGTTTAAGTGTGTATGCCACCTATGGGTGTGCATGTATCACCACCAATTCCAATTGACATCAAAATCCAAATGGAATATATATACTTCTCGTTGTCATGGGTGTAGTATTTTCGTGTTGGGCCTTGGTAAAAACAAACTGAAAATTGTTGTTCTCCGTTTTAAAATTGTCTATTCTCTTGATTTAATGGGAGTTAACTCATGTTCGATATGTTTCAGCGGTAGTTAACTCACGCCGACACTTTTAAGATCGGTTGATCCTATTTAAAAAGTGAATTGAACCGATCTAAAAAGTGGCAGCGTCAGTTAACTACCGCTGAAAAATAACGAGCATGGATTAACTCCTGCTAGATCAAGAAAATGAACAATTTTAAAAAAGAAAAAAGTAATTTTCAAACTAACACAGGTTAAAGATATAGTTCTATTTTCAATATTTATTTAAACAGTTGAGATTACCTTATCTCACCCTTTATATTTGTGTAACACCAAACATGATTCCTAAAGTTTACTTTTTGGATATCATAATCTGTCTTAGAGTGTGTTTTTAATAATATTGAATAATAATATCAAAATTAAAATATGAATTACTCCATTATCTAAATATGTAGAATTGGTATGTTGTTCAAACTCTCCTAGAAGTGACATCAGAGCCGGACTCATCTTGGTGTGGGAGCATGGGTATGATCCTCATATTGGATACTGTTAATCTATTATAGAATGTAGATTAGTCGACATTGACAAAGAATGAGCTAAATATTAGATGGTATAAGCATATAAGATAGGTAACTCATGTATTTCCTATTTTAAGATTTTAGATAACTCATGGTACTAAATTAAAGTATTAATCCACTATTATTTCCTGCGTCTTCTAAACTTCGCAATATATATTATGTAAAAATTGTTGTTTGACTTTTAAGAAAAATTGATTTAATATCCATACCCAACCAATATATGGTTGGTTTGACCCGTAAGAGACACCAACGCCTTATACAAGTGGTTGGGAATTCGATTTTTGTCTTTTGTATAGGGGAAAACAATTCGATTGAAAGAAAACAACCATACCTGTGAGCTTAGCTCAGTTGATAAAGATATTGCATTTTATATGCAGGGGTCGGGGTTCGAACCTCGGACACTCCACTTCCCCACAATTAAATTGTGTGAGCTCTAACCATTCGACTACTTGATAAAAAAAAAAAAAACCTATGTGCCAAACATAATCCTTGCCGGAGTACTGATTTTATCCCTAATCAAAATTTAACTCATAGTAGACTACTAAAGAAGGAGGACTGACTTTGTATGACTTCTTAAGTGAATTTAATTTAATTTCTGAAAAGAGGGAAGAAAAAAAATAGAGATTTACTTTTTCCATCATATTGCTTTTCTCGTGCTTCCTATTTTTTTTTCTTCAAAAATGACCTTGAAGTTTCCGGATTTTATAATCCAGAATGGTGTTTTCCTTTGTTAAATGATGAAAAAATGAGTTACAAATTTTTCTGGGTATTGTAATCCGGAAATCTCAAAAAATAGGGCGCGTTACATGATTTTTTCGGATTACATAATCCGAACACCCCCTAAACACCCTTTTTCGTGATGCTGATGCAATCCGGATTACGTAATCCGGACAGCACCAACACCAATTTTGAACATGTTTGTAACATTGATAGTCATTTTAGGGACAATATTAACCTTCCTAGCTTTCATCCTTGTGGTTTTATGTTCAAGACTCCCTTAGAAGAGACTTCTTACGGGACTCCGCCCTCAAAATCCAAAATTCCATCATTTACACCCTTTTTTTCATGGTGCTGATGCAATCCGGATTATGTAATCCGGACAGCACCAGCACTGATTCTGAACATGTTTGTAACATTGATAGTCATTTTAAGGACAATATTAATCTTTCTAACTTTCATCCTTGTGTTTTTATGATCAAGACTCCCTTAGAAGAGACTTCTTACGGGACTCCGCCTTCAAAATCCAAAATTCCATCATTTAGACCCTTTTTTTTATGGTACTAATGCAATCCAGATTACGTAACTCAGACTGCAAAGGGACATTTTTGAAAATTTTTCAGGGCGCACGAGAAGGCAACAGAGTGGGAAAAGTAATACTAAAAAAAAAAAAAATGTTTTCATATTTAAACGTATGACCTAGACCTCAATTTCTCCGATCCCATTATCAACTAGCTCATCTCTAATGGAATTGCTCCCAACACCCCCAGCGTTACTAATATCGTCCTCACAGGTTATTTTTCTACTTTTTTCTGATATTATAATGTCATGGCATATCAATATCTTTTAAAATATCATTATTTCATTTATTTTTCTGCAAAAATATCTCTTTTGAAAAGTTAGGTTTTATTTTCTTATTTATTTTATCCTTCGATATTTTTTTTTAATCTAAGCACTAAAAAATAAAAGACAGGAGATGCATGAACCAATACAACAGTTACATAATGGAGAAACTATAAAATGAAAATTTAGATCTATCCCTAGAAGGAAAAGTCCTAAAAAACTAGGCAGTTTATGACCATTTTTTCGATGGTTAATATATAAAGGATTAAATATATGTTTTAGTCCTTTCATAATCAAGGGCTTTTAGGTTTTTCGTTTAGCCTCTGTTCAATTTTAATTGAACTTTTAGTCCTCTATAATATTTCAATTTATAGAAATAATCCTTATTTTAAAAACAAAAATCACAAAAAAGAAGATACTTTTAGTCCTCAAAAGAATTCATATAAATTGCAAATAAGAACTAAAAGTAATTTTTATTTTAGGGACTAAAATTGAAAGCTAGTGATTTTATAGGGATTTAAAACATATTTGATCAATGTATAAAATATTATTTCTATTTGTTAGTTTAGAAAGTACTAATAAAAAAATTAGATTTAACTGCAATTTTGGTCGATCTACTTCATCACGCTAAAAAGATAGTCCTCCTTTTTAAGTTTAAACTTGTTGGTCCTCAAATACTACATTTGTTGTAATTTTGGTCTCAACTTACATTTTTTCTTTTAAAAATAAAATTTTTAATCCTTCAAAATGGTGTTTTTTGGTCTCAAAAATGCATTTTCTATTCAAAATCAAAATTTATGAAGAAAAAAAAATTCGATTGTTAGGGTCAAAATCTGGATTGAGACAAAATTGAAACAATGGGATACCTGAAGACCGAAAATTTCAATTTAAAAAAATGAAACCATTTTCACAAGTTGAATAAAACAGGAGAACCAAAAGTGAATTAAGCCAAATTATCTCTATCTTGAAATATAGGATTTTGTTGAGAAATTTTCTTCTCCATTGTCATAGGATCTTGTCAAACTCTAAAATGCATCGATTATTTTTATCAAATAATCCCTATTAATTATGATAGAGAAGGTTAGGAATAATCTCCTAAAGAGTCACACACATAAAGGGAAGATCTCAAGTTTAAACTCGGATAACCATAGAAAATATATACAACTTAACAATTCTCGTGATCGTCAGTTGAAATAATTCTTATGAACAAAGGTCTACGGTCTAACTCACGTTGAGGCCATACCAAAATTTTGTTTTGAGTAGAGAACAATATTTAAAAGCCTATTTATCTAATAATATCAGGCTACATACCATAAAAAGTGTCTTTTATGCATACAAGGCCAACTTATGATCTTACTTAAATAAATATAAATAATATTTGTTTGATATGATTATAATATTAAATTTTTATTTTTTATTGTAGTAAAGTTGTTAACTTTTTCAGTAATATAAGATTATTAATTAGCCAATATTAATTTACACCTATTTAAATGTATTATTATAAATTAGAATATTGAAGCGAAATATCGTGTGTGTGTGTTTATACATAGTCAAATTCTCAAAAATTTCATGTTTAATATTAAAAGAAAGTTTAATCTCATTGATGTATTTGTTGATTACTCTATTTAAACACATATCACATTATTTTTTTCAAGGGGCTTTTAACTTACGGCCACCAAAAACATGATAAGTTAACAAGACTACTCTCACTTGTTTTTTACTAAAAAAATCACTTTCTAAAATTCAAGTCGGTTTTAAATAAAAGGTTTTTCTGTAAATGTCATTTAATTTTGATTTTAAATAAAAAATATCCTTTAATCCGTTTTTGTAAAATTATATATGTTTGTTGTTGCATGTTGTGTCAATATGCCGTTGACCATGGTCAGTGGCGGATCTCTTCAAGGACCCAATAAGAGCCATGGCATCCCTAGGTTTTCCATGTATACTATATTTGGTGTGTTATATCAAGTAGATTTTGGTTGTTGTAGTGGAAATGTGGTTCAATAATTTGCCGAAGGTCGCGAGTTCAACACTTTTACCATCTATTGTATTCCAAAAATGTTTTTGAGGGGATTTGAACCCACATTCTCTTGTTGCTTTCAAACAATTTTATGCCAATAAGTCAATTATTAATTATTGTTATTTCTTGAAACCGCTTAATATATATTTCATTGAAGTTTGACACCTCCAACAAATTAATTAAAGATCTGCCACTGACCATGGTGCCCTTAATAAAACGAGTTAAGTCTTTCATTTTTTGAGGCAAAAACAAACTAAAGTCTGAATATACACACTTAAAAATACATAAAATTGAATAAGCATGTTTGGAAAAAAAAATTAAACCATTTATCTCTATAATAAATAAATAGAAGAACGATTATTATTTCGGAAAGAAAATGGTGCCACCATCATTTTAACTCTCTGACCTTTTCCATTCGTTTTGACATATAGTGGTTTGTATTGCCGAGACAAAACACAACGAGTGACATGAATCTTAGAACATGGTCGAAAAAGGATTCCTCAAGAGCACCATCTTATAAAACTACGTTATTGTCCATTCATTGAGGTACTACTTTTAAAAGATACAGTGTGTTTTTTTCAATAGCAAATGAGAGTGCATTTGCTAACTTACTCTTTCACATTGTTAGATGAGAGTAAGTTAGCACTCCTCTTTATTCAAATATGTTCATGTGAGTGGATCGGAAATATTTTCAGGTTCATAACATTCGTTCTAGGGGTAGACCTTCGAATTGATTTGAGTTCTATCGGTGGGTTTTGTTTCTCTCTTTGCTATCTTTTGGTGCTTTTTATTTTCTTTCTTGCTTTGTTTTTCTTGTTTTGCTTTTTCTTTGTTTGAGAAGGTTTTAGTTTATGTCTCCCCTTCTCCTTTTGTTCCTGTTTCTCTTTATTTATATATTTTTAGAGTCTTTCCGTTGGTTCACCATCTGCACCTCTTTTTACTTATAAAAAAAAAGTTTATGTGAGTGGACTTTTAAACATGTTAACAAGTCATATAAAACTTTCAAAAGGTTAAACTCATACTAAAAAATAAGTCTGTGACACTACAAGTTTGACTCAACCGTATTATTTTTTTACAGACCGAGACTTAAGCATCGCAAAGGTTAGTACGGCCGTGCCTATTGTTACCCCTAACTGTCACTATCAATTTTTCTAATTTAATTCAGTAAATAAATTTTTTATTTAGCGACGAATGTTATATTATACAATTAAGTTGATTTAACTTTTTCTGATTATCACATGCTTTAAACAACTTGCTCTCTATATTAAAAGCTTATGTTATCTTGTTTCAGTGTTTCACCAACAAGAAAAGCTTATGTTATCGAAATAATTTATTGGGCATACGAGTTAGCTATCCATTGGTCCTGTAGAGTGTAGATGTATTATGGGCAAATGAGAATGGGAGGTTATTAAATGCAAGCTGTCAAATCCACCCTATAATCCTTTTATTTTAGTTTTTCTTTTCCTTTCTTTTCAAAGATGATATAAATAGATAAAAAAACATGGTCATACTCCTAATGTAGTTTTTTTTAAATAAAATAAAATTGTATTTAGTTCTTTTTATGCTATAATAGATAAATTAATTATTCAAATTGATAAGCATACAATTTATGAAGTAATGCATATGAATTCTAATAATTTTTTTAATAAGTAGATAATGTAAGATAAAAAATGCATAAAAAACACAAAAAAATTTTTTTGACAAAATTAAAAACACTACTAGCATTCTGTAACCTGCGCCTTTGATATCCGTCCAAACTCATCTCAACTTTGATAAGAAATTGATGAAGATATGTTTAGTAAAATTAAGTTATAAACTAAGTTATAGCTGATGTATTATGTTTGATTGTTGAAGGCTTAATTATAGTTGAAATGATTGTTAATTGAAATTAAAATTTTTGATAAACCAGGTGTTGAAGTGACTGATACATATAAAATGAAATAACATTACACATTTGTTTATTTTATTTTATTTATAATTATATTTTTAAACATTTTACTTAATATATTAGTTTTAAATATTTTATTTTCATTTTAAAAGATAAAAATTTAATTTTTAACTTATGTTTCCTTTTTTCTTCAAAAAAAAAACTTATGTTTCCTTTTATAATATTTTACTAAAGTAAAAATAAGATGATATAATTAAAAAAACATGTTCACGATTTATAAAGTAATTTAAAAAAAAAATTGTATATAGTTTTTTTTTTGTCAAGTGGCTTGAAATTCACCTCATAAGATGAATAAGTGATCAATTTAAAGTTCGAACCTCGTCCTCTACATATTACATGCAATGCTCCTACCACTTGATCTATGCTCACAAGGACTATAGTTCTATTATGCGAGAATATATATAATTTACGCAATTAATAAAGCACACAATTTATATAAATTAATGATATGAGTTATAATTGTTTTTTTTAGTCAGGTAGCCTAGTGACTAGAACTCACACATTTTTAATGTGGGAAAGTGGGGTGTCCGGGGTTCGAACCCCGACCCCTGCATATAATATTTTTTAATTAGTTGGGGTTGTTATCTTGTGCTAACCGAAAGTGTGAAATGTGGATAGTTTGTGTTTTATATTTTGACAAATATAATCGATATTTATTCATTATTTAAGTTGATAGAGTAGGTGTTGAAAGTCTGTATTGAGATATTCGTGAGTTTAATAAAATAGAGAGATTAAAAATGCAATCAAATATATTATTTAGTGTTACTACTACTTAACTTTTTTAAATTTAAAATAATAAAATGAAAAAAAAAGGAAAAAAAAAGAAAGAATGAAAAAAGTCTGTATTGAAACTTGAAAGTGAATCATAATTTATTTTATTATTTTAAATTTAAAAAAGGTTAAAGTAGTAGTGTAGCACTAAATAATATATTTGATTGCCCTTTTAATCTCTCTATTTTGTTAAACTCACGAATATATTTTGACATTTTAAAAACTGAACTTTTTTTATCCTTCTATTTTCGTATATGTTCACAGGTTTGGTCTCAACCCATGTTTATTTTTCCAAAAATAGTGGTTTAATAAATTGATATTTTTTGACGCTAGAATTCATCATTTTTTGGTTTAAAAACACATATTGAGCTTAAAATTGCAACGAATGTTAAAATAGAGGGACAATAAAGTTCTATTTCAAAAAGGGGGGAATAATTATGTGAGTTTAATAAAAAAAAAAAGTGCAATTGAGAGAAAAATATAACTATAAATTATAAGCTCGAATGCTAGTTTAAATAGTATTTCAAAAGTTATAAGTTATAGCAATAAACTTGGTTATCAAACACCTCTCATATGATACAAAAAATTAACTAGATCAAGATAAACTACTATGTTCTTAAATACATGTCGTTATTTGACTATGTGCACAATTTACGTACTATATTTTTTTCACTAATAATATATAAAGACAATTGATAGTATTTAAGATGTTTGATTTGTCTTAATAAATATTTTTAAAATATCTATTTTTTATGATAGATATTTAAAAATATCAATGATCAAAGTTGTATATTGGCATATATGTAGTGATTGGTAACAAAAAAATATTTATGTAGTGATTGATTGTGACATTTATTTGAAAAGGAAAAAAATATTTTTTTTAAAGATTGAAAAGGAAAAAATATAAACAGCCCATTGCCAACCACAAATTCAGTTTGATGTAGGGATGGCAATGGGTACCCATTGGACAGGGTACCATAGTGCCCAACTCCGTACCCGCGTTTAAAAAAATCCCCATACCCGAATTCATACCCTCGTGGGCAATAAGTTTGGTGTCCGTTCTCATACCCTATGAGTATCTAAGTGCCCGTACCCGAGCCCATTACCCGCATTTTCACAACAAAAAGATAATAAAATATATCACAACATAATTAAAATATGATATGAAATATTCTAAATCAACATATCAAATATTACGCATCATATTATTTAACCAAATAAAAACATTTAAAATATAAAAAAATAAGTGCATATTACAATAAATATCAACGACTTTGGATTAATTAACTAAATTTAATATAAATAAAATTATTGGTATAGTATATATAATGTGCGGGCATGGGCGGGGTGGGCACTAGAGTGCCCGTACCCGCACCCATACTCGTTCAAATTTGAGGGTAATTACCCATGCTCATGCCCATACCCAACAATGCGAGTATTTACCCGCCCATCATGGATATTTTTTGCGGGTGCCCACTGGGCTTGGGTCCAATTGTCATCCCTAGTTTGATGTGGCTTAAGGTAGTTCCTTAAAAAAAAGTAGCAGTATCACATGCATAAATATCAAAGACCAAGTAGAGAAAAAAAACAGATCTAGAGAGAGGTTCTCTTCCTTCTCTCTAGATTTTCACCACAGCCACGTTTCACAAACTCTTCCCCAGTTTTCTTCCTCTTCTCCCACAAATTCAAATTTTCAGGCTCGATGTAGCTTCAACTGCGGTGGTTTCGTGTGACCGCCGACGTGTTGCTCCGCTTCCCTCTCAGCAGTCTTCCATCGTTCCTCCACCGTCGGCGTGGCCGGAGCCTTTTCTGGGTTCAACGGTCTCCCTTCCCCTCTCCTTCGGTGGTCCAGGTTGTTGTTCCTGTTGTCCTTCTTTCCTGTTTTTTCCTTGTGTGTCGATCTGATGCTGCAGGTTCGGTTTCTCCTCCTTGCTGGAAGTTTGACGTCGTCGTTGTTCTTCTTGCTGGTGGTGCGTCGAGAGCACTTCTCCGTACCACCAGATCTGTTGTAAGCTGCCTGTTGTGTTTTGTGTGTTGTGGCTGGTTTGGGAGGTCGGTGGCGGCGGCGTCGCACTACCTTTCCTTCAAGCTTCTCCCAGTGGTGGTCCGCGGGTTTCTCGGTGTTGGGGTGTCGCTGGTACATATTGGGTTGAGATATGCTGATTTCCCGGTTGTTGTCTCGATACCTTCACGTCGATGGTCTTAGGGGCTGCCTTTGTTCGTTTTTTTTTGTTATGTGTTGTGTTTGTTTGTGGGTCGCCGCTGTGTTATTGTTTTGTGTCACCGAGTGCCGTCGGTGGGCTGTTTTGTGTCATGTTGTGTTGGTTCTGGCGATCTCTTCCTTTTCTGGATGTTACTCGAAAGGGTTTGGTGCATTGACGCTCTGTGTTGGCGGTAGCAGTCACTCATGTACCTTCGGATTTTTGTGGGGCTGGTCGCTGTTGTTGTGTTGTTCGTTTGTTTGGGTCTGTGTTTTTGTTCCGTTTTCTTTCGTGGAGAGGGGCTTGTGCTGGTTTTGCGTTGGTTTTTGGTTACTATTCCTTCTTCCTAGTCGTCCAAGCTTTTGTGCGCTTTCCTAACCTCCCCTTGGTCATCGGTATTTAGTTGGCGACCTTCTCTAGGTCTGCAAAGGGTCGTGCAGTTGTGGTAGATCCAGTTCCTGGATGGGTGGAGGTTTTCTCCTCCATGACGTAAGTTGGAACAGTGGTCCAGAGGGTGGCGCTGAACTGGTGTTCTTGGCGGTGTTTGTGGTGGTTGATTTTGTGGCTGTTTTGGTTTGTTTCTGTTAGAGCTGGATCGATTTGCACTATTGTTCCACCGTGTTTGTCTTTTGAATTTGGCATCTGGGTTTTGGTGGGCCGAGTTTTTGGATAGGTTTTGGTGTCTACTCTGGTGGTTCGTGAGTTGAGGCGTGCCTTTTTGATTGGTGTTGGGAGTCTGGTGGGCCGATCACTTTTGATTCGAGATCGGGAGCTAGTTTTTTGACTCTGGTTCTTTTAGGCTTTGTTGGTGGCTCCTCTGTCTTACCGGAAGCTGAGTGATGGTCGCGTCTGATCGTTTGAAGCAACAAATCATTGTCGGCTGCTTTATTGATCTTTGTTGGTGGTGTCGGGAAATTGTTGTATTTTTGATTTTTCGATGGGTGTTTTGGGGGCTTTTATTTTTCTTATCGGTGTAATACTTGGGATTTAATCCCCTATATATAATTTGCCATTCAAAAAAAAAAACATGCATAAATATATTTATACACACAAAAAACCATGCATAAAAAAATGTGTACCTGGTTCTGGCCCGTGTCCTATCATTTTGCACGATAGTTGTTAGTACTTTTGCATACATACATAAATGGTAAATTCAGGCCTTTATTTCATTTCAGTTACATTAATAATATGATCTTATGCACCCTGAACACCATACTTTTTTACATTTAAAATACGTGAACTCTAACCACTAAATTATTTTTAAAAAAAAACAAAAATAATATGAACTTAACTTTGATATAGTATCATTGTAAAATATTATACACCGTCGACAAATAACAATAAAGGATTTGATAGTTATAATTGATTGACATTGGTGTAAAGATTTTTACACTCATCATAATGCATTTTAATTAAATCTTAATACTATATACTCTTTTCTCCCCTAAAAAAAATATATGCTCTTTTCTACTGTCAAATTCTTCTTTTTGTTCATTTTTAGCTGTTACTTTTTTAAGAATTTTTATTAATTTATTATTTTAAACTTCAACGTAATAATAACTACTATTTTATCATTAATAACACCTTTAAATATTTACTGCAGAAAAAACAGGTGGAATGAAATGATTAATAGTTTTATTTTAAAGAATGAAATGATAAATAGTTAATAGTATTGTAAAAATATATAAATAATTTTATCATAAACAGTGGCAAAAAAGTTCTTACTTTTCTTTAATACAAATAGTTACAAAAATCAAAGTGCAAAACAAGATAATATATCTTTAGTATTTATAATCACAAACAAAACTAAAAAAATATATTTAACAAGCATAAGGTACGTGTGGGATTAAGTTGTCCAGAGAGGAGAAATATGTTATAGGTGTATACATAAATATGCAAAGTTAAGTCCTGATGTGGACAATTGGTCTTCCGTGTCCTTGGACAGCTTTGCCTCTAGTTGGCAACTATCTTTGTCTATATGAGGTCCTTTAGGAGAGAACCATTTAGGGGCTCACTTTCGAGTTTAGAGCATATAAATATAGAATACATATTTTTATTTTTTAATGTTAAATGTTATTAGTTGATTATTATTAGATTAATATTTACTATATTGCCTCTATTTGAACTCAAGATCTTCAACTCTTTAACCCTTAATTCAAACTCAACTTAGCTACTAAACCCCATACACAAGGTAAATATTATCAATTATTAATACCAATGTAAATATTATATATGAGAAGAGATTAATTCCTAGAACTTTTTACACGGGCATTTAATCAGATAATATACTAAATATATATTTTAGAAATTAACTTTAAAAAAAGGTATTATAGAGGGATTTCATGCATGTATAAAAAAATTACACCTTCGGTGCACGCAAGTTAAATTCTTTATATGATTAGTTTTTGCCTTGGAGGCATTAAGTTGATAGTAAAGAGTAAAGACACACTAGAATTCTTTATTTTGTTTGGAGTTTATGGTTTCTTGGTTGTTGTTTGAAGTGTTTTCACGGAGAATTGTCCATTGCAGACTTTGATCTTACCATATATTTGACAACTGTTTAAAATAATAAAATATATTTGGCATGCCTGTGCTATGTGATGCATTTTAATATAATACAAAGTTCTTTTGACCTCTTGAAAAAAAGTCAAAAGCAACAAATAAGCTACAATAAAGTGCTATGAGAAGCAGCCTAATGGATATATTATAAAAACGTGTAACATACACCCTTCGGTCTTTAATATAAGAAAAGATTTCCTTTTTAGGTTTATTGAGTAGTTAATGTATCTGGTCTACATTGTAAAGCAGATACATTCATTATTCAATGAACCTAAAAAATAAATCTTTTCTTATATTTGAGACCGGAGGGAGTACATCTTAGACAAGACGCTGAAGGATTACTTCAATCTTGCATTGCATGGGATAATTTCTGTCGTTATATATGATTCGTTATGTGGCAATTCATATATCCAATCTTCCGCAGCTATAATTTGTTGACCATATGCAAATTATGCACACTTTTGTCTTATGTGCATCATCAAAAAGCACAATCTCATATGTAGGTACGTGCAAATTAACGTATTCAGCATGCAGCATCAACATCTTTTGTTGGAATAGAAGCAAAAATCGACTCAACAGAGGCATGATCGAACCTCAAGCGCAAACCCTCCATATAAATTATAAATAAAGATATGAATATATTTATTTGAAAAATAGGTATGAGTAACTTTAAGTTTTCATACAATTTTTTTTCTTCTTCTTAATTTACCATCAACTCAATTATGAAGAATTAAATATGAGTTTGGAACCCACATTATGTGTCTCATATGTTTTTAGGTGGAGATTAGCTATCCTCTGCTAAGCGACGGTAAAAACTTCTTATCAATATTATAGTAATCTATTTTTTTTACATGATAGGAATTAAGTGATTGAACTTGACTTGTTATAAAATAATCAAACAAGACTATCCTCCCTAAAATAAAAATCAAACAAGACTATCCAAGTTCGATATGTTGGAATTAGTCTTTAGTCATACTTTATCTATATTTCGACTAAATTGGGACTCAATCAACCCACTTTTCATAAGAACAGGAGGATTAAGATAAAAACTGAGAGAATTAGGGATGTCAATTTCCATCCATACAAGGGAAATCTATGTAGGATCTAGCCTGTTTGGGCCTTGCAAAACTAAACATTTTCTTTAAGGGGATAGGGGTGGGGAAAAATTCCACGAATATATATATGACAACGATGGGGATCATATAAACTCCTATGTGAGATCCCTGTCCCGGAGATGTCAAAATAAAATTCTTATGAATATATTTTTTTTAAGGAAAAAAATATATTGTATGTCTAATATTTTAATAATTTTAAACGATTAATACCCCAACTTCGTCCTTGAATTTTCAAAAATCAGCCAAATTCGTCCCTAAATTTTACGAAATATCTATTTAGTCCCTGAATTTTCAAAATGTCAATCAAATCAGTCCCTCCGTTAAGTTGGCTGATGTAATATCAAAAGTAAGTATTTTTGTTATCGTCTCCACAGGGACTGGTGCGATATTCTAAGCCGTTCAACAATCGATATCGTTCTGAGTTAGGGTTTTCCGATGATTTTGTTTCATAAACTATCAAACTAAGAATATATAAATGGGACGAGAGTTAACAAGGAAATAAGTATGCTGGGATTAAACTTCATCAACCTACTTGTACGTATTCTCGGATTTGGGTTGCAGATTCTAATCATCAATCGATATTATCACATATTGCTCAACAACATCATTCGTGTCCAAATGATATCGTGATTTCTATTGGATCGTTTAATTGTCGATGTCTCACACTATTAAACGGTCCAATAGTCGATTGTATCGTTGTATCGTCGATTTCCCAAACAATACAATGATACAAAAGCTTTAAGTTCCAATATTCAAAGTGATTACCAACCAGCTTCATGTCTAGAACAAAAGTATTGATAGAAGATTATTCTAACCTAGATTCAAAAGGTATTTTTCAATCACAATTCAAATTCATAAGATCAAAACATAGAAAGTAAGAATAATATCAATATCATAAGATAAATTAGAATCACACAACATCACAATCAAAGGGAATACATACTAATAGAGTTAACTACATTTAATCCCAACAAAGAGTTTAGTTACTCATTGTCATGGTAACCTTACAAGGAGAAAAGAAGAGATGGAATGGAACCAAGCCATGATGTCTCAATGATCTTGTGTCTTCCTTCAATCCTTGTGCGCCTTGCTCTTTAGAGTCTCTCTGGTCTTTCCCCTGTTTCTCTCCTAAAGTGGCCTCTAATAATATGGTATGATATGATGATGTCTCCTGGTGTGAATGAAAGGCCTTTTATACTTTTTTCTAGTTCAACTCGCCTCGCGAGTAGGTGTGCTCGCCATGGCGAGCTCAGCTTTCTTCCCCAGTGGGTTTCTGCCACGTCAGCTCTGAGGGGTTAGGCCACCTTAACTCGCCTCGCGAGTAAATATGCTCGCCATGGCGAGTTGTGCTTGCCCTGCCCTCGCCATGGCGCATGGGAGGCGAGTAACTATGCCTTCCTGCCTTTGCTTGCTTTTGCTACTCGCCATTGTGAGTTGGAGGCGAGTAACTTCAACTTTCTGCCTCAGCTCGCCTTTGAGCTTGCTGTGGCGAGTTGACCTTTGCATTTCTTCATGTTTTCTTGCTTCTAAAGTGTCCAGGCGTGCATTTTCCTAAAAGAGTTGGCATTAGATGTGCAAAGCATAATTGAATGATTCTTTAGTATTTGTGAGCTTTCCGCAGAATAACTTGAAAACCAAGTAATCAAAGTGCCTAAAATATATAGTCTATTTAACTCCTTTTGACACTTATCATTGGGCATTTAACGGAGGTGACGTGTACTATTAACTGCTTACAAGGCTCACCACGTCAGATGCCACACAAGCAGGGACTAATTTGGCCGAAAATGATAAAATTACCAAGGACCAAATTGATTGATTTATAGAAAATTGCAAAATTCCCAACTTATCTTTTTCCCCCAACGTCTCTTTCTCATGAATGACTCTTTCTTCCCCAAATATATAAATTTGGAACCCTAATGTTCTAATTTGTCACCTAGAGTTCAAAATCCCCAAGATTTATTCCAAGAATTGATGACAAAGTTCTTCCCCAATTCAAAAATCTTAAAACCCTAATTTTTTTGATTCAGTTCGAAATCCAAAAATCAGTGGTTATTGTTCAAGGTTTGGTGTTCAGAAATGATAGGCGGTTGGCGTATGGGCAAAAACAGTTACAACAGTCGGTCTTCATCTTCAAGCTCTATGTACAGTGGTGATGTGAGAGTGCTTCAATGTTGGTGTCATAGAATTTGTGTTGTAAGAAAAGCCAACACTGTCAATAACCCAAAAATGCCTTTCTATGTCTGCCCTCTGTCAAAGGTTGTTTAACAATTGTTATGTGATGTGTGGATGGTTTGTTTAAATTGTACTAATTTTGAATTTGCTTTGTATAGGATGATGGTGAAAAGAGGTTGTCGATGAATGAATTCAACCCTTCTGTCAAAATCTTTCCATCAAATTGGCCCTTCTATTGTTTGTCTAAGCATCAAATCGATCCTTAAATTAGTTAAAAATACCATCAAATAAGTCCTTGAATTATCACAACAGATATCAATGTGATCCTTGGTGCATATATTTGCTGAACAAAGTAAAAAGTAAAAAGACATATACTTTGATTGTTGAAAATACCATCATAAGTCATACATTTGATGTTCATAAGTCATTACATAGCCAAAAAAGAACATTACATAGACATCAAGTTATAAGTCTTACATTTGATGTTCATAAGTCATTACATAGCCAAAAAGCATAATTTAAACAAGCATCACTGTTTTTGAAATCCTGGAGTTGGGATAAACTCCATGTATTGGGGTTGAGTAGAAGCAGATGGGCCGTAACTTGGATATGAAATTCTAATAACTCCAGGAGCAGTTAGATTTTGTATAGCAGGACCCCTCACTGGTGTTTGTTTATGCCTGTCGTTTGAAATCACTAGTCTTGTCAAGCCATATCTCCTTCTACTCATTCCCTGGAATAAAATCAATCAAATCAGACCTTAAATTATAACATTATCCATCAAATCAGTCCTTAAATTATCACAATAAGTATCAAATCGATCCTTATTTTGAGGGGTATAATTAAAAACACAGAAAAAATGACAACTAAAAAGTTAAAATTGCAATTTTTACAATTTTCATCAAATTGGTCCTTTGTACACGTGGCTGCCTTGTTGACACGTGTACAGGACAACACAACATGCAAGAGGACACATCATCATCACTAACGGAACTTATGGACGGAGGGACCATTTTAATGGACGTCTGCAAAATTCATGGACTAAATAGATATTTCGCAAAATTTAGGGACGAATTTGGCTAATTTTTGAAAATTCAAGGACGAAGTTGGGGTATTAATCAATTTTAAACATATGCTATTTTTATTAAGTTGAAATTTTTTTGTGCAATCTAAAAATATATACAACCTTTTTTCAACATAAATTAAACTTCAGAACTCGTTTACATACACATATATTTCAAATTTGTTGAAATTACTTAAGTACTACTTGTGCAATCTAAAAATATATACAACCTTTTTTCAACATAAATTCAACTTCAAAACTCGTTTTTATACACATATATTTCAAATTTGTTGAAATTACTTAAGTACTACTTCCCCGTCTTAAAATAATAGTCGTTTAAAGTTTGTGTATGATTTTTAATAAAATGATTAATTATGTTGATTTTAATGATAAAATTAGTATCGTTTACTAAAATACCATTATTAATTGTAGTTAGTAGAGTAATTAAGTTAGATAAAATTCAATAAATAAAGATATAATAGTGGAAAAATTAAATAAATATTGCATTGTTATTCTAAAGTGATAATTATTTTGAGAAAGAAAAAAATGATAGAGACAACTATTTTGAAACGGAGGGTCCTATTTTATGAATTATGGAGTCTCTGCAAACTCCTCGAAGTGGGGAATGAGGATAAAGACATAGAGTAATATGGATGCTATGGATGATATGCATAGACAGATACAAAAAATTTAATTTGTGGGGGCAAGATCATATACTATACATATTTATATAGAAATAATATATTGTAAAACATAAAATAATGCCAATTATCTTTAAATAAAAGGTTTTACATTGAAAAAACTATACCATTATATACTTAAAAAATTGAAGATACTTCAATCTCTTTAAATTATAATTTGCGCTGTTTTTATATTTTTAAATTATTGTATGGTTTTAATATTCAAGACTATAAAAAAAAAAAAGCATGTCTATATAAAAAAATTGTACATTTAGTAAAATAAAATTATGCATATTATCACACAAAGAATCTATACTAAAGAGTCCACCGACAAATACCTAATTTTTCGAGCATCTACTCTTCTAATTAAGGGGCACAACACACATTCAATAGAAGTCCTGAAAAATTGACCACAGACATCGAACTGATCAGCACTCTACTGTTCATCTAATGTGCATGTTTGTGCCCTTTTATTCTAAAAGGAAAAGAAGAAAAGAAGAAGTGCATATTTGTATACAACTAGCGGGAGACTCGTGCATGCACGGGTAGTTTGTGTTATAATTTTTTGATAAATTAAGCACGGGTAGGTTTTTGCTTGAAAGAATATTGTACACATTCTAATTTAAGAATAAGTTAAGAAAAATGATGAAAATAAATATGTTATATAAAATTTACATAAGTAACCCAAAATGATGAAAATAAATATGTTATATAAAATTTACATAAGTAACCCTTTACAAAGAAGAAGATTTACATAAGTAAAGAAAGCACATAAACATTCTTTTAAAATTATTATTTATATATTTATAAAATATAAAAAAGGTCATTAATATTATCAGAAATGATATTCTAAAAAACACAAGTAAAATGAATACATATAAACAAAGGTAATACGTATATTTATAAAAACACAAGTAAAATGAAAGGTATATAAACAAAGGCAAATGCGAGTAAAGGGATCAGTTTAATTGGTTGTGTGTGTCACATTTGCATGTTCATCATTTATTAATTTTTTTGAGTTGGTGTCTTATCATTTATATATCATTTATTTACTGCTCAAGACAATTTCTTTTTATTATTCTCTAGGAGATTTATTACACATTTGACACCCAAACAAAATACGCCTAGTTTAAATTATTTTTACAAAGTCATCTAATTATAACTCATCACATACAGCTTTATTTTATAATTTCTTAAAAATATATAACAAGTGAATACATACATACTAAGATATGATTAGATAACTTTATAAATCTTCTTTCCAAATTATCTTACTTGAACCTTTGTTTTTGATACAAGCGTTTGTGCGCTACTACAAAACTAACTACAAATTTGAGCTACGACAGTGAAAAAGTTCTCTATGTCGTCCGACCTCGAGATTGAAAACAAAATCAGAGTAGATTTCTCAAAAACTAACTAAACTTTTTTCCTTAAAAAAAAAAAAACTCTAAACTTTTCTTTATTACAAATCAGTCACCATAGAAAACATAATTACTTTTGTTTATTGTTTTTTCTTTCACTTTTACCCTTATTAATTTATCAAAAAGTCATTCTTACCCTTTTATAATTTAATTACACTTGTATAAAACTAGACATTTGTGTATTGAAACATTTATACATTCATTTTTTTTAAGGGATTTATATTTCATATGTTCTTATTTATAAGCTCAAGCCTAAATTATAAATAAATTTATATGTTTATCGTTACCCTTATTTATATGCTCATCCCTACCCTTATTATTTTATATGCTCAACATTACAATTTTTTTTTACGTGAAATAATTATAGTGAGTAATGCATATACGTAGATAATAATATACAAACTATAACAAAATATATATACACACACACACACACAAACTATAACCAAAAAAAGATAATAACTTCATCAGAAAAGTTATTCTCATGACTTCACCATAGATTTTTTCTTCAAAGAAATTAGTGAAGGATTGTGGGAGCGCGAGGTTGCGACCTCAACAACATAAAATGCTCGATATGTAATAGGTTTTATTTTGTATCTAATTCATTTTTATTAATTTGGTATGTAAAATGAAAGCCGTTACTTTTTATAAACTCATTTTAGATTAATCTTTTATCTCTCGTCGGATTTGAGTTCTCGCAATAATAACATATAAATCAAGTTGTAGATACTTTCACCTAAAAAATATGGTAGATACTTTCATCTTTTAACTATTAAAATCATTTTGTCCATAATTTGATCTCTAATTTATGTGTATGGAAAGAATTATTTGAGAGTTTAACCCCTTAAATATATAGCAGTTACCTTGAAGAATCGATCTTCAGCAGTTGTGCACAAAAAACCATATAGATCTAGATTAAGACATCTTAATTGTATAACATATTCACGCATTCTGAAATTAGGATTACTATTTGTATGTTGTTTTAATTAATGTTATACTAAAACTTGGACTCAACTTTGATAATCCGATTAATACCTTATCCTAATATAATTATGTAATGCAAATAAACATTACTGCCGTAGACTAGTGAAAGATCGGATAGAGATTGGCACTTCAATCAAACGTTCATCAAACAATATAAAAATTGCAACCATGCCCTTTTATATTAATAAAAGAAACCCATATATACTCGTTAATTATATTTGCTACCTAAAAAGGATGCTTAATTTAATCCTTTGATTTTCAAGGAGAAGACACTTATTAATTACACAAGTTCCGTGAAAAGCTAAATAAAGGTTGATCAATCATAGTTTCAATTAGAATTTGGTCTCAAGTTTTTTTACTGAAATTTATTCCCCACTTGGATATCTTTGGATATAGATATCCAATATCACCTAATTAATTTATGTGTTACGGCTGTAACAAAGGTAATTAAACTTTAGGATATATAGATAGATATGGGTATTGTCATACGTAAGTTGATGCCTGTTTTTTTGTGCATTTTTATGAAATAAAGTTGCGTGTATATAGTAGTTTATCATATTCTTTTGGCAATGTCTTAATTAAGCACAGCACAAGACCTACAAAGATGAGCATGATTAATGCTATCTAAATAGTATTACTTGTCCAATTGAACTAATTATGCTAGGATACTACATTTCTTGCATATCTAATTGGTCTCACCTTATAATTCATGTGGTTAATTATATAACACAGGTTGTTGAGAAAAAAGCTGTCATATATATACACGAGGACACACTTTGATTTAATTTTCCAACTAATTAAACATACTCTAAATTAAGAAAAGATCCTATTCACTTTAAATTTGTATATGCCTCTGTTTTGATTTAATTTTCCAACTAATAAAACATACTCTAAATTAAAGAAAGAAAATATACACGTGTTAAATTTTTATATGACTCTGTTCTATGAATTTTTTTTTCTCTCTTTTCACATATATCAATTAATTTTATTTTAAAGTTTACGTGAATATTACTAAGAGTTAATACATACAAACTTTTCATGTAATGAGAAAACGATTTTTTTTTAATATATAGTTTGTGATCACGAGAAAACTTATCATTAGGATAATAATCACTCATTTCTCACATATTATTTAAAATAAAAATTGGTGCATACCCCTTATGTGAGTGTGAGACCCACCCAATATGTAAATAAGATAGATAAGTTGTACAAATATCACAACCAATGACGGAGCTAGAAGTTTTAGAATGTGGGGACAATATTCATATACTATAAGTTTGTAACACTAAAATTACTATTTTATCAAAAAATGAAAACTTATTATTTGTGTTTCTTTAAGATGAAAATAAAATACAAAAGTGTCGATATTATACTTCCTTTGATCTTTTTTATAAAAAAAATAAAAGTGTCAATATTTTTTGTTCTTTTTTATCAAAAACATTGACAAACTTTCAAATGTATTATAAACTAATTTCACTTGCGTTCTTATTTATTACGAGAGAATATTAAAAGTAATTTAGTTATTGGAATTAAGAGTAATTAATATAGGAGTATCAAGTCCACAAGTCATAAGTCAATTGACAAAAAAAAATCCAAAGTTGATATGTGGACGTTGTTACCGGAATTCGAACCCCGACTCATTTACTTGTTTGTGCGATGACTCTTGTCATTTCGTCTATCAACAAAACAAATAGGGATATCCATAGAATCAATTTAAATTTATGAGTATTAAATGAAAATAACTATTTTCAATATTTTTCATTGGTCTTAATAGTTTATGTATTTTGTTTCTTATAAAAAGAGCCGGAAGGAATAAATAAATGAAAGAGAAGCAAATATACTTTTACAAAATTAATCTTATCAAATATTAATGTATTTACAAAGTAGAAATTATTGACTCGAGAAAAATGCAACTAGTAGTATACAATCATAAAAACTAATTAAGATTACATTGAAATATTATGATTCATAAATGAGATATTAAATAATTGGACTAATTTTAGTTTGGTAAGATGAGTACTTTCTTTTACCTAGTAATGGGGGCATATAGTTGCTTTAACACCATTATATACTAAATTGAAATTAATAGTGTAGGCACATGCCCACACAAGGGTGTAAGTGGCCCCGCTAATCACAACCCTATTTTAATAAGGTTATTGTTGAAATTTGGGGTCTAATTCATTCTTATATAACCGATTCATAAGGTGAATAATTTCTCCTATTCTTTTTTCTTTTTTTTTTACAAAAATGTCTCCTCTTTATAAACGCGGGACTTGGATTTTTTCCAACACACTCTCTCACATCCAACACTCTTTTTGAGCTTGATGCATGAATTGGTAGTTGACCCTTGAATTTGATAAGCTCATATACCATATTAGAAATGATGGTTGTGCCATCCCCACAAAACCCTCTTTATAAACTCTTATCAAGAGTCATATCTATTCGACGTGGAACTTAAATTTTCCCGATAGTTATGAACAGAAGAATTTCACCTTCAAAAAGTTATAGCAAAATGTGAGGTATTTTAACCACTAATGAAAAAAAAATCAAGAGCGAACTTTATTTAAATTTATGACTGTGTTTTTTTTTTTTGGACAAAAATAAACGATATTTATTCGAATTGATAGATTACATCGATACAATACAAATCCAAATTCGCTAAAACCAAAAAGGATGATTCTGTGAACAAACTCACAACATCCATGTTAATAGCATAAAACGGCAAAATACATATGCCTACAAATATGACTAATATGACTATATTCATGTCTCTGGAATACTCATGTCTCCGGATCTGCAACGTTGACGACGCCAAAGTTATTGTCATTGATAAGATCTGCACTTGTCAAATCTAATCTTTCAACCTGAATCAAATAAACACCGCACTAAGACGGAATATCAAAAACACACCGCACAAAGACGAGAAATTAAAACAAACAGAGTTGTTCAGAGACGACGAAATCACAAAAACAAACGAAAGAAAACAAAATGTACTTGTTAATAATTGAAAATTATTATTTAAGTTTATCTTATAAATGTAGTCGTGTGTTATATAATCTTGTATACTTGGACTATAACTACACTAAACAAGAGCTAGCAATATCATCATTTCAGTATAACAAGTTCAAAGGTCTCAATTGAACTTGTTTCAACCAACCAAATGAAGAACTCTGATAGAAACTTGTTACATTCTTTTATGCAAATGATTTTCATTCTTTGTTTGTTATGTTTCACAACAAGAGTTGAAGCATCATTACACAATAAAATCCCTGGCTTTTATGTGTTTGGAGATTCCACAGTGGACCCTGGAAACAATAATTACATAAAAACTCTCTTCAGAAGCAATTTTCCACCATATGGCAAAGATTTTTCAAACCAAGTTCCTACAGGAAGGTTCACCAATGGAAAATTAGCCACTGATTACATTGGTAAATTAATGATTAACCAACTTGCTCTTTTCAGTTACTATGATATTTTTCTTCAATAATTTTCATTTAGTATATGGTATGTGACTAATGTATGAAATATGAATGCATTGCAGCTTCTTATGTAGGAGTGAAAAAAGAGCTTCTTCCAGCTTATTTGGACCCAAAAGCTAATACCAATATTGAAGAGCTTATGACAGGAGTTAGTTTTGCCTCTGCTGGTTCTGGTTTTGACCCTCTTACACCAGCTATCACTGTATGCATCTATCAATATTCTTTTTTCAATAATAAATTATGTTACCTTATTCAAAAATAATATGTATTCTCTCTATAATCAAATAAGTTATTTTTTTCATGATATATTTGTTTACTTTTTTTTTTCTCTGTTTATTTCAGAGTGTAATACCAATACCAAAGCAGTTGGAATATTTAAGAGAATTAAAAAATAAGCTGGAGAATGTGATTGGTAAGGAAAGTACTGAAAATCATATAAAGAAGGCTGTGTATTTCTGCAGTGCTGGTACAAATGATTTTGCTCTTAATTATTTCACTCTGCCAATGAGAAGAAAGACCTATACTCTCCAAGGCTACCAACAATTCTTGATCCAACATGTGAAGGAATTTTTACAGGTTTGATTCAACCCACATGCTTTATTCTTACAGTAAATTACTTTTTTTACCATGTTGCTAATTCTTGCATAAACACATAGTAAATTTATTTAAAATGGTATTAATAACCATTTTATATCCGTCTTTCAAAGGAATTAAACTTCTTTTCTTGAGATTACAATGTCAAACTTTTACTGCCGAGAAACATTTCGTAAAAGAATATTCCCTATATTAAACACTTTTTTTTTTAAGGAACTATGTTAAACACTTGGTATGGTGGAGAGAGTTTGAAGTAACTTTCAATTCAAATTTTTACGTGCTTACTTTAAATTAAGCTATATATACACCCTAATCATGAAAAAGTTCCAAAGCTACTAATGCATTATTCCTAATTAACCCAATTCTCTAGATCAAAGAAGTGATTAGAATTTAAACTTTTCTCTTTTGAGAGAAGTATGATTTTTGCGATTTCTCAAATTTTTATTTATTCGGTAAATTTTCTTGAATTTGGGTTCTTCCACTTGTTATAAGTTACTAATATTTTTTGAAATATACACTACTTAGGAAACTAGTGTGACCAATGATCGTTGCTAATTTCAGTAATTTGTAATAATATCACCAAAACATATAATTTTACTATAATACTAATGTATTTAACATTGTCATGTTTATATACTATGTTACCGTATAAATATACACCTCGTTTCTTAAACCTAAGGTAGCATTAAATTTTTTTTGTCCCCAGTTGAATTGGGATTTTGATTTTATTATAAAAAAAAAAGTAATAAAACAAACCTTAGTAAGGACCAGCTTTTGTCATTAATCAAACTTTTATCAATAAAAACACACAACTACTTTATGAAAGAAAGGAGTAAAAGATGAAGAGATTCAGACAATTCATGGCACCTAATTATGAAAAAAAAATGGGGCAACTATAATAGGTACAATGTAGTTGAGGGTAGTTAAGAAAACTAATAAAGACCCAACCCCACTGAAATTAACAACTTAAAAAAAAAAAAAACTCTGAAATTAACAATTTTTAATTTTGTCATGTATCATGAACCGGTAAATTATTAGTATTTAGAAGTTAGATTAGATGAAGTAGACAATCTTGAGTTAAATGGCACCTTTGATATTTTTTTTTATATATAAATCGGGTATATCATGTGCACGCGCAACCGCAAACTAATATTTTGAGTTAAACTAGTAGAAACACGTAAGCATCAACCTTTTAAGAGTTTTTATTTTATTTTTACTTTTTTAAGAATTGAATTCAAAATCAAAACTTATTTGTTAAATTGAAAGAAACTCATGTCGTTTTATTTAGACGCTCTTATAAAATATTCATACATATTGAGAGTGGATAACATATTAACACATGGACCCTTAAACACAAACTACCACAAATATTTAGTTATATTTGAACATAACATATCATATCATTTATAATGGATGTATGAAATAGCTTAAATTAATTGAAGTCCACTTCCAAAAATATTCCTATCATCAAATAATTTAGTGGGAGGAATTTGGTTAGAATTTTATTCTCAATTCACATAATACAACACACTGTTGGTTGAAAGTAATAGAGACAACCCAGCCATTTTGCCAAGATTATCATGTTGCATTGGAACTAGAGAGCTACGGTTGATGTTAATTTTAGCAGTATTTATTGAGTTTATGAATAATTAACTGGACCACTGTTCATAACGTGGTCTGTCATGTATTTCTATTTTAATATAAACTCTATTATGAGGAATGAAACCTATAAAGAAAAATAGGTCTCTGTTGCCTCTAATGAGAAAGAGTTCTTTGGCAGACATGCTAAATGTGAGATAGAGTCAATTATGAAGAGAATTTTCTCAATCTATCAATACCATAACAATGAAACTTCAATTTACTAAGTGCATGTTCGGAGCCGTGATAATCACATCGGCACACTATTCCATGTAAATTTACCGTGATTTTAAGAAGCTGAGAGTTGTAGCTTCTGCATTAAAATGAGGTTTTTTTTTAATGTGATTTATAATAAAACGTGATTTGCAGCCGCCCATCCAAACATATACTAACTAGCGCTCCTTTATGGATACTTTTAAAATAGTTATTGATGTCACTTTAATTAATAAAAAATGTCTTCCTTCCAAGTTTTATTTTTTTATTTTTTATAGAAAAGTAATATTTAAATTATCAAAAGTATTTAATTAACTAGTATATTAATATTAAATGTTCCTTTATAAATGTCGTCCAATACTCATTTTTATCATGAAAAGTGGTAACAATTGACTGACCCATGAAAAGGTTATGTGCCTAATCCCCCAAAAGTTGGGAAGAGTTTTATCAAATCCTCATGTTTAAGACTCTGTTCCAACTTATTAGGCCAAATTCATTTATATTCGTGGGTGCAGTGTATCATTATGCCTTTAATAAATTGTACCATGCAATTATAATTATAATAATAAGCGAAAAAAACAGTTACATACACGAACACGTATTCATATACATTGCGTACCTCTTTTTTATATACAAACTACTTTGAAGAGACCATTTTATGTATTTACTTGTTTAAAAGGAATTTCATATACTAATTATCTAATATACTTACAGAAATGTACTATGTTTACGTAAAGAGAGAGCACACTATTATAACCTCATAAAATCAATTTATAAAAAAAATAATAAATAATATAGTTGAGAAAAAAAACATAATTGATTAGATATATTGGATTTCTAACACCCCAAAGATAACAAATGAAACACGTTTTTTATCCTTAGTTTTTTTTTTTGTGTGTTGAGAAATCCTTTGTATGTTGCATTTGACATTTTGACTTCTTACCACTTCCATCTATGTAATTTAGTGTTATACACATGTTGTTTGACTAAAAAACACATGTAAAAGACAAAAATACTCTTTGGTAGTTAACTGCCGAGGAACCTTGGCAGAAATCTGAAATTACAAATGACAAAGACGTTTCAGTTTTTTTAATTAATGATATTTATTGAAAATGAATTCAGAGATTGAATTGAAGATATAATTGGTTTACGGTATAGTGGACTTGGAAACATTTGCCTTTTTTGAAATTACTAATTTATTACTATTAAATCTTAGTTTTCTTCTTAAGGATTCTATTAATTCTTAGTTATTACTCGTTTTTTTTTAACAATTAGTTATTGTAATTAGAAACTTGGGCTACTATCGTATCTTTTTCTTTTAATAATAATTATGTAAATAGTATCTGCCAAATTTATAACCCCTTAAATTTTGACATATAATTATAATTATAACCCCTTTAATAACAATTTCATTTAATATAATATAACAAAATACTATTACTATTTTTTTTAATGTGCAAAATAATATTCAAATGCTTAATTTTTACATTCATTGAAATGTTTTTTTAGAGGATTTAAATGCTATTCTCATTAAGATATAAATACGCATAAGTATAATACTGCAATTGTTTGAAACGTACCAAAATAATGATTGAAAAAAATAAAATCAATAAATATTAATAATGACAATTTAAGGTTTTTGCAAAAAAAAAAATCAGGTTTGACGTTTCCTCGGCAGTTAACTACCGAAGAAAACCTCGGCAGTTAACTGCAGCCAGTTTATGAATTCCTCGGCAGTTAATTACCGAAGGACATTTTAGTCTTTTACATGTGTTTCTCAGCCTTCTCAAATGTGTCATCAACAATTTTCTTTGGTGTTGGAGGGAAGTGGATGCAAAATCACTTATGAGTCAATTTAGCTCTTTCTAAAAATAGATGGATTTGGCTGGCGAAGTCTAATTCATATGATAATGTTGACATTGTTAAGTCGGATTCATTCACTTCTTTAAAAAAAAAAAGTTGGATTCATTCACGATGTTGAAGTTTGAACTTGATATTTTAATGTTATGTGTGAGTTATGGATGATGTTTGCTAATTAGTGTATATATCAACAAAAAAAAAAAGAATTTGGAGGGGGAAGAAGTTATAAATCCTTAAACAATGGTTAAAGTAAAAGTCACATAATATCAAAACACTTTTAATTGTAGATTATTTTCGTACTTGTCATCTTTTCAACCAATTTGAACATTTCATTAAATCTCACCTCACCCTTCCCCTACCCTACCATTAAGGGTGTTTGTAGTAGGCGAGGCAACATAGGTCAGCTCCATTTTAATTTGGCTTAAGATTAATCCGTCCAAAGGGGCCGACTAATTAATTTAAATGGTTGAGTTGAACTCTTGATCTATCTTGTTTGATATGCTCACGGATTGACCAGCTTAAAAAGTATATTCTTTTCCTTCATTGAATTTAAAATAACACCAACAATCATGAATTTAAAAATAAATAAAATGCATTATGTCATACATTTCTCCAAAACAAAACAAATCTAGGAAAAAAAGATAGCAAAAAAAAAAGTTTTATTAAACCGACCTGGCGGGACAACTACCCTGCCCCACTTTTTCAGCGGATTAAATAAAACTGGTCAATTTAAGTGATTGAGTTTAAAACTTCAACATGTTCCATCTAAAATGAAAGATTCAATGTGTTTTATCATCTTTGTAAACCGAATATCTTCGCGTGCAACTGTGAATATTATTTTTTCTAGTCTTGTGTAGAACCCTAAATGAGCCACACGTTTTCCCTAAAAGTTTTAACGTTTTTGTATGTGCAAGCTCGGGTTTGAACCCAACATTTTGATTAAAATAGAAGAGGCCTGTGTACTTTTATTTATATCCTCTTGAGTGGTCATATTTGATTTGATCTATTTGGTTTTTTATTATTATTTGTTTTATTTTTTAACAAAAATTTAGTTTTGTAATTTGATCATCTAATTAGCTTGATTTTAGAATGAAATTGATATGATCCAATCCAATTTATTTTAGTTTGGATTGAATTGGTTTTCAATTTGTTTCATATTTCTTAGAACAATTATTCTGTTATAGACGTGTGCATTGGTCAACACCATCATACCTCAGATAAAAATGTATTATGTACTAGTAGATAGACCTTTCGTTTTTATATATAGGTTCATTAGGTTTTTTTTTCTTCTTTTTCTTCTCTTTTTCCTTTATTTCATTTTAACTTTCATGTGTTTTCGAGTTGGAGTACTTCTTGAAATATATTCATAATATATTTAACATGTTCAAAATAAAATATAGTTAAGAATTTGTCAATGAAGTTTATAAATTAATGAATTTTCTTTCTTTCTTAGGGTTTGTTGGCAGAAGGTGCTCAAAAAATTGTAATAGCTGGAGTACCTCCAATGGGATGCCTACCATTCATGATCACTTTACATTCCCCTAATGCTTTTATGCAACGTGATTGTATCGATAAATATTCTTCTGCAGCTAGAGATTATAATGTGCTCCTTCAAAATGAATTACACAAAATGCAATTGCAACTCAAATCATCTAATCCAAATGTTAAGCTCTATTACATTGACATATATGGACCCCTAGCCAATATGGTTCAAGCACATAAAAAATATGGTTTGTAATTAATTTTTTTTATTTTCCCTTGCTAAAGACAACTACATTAATTTCTTTTCTAGGGAATTATGGTTTGTAATACATATAAGAGGTTAATTTTTATGCTAACATTCTTCTTTAATTTATTTATATGTGGTAGGATTTGAAGATATTAATAGTGGCTGTTGTGGAAGTGGATACATCGAAGCATCAGTTTTGTGCAATAAGGTTTCAAATGTGTGCCCTGACCCATCTAAGTATATGTTTTGGGATTCAATTCATCCTACAGAGAAGGCATACCACAACCTCTTCTTGGCTTTCCAACCCACCATTGATTTCATTGTCAACAACTAGAATAATGAATAAGTTACTTCATATACTAAATGTTTGATATCTTTTTCTTCTCATCGGTTATGGCCTCTCAAACGTAACACAATTTTTTCTTATTTTTTTCAGAAAAAGTAGTATGGTGAGTGTGTATTTGTGTGTAATAAATACGAAATAAAATGTGATTGTGTTAAAATTAATTTAATTGTGAATATAAAACCGCAAAAGAAAAAGCTATTGTATTGGCGGTGTAATTTTATTTTGTAAGATTTTGGTTATCTTTTGAAAAAAAAAATAGTTTGTAAAATAAATTATGAATTCGTTTGACAGTTAAAGTGAGTTTATTTATAGTTTAACGTTTGTTGAAAATGTGTCTTGTTGCTTAAGATAAACAATAGCAGAAAACATAATAGATGAAGCCGAAAACAAAGTGAATAATCGCTAAAATTATCTGTCGAATTCAACTGCTAAATTCACATAAGCCAGACAAAAAAATCACAATAGCCAAAAAAAATTGTTTGGGCTTCGCGATCAACACACGTTACGTAGAGAAGAAAATGGATCATCTCACTCATTGAATTGCTCTTTTAACAACGCAAAAAATACCTCAACATCCCCAAGTGTCAGTTAACTAATGCTGGCCCACACCGATAGTTAACAATTGTGGGTGCCAGCGACAGTTAACAGCTGTGGACACCAGTAACAATTAACTGTCGCTGCGTACTTATAACAGAACCAAAGCATAAACATGTTATGGATCCTCTTTTTTCCTACGGCATGCAATCACTCTTAATTCTTTTTTTATTCATTCATAAATTCATTCGTTCATAAAATAAAACCCAAATATAATTGAAAACAAATTCATTCATTACCATGAATTTAAAATGTCTTACAACTAGGGTTGAAATGAGTCGAGTTGAATCGAACCTGTCTGAGTTCGACTTGATAAGAATTTGTTTGGCTCGAGTTCAACATGAACTCTTTTTTCTGCTCAAATTCAACTTATTCAAAATTCACAAAAAGTTCAGCTCGTTAGGTTCAATTTGGTTTCATTTTACGAAGCTCAAACTCTACTCTGTTCAAACACATGAACGAATCAATTCGACTTGATAACTCAAATCAAATGAACCATACAAACTAAAAGACTAAAAAGCTAAGAAATATGTCTTCAATATTAAAAAAAGACACCAATACCACTACGTTTTAGCTCCAACTTCTTTTATATAAAGAAATTAATGAGCTAGCATTGGTACTACGATACAGAGTGCAACATTCACACGTTCTTCTTTTATAGCCTGTGTCCATGTTATGCTCTTTTAAAATTTTCGATGTGGGACTTTAAAACCAAAGAATGTTATGAAATTGCTTGCTAGTTTTCCTTCAAAATAAAGAATCCGCTTGCTAATCTATCATACAAGTAATCTCATATTTCCTTCACACTTGAAACTACAACACCAACACAAACAACTTTCATCAATAATCACCTCAAAAAAAGTTCTTCCAACGATAAACAACATTTTAAATTTAAATCACAAAATTAGTAGACTTAATAATAAGGGCAAGATTTTTCAAAAAAAAAATGTTATATGTTGTATGATGACTTATATAAATGATATTTTAAATAAACTTATATTTTTAACGAGCTGACTCATAAATCAAACGAGTCGAACTATACATAGTTTAAGTTCAACTCATTTATTTAACGAACCTAGTTTTCGGCTCAAGTTCGACTCATTTGGTTTATGAACCAAGTTCAACGAATTAATTACCGAATTGAGTCTCGAATTATTTTTGAGTTGGATCGGTTCATTGTCAGTCCTACTTAAAACCATAAAAATCAAAATGTGTTCAAAATCCAAAAAAAATATTTACATCCAACGATCCAAAAACTAATATACATAAAACTAATGTTGCCTCCTCATCCCCCGCTGCCTATCCCTTCTTTTTATCCAATATGTAGTGGTCGTGTGCATCCGAGCCTGCATCCTCCTTAATTGATTGTGGTGGTATTTGTGTGCTTCTCCATCACGCAACACCTCTTCCATCATATTGTAGAGGGTTCGTAAGATACCAAGAAGGCTTGCAGGATGTGCGCTGGATCAGTGGTATTATGTGGATCATGTTTTATATATTCGCAAAAATTGATGTGCAAACTGATTGTTTTCTTAATGTATAATCCGAAGTAGGTTTTATATTTTAAAATTCGAAGGTATTTTTGGAAGAAAAAAATAGAGCGTGAGAAACGTATAGGTGTGAAAAATAATAGTCTATTCATATATATATATTCACTTGTAACATTCAGTATTTTCCTCAGTATATATAAAATAAAAAATCTTTTAGGCCCCAAAATTTTGGAGGCCGTACTTTGTAGAGCTGTTTACACCCCTCATCTATGATCCTGCACATTACCACCTAAAACTTTAAGGCAAAGGATATATGGGTCATCTATGTTGTATATCCAATAATTCCTTCATTCCTAGTCGATATGGGACATAATTACTCATATATTTAACCATTCACACTTGAAACCCAACAATTCTTAAGATATTGGGTTAATGGGTCAACTCTCTTATAAACCTAATATGAATTATGTTCTTTACCCAACTGTTTTTGCTCGCTTCCAACTGAAATACCAAAATTGCCTCTGCATGAGTTAACTACGCAAGCGTTATGTCCAACATGAATTAACTCACGCTAATTTTGCTAAAACGTGGGCTTGTGTCATTGCTTTGCAAGAATGCCGGTTCTAGTATTTGTATTTTTTCGAACAAGGTTATATAGTATTTGTATTGATGTTGTTGAATAGGGCTTATCACCGCATGATTTATAAATTCTAGAACCTTGTTGAATTGTATTGATGTGCTATGAACGTGGGCTTATCACTGCATGATTTATTCTATTCAACTTTTTGTTAAAGAATTGATTTATTCAATCGACCAATCAATAATAGCTACATATATCACTTCACAGCGAGAAAGGAATAAATCATGTTGAAGGCAAAAAATGCGAGTCAACATCAATTTCCTTGACACACATGGTTATTCCCTTTTTTAAACTGGCGTGAGTTAACTCACGTGGGATGTAACCCCTGCGTGAGTTAACTCACGCAGAATTAACACATGCGTGCGTGAGTTAATTCATGCAGGGTCATTTTGGAAACTTTAGTTGGAAGTGAGCAAAATTTGTTGGAAGAAGAGAAAAATTCATCTAATATTTTCCTGATCCATAGATCATGTAAAACATAATCACTCATTGATGTTACCACTCACACTTGAAATTCAACACGATCATCACATTCGCAAAAGTATATGAATAAATTCTTACAGGTGACCAAAACCAAAAGAAAGTGAAGAGCTTGTAACAAGAGTTAGTTTTGCCTCTGTTGGTTCTTGTTTTGACCCTCTTACACCAACTATCTCTATATGCATCCATCAATATTGTTTTTCCTATTTTCATTAATTTGTTTATCCATAATAAATTATGTTACCTTATTTAAAAAATTAAATTCTCTCCATTTCTATAAATGTGTGTCATAGACTGCAGCTCATGTCCAATAACAGTCTTTTTAAGTATTGTTTCCACATTTTGAATAATTTGAAGAGAATCAATCAAATAAGTTATTTTTGATGATATATTTGTTTACTTTTTTTTTTCTCTGTTTATTATTTCAGAGTGTAATTCCAATACCAGAGAAGTTGGAATATTTAAGAGAGTTAAAAAATAAGCTGAAAAATGTGATTGGTAAGGAAAGAACTGAAGATCATATAAAGAAGGTTGTGTTATTCTGCAGTGCTGGTACAAATGACTCTGCCCTTAATTATTTCACTCTGTCATTGAGAAGAAACTAGAAAGAGCTATACTTTCTTAGGCTACGAGCAATTCTTGATCCAACATGTTAAGGGATAAAGACACAACCCCACTGAAATTAACTACTAAATAGAAAGAAAACCACCGAAATTAACAACTTAATTGTCATAGGTGTTAGTAATGAAATTGGAGGCCTAACTCATCTTCTTTAAAAACAGGTTCATAAGGTGAGGATTGTCTCCTCTATATAAACTCTTGTTAAGAGTCTTATCTATCTGATGTGGGACATGAGTTTTTCCCAATACACCCCCGTCACGCCCAGCACTCTTTGGACTTGGTGCGTGAATCGGTAGGTGACCCTTGAAATCGACAGACTCTGATACCATAACGAAATTGGAGGCCTAACTCATCCTTAAAAACCGGTTCAGGTGAGTTTATATAGAGGAGACAATCCTCACCTTATGAACCGGTTTTTAAGGATGAGTTAGGCCTCCAATTTCGTTAGTTAGAAATTATCAATATTATTATTATACGAGTTATAACACATGTAACAACCTAGACGACTTTAAGCATTGCCGACTGATGCTACAAACCAACACGAATATTTTCAGCGTGTTTTGTTCTCACTCACACGCTTACCGAGAAATTTCCCGGTAAATCACCCATCCAAAGACTACTCCAAGTCAAGCACGCTTAACTGGAGAGTTCTTATGGAATGAGCTACCAAAAAGAAGATGCATCTTGTTGATACAGGTAGTACCAAACAATTCTTATAAGCCTTCCTTCAACCATGTAATCTCATACCTGCACGGCCTCAGAATCCTTCTCATTCTGGTGTGATTCAGTTCCTCTATAAGCTGTCGGGAGCCTCTCATTGTCGTGCCTTGTGCACCGACGACCACTCCCCGTCCTCGTCAGCCTTGGGTGTTACATGCTCACCAGCTTCCGTTTGGTTCGTCCCCGAACTACACCGTACTGGGAGAGGTCTGCTCTGATACCATTTGTAACATCCCAGACGACTTTAAGCATTGCTGACTGACCCTACAAACCAACACGAGTCTTTTCAGCGTGTTTTGTCCTCACTCGCACGCTTATCGGGAAATTTCCCGGTAGGTCATCCATCCAAAGACTACTCCAAGTCAAGCACGCTTAACTGTGGAGTTCTTATGAATGAGCTACTAAAAAGAAGATGCATCTTGTTGATATAAGTAGTACCAAACAATTCTTATAAGTTTCCTTCAACCATGCAGTCCCATACCTGCACGGCCTCAAGATCCCTCTCATTCCGGTGTGATTCAGTTACTCTAGAAGCTGTCGGGAGCCGCTCATTGTCGTGCCTTGTGCCCCGGCGATCACTCCCCGTCCTCGTCAGCCTTGGGTGTCACAACACATTTAGTTGTTGAAGTCATAATCATAATTTCCCAGAATCTGTGAGATTTGAGACACGAGTTATTATGAATGAAGAGAAAGTGAATTATTCATTGATGTAATTAGTGCTTACAAGGCTATATATAGCTAACTGAACACATACAATAGCTAAGATAGTATAACAATAGAATAAAAGAACTAGTTACTAAGCTAAACTAGATTACTTGTTCACTTTGGTATCTTCTTCACTCTTGTTGTGTAATAAGAGTCTTTCTTTGCCTTATCTCGTGCTCCAGTATTTGGAGTTCTCGATAGGACAAACCGCAAACGAGCATGGTTGACAGGGTGATGGTAAAGAGAACCCAACCTCTCTATTTATAACCTTGCAACCTTAATTATCACCCATCATGGCCCTAGCGGTTGGGCCTACACTTTATTTCTACACAAATCATAGAAAATTGCTCTTATCTCATACAAAATTGCTCACTCCCATTAAACTGACCACAATACCCCCAGCGTGAATTAACTCAAGTTCGCTATATACCAACATGAGTTAACCCACGTTCGGTAATAACCAACTCGAGTTAACTACCGTCAGAAAAAAAGATTATGCACGTGACTTAAGTCCCATTGCTAGCAATTCTATTTTTAAGTATAAAAAAACATGTTGGTATGTGAGAAGATCAATGACATTAAGCAAATATGCACTAAAATTGTATTTATACATCACGAGGCGCAATTGTGTGTTGGTGGTTGTGGGTTGCAGAAACATATGTTCATTTGTTCTTAACTTGCGACACTTTTGGTCAGATTTGGCAACTTGCTCGCAATTGGTTGGATGTTCATACATCGGATCCTTCAACCATAGTGGAACATTTTCTACAGTTTGGTACCTCTTCGGGACATGCAAAATCTCAGTGTTGTTTCATGTTTTTGATATGGTTTGCGAGTTCTTGAGTGATCTGGAAGGAAAGAAATGATAGACTTTTCTGAGGCAAAGAAAACACCCCTCTTCAATTTATAGAGAGCATTAAACTTCTTAAATAGGATTAACAATTAACTTATGCATAATTATAGAGATAAAAGATTTATGTGGAGAAAAATAAGATAAAAGATCAACATGTTACAATTAAATAAGATAAAGAACCCTTGAGTTAATCTTGAGTTTTTTTTCCTTCTTTTTATTGCAGTTAACAATCTTGAGTTAAATCGCAACTCTGTAACAATGTTGAGTTAATCTTGGCTATGTAATGTGCACGTGCAACCGAAAAGACTAATATTTTGAGTTAACTTTTTATGAGTTTTTAACTTTTGTAAGAATTGAATTTAAAGTCAAGACTATTTGTTAAATTGAAAGAGACTTGTAGCGTCTTATATAAGCGGTCTTATATAATATCCATGCTAATTAAATACCACATAGACCCTTAAGTTAGATGTTTATAATAAGTCAATCCTTTAAGTTTTGTTTGTTACAAAATGATCCTTTAATTTTTTATTTTATTTTTATAAATTGGTCTTTAAGTGATAAAATATTAACACTCTAACCATTTTTTAGCCAACTTTGTTAAAAGATGTTTATGGACCATTTAACACTGAGGTGGTAGGTTCAAAAATGGCTATAACATCAAACAAGATTACTTATTCATATTTTCTTCATCTTGTTTTTGAAGATAACATGTTAACATTAAACGTCCGAATAAACATTTTTTATCCGAGCTTGATGAAAGAATGATAAGGTGCAGATATTTTCTAATTTAAAGGATTAATAATATTAAAGGAATGCAAATGATAATTGATCTAATATCCATACATACAGAGAGAGGATAACACATTAACACATGGATGGATGTATAAAATACTTGAACATATTATTTAGTGGATGTATAAAGCAGCTCAAATTAATTGATGTCCATTTCCAATAGTATTCCTATCATTAAATAATTCAGTGAGAAGAGTTCGGTTAGAATTTTATTCTCTGTTCACATAATACAGACAGTTGGTTGAAAGTAGCAGAAACAACCCAGTCATTTTGCCAAGATTATCATAGTGCATTGGACCTAGAGAACTATATGTCAATTTGATTGT
>Ga0228710_1001097_pt1 | contig 39230 bp, 17 predicted proteins | sample MedpolnodulmetaG_FD_177995 | JGI IMG/M metagenome (GOLD analysis project Ga0228710, IMG submission 177995) | Root nodule microbial communities from Medicago polymorpha collected in Santa Monica, California, United States - pink nodules | ecosystem: Host-associated > Plants > Roots > Nodule...
CACACCAGCCCTGATTTTTTTTTTTTTTGATACAACTTCACAAACAGCACACGCTTTTCCTTCTTCTATTGTTTTTACCAAACACATACAGGTATACAGCAACTACAAATCATCAGTGCACTGTGCCCCACCCACCGGCCACCACCGACGACAACCCACCACCGTCCACCAACCTCTGTCGCTCGCTCCACTATCTCTGTTTAAGGTCTGTTTCCGCCCCCTGCTACCATCTCTCTTCCCTTTTTAATTGAAATCGTGTTTAAGCTTCTCTTCTTCATTTTGCTTATTATGATTAATTGTCCATACTGAAGTTGCCGATTGAAGTTGTTTATACTGAAATTGCCAATTGAAGTTGATTATGCTGAAATTTCAAAACCTAATGAGAGCTAGCTAGAAAAACAAAAAAGAATGGCTCAATTTTGGTCACAATACTGAAATTGAAACTGATTTTAGCTTTTATAAATATCATTAGGTTCTGGCTATTGAAATTGAAATTGAATATAATTGAATCATGATATATTGTTTTGTCTGTTGATTTTATATTTTATCATTACTAATCTAATATATTGTTTTGTCGTATAATTGAACTAGGATGAATAATGTTTTACTAGTTTTTTTTTTCTTCAAAAAAAAAAAAGTCAGACTTTGTTACTCTCCCTACTACAAGCTCTATCTCTAGGTAACAAAGTCTGACTTTGAAAACTGGAAAAATTACTTTTATCACTTTAATACTGTTAATTCTTATAATTTTATATTGATTATGTGATTTAAGGTGATTTTATGAATTTAGCTGTTCGGTTTTACAAATTACATTGCAGCAGTTAGCTTAATGAGGGGTAACCTTGGCGCAACTGGTAAAGTTGTTGTCATGTGACTGAAAGGTCACGGGTTCAAGTCCTGGAAATAGCCTCTTGTGTAAAAAACAGGGTAAGGCTGCGTACAATACACCAATAATGGTGGGACCCCTTCCCGGACCCTGCATATGCGGGAGCTTTATGCACCGGGTTGCCTTTTAGCAGTTAGCTTAATAAATAAATATCTTGAGTTAGGAAACTCATTTTTGAGTGAGACTAGTTGGATTTGAAAGCTGTCATATAGTTGTATGATATTGGAAAATTTTGTGAATTTACACTTCTTGCACACTTTTTCGTGATATTGTGAATGGAGTGTTCTGTTTTATAAATTTACTCTGCATTATTTCCTGACCTACAAAGCTCGTTTTCGAATGGGACCAATGGCATTTGAAAGATGACATCTAGAATTCTAGTTATTAAATTTAGTATTATTTAATTATTTTACAAAAAAATTGTGCCTCAGTGATATTTTGAGTCCAGGTCCGCCCCTTTCAGTGGGTAATCACAATTTTGTAGGTTTGGAGGATCTTTGTGTATTTGTTGAAAACACGATTCCATAGCTTGTAGACTGAAGAAGACACGGTTGAGGCTGTGCAAGTGAAATCGATGGAGAGATTGGAATTGAAAGAAGTTCAGAAACTGGAAGGTCATACCGATAGGGTTTGGAGTTTGGATTGGAACCCTGCTACCGGTCATGCCGGTATTCCCCTCGTCTTCGCTTCTTGCAGCGGCGATAAAACTGTTCGAATCTGGGAACAAAACCTCTCCACTAACCTTTTCTCCTGCAAGGTACCTCTCTCTTTTTCTTACTGCAATCACTTTTCAATATTCATGTATATGGATTGCATAAACACTTTTGAGATCCATATTTTGATTGTTTGGTGTCAATTTCATTATGATGGATTGATGAAATTGGAGTTCAAAAATGAAATGCAGGCGACTTTGGAAGAAACACACACTCGAACTGTTCGATCTTGTGCTTGGTCACCGTCTGGAAAATTGTTAGCCACTGCAAGCTTTGATGCCACCACTGCCATATGGGAAAATGTTGGGGGTGAATTTGAGTGTGTCTCTACTTTGGAGGTATGCTATTGCCATGCTGTGAATATAGTCTTTCTGTTTCTTCTTTCCATTTGGATGTGTGTATTCTTTGATTGTTGCTATTCTTTTGGTCAATATGTATAAACCTGGTTTGCCATATATGTAAATTTTATGGTCAGGGACATGAAAATGAAGTCAAGAGTGTATCTTGGAATGCATCGGGAACTTTGCTTGCAACTTGTAGTAGAGATAAGTCTGTTTGGATATGGGAAGTGCAGCCAGGCAATGAGTTTGAGTGTGTTTCAGTGCTGCAAGGACATACCCAGGATGTGAAAATGGTGAGGTGGCACCCAACGGAGGATATATTATTTTCATGTAGCTATGATAATAATATTAAGGTAATGCAAACGCTAGAAAAGGCTTTTCCGTTTAAGTTTAATTTCCGTTCCTTAGTTTTACATGCTTCTTTTCTGAATGGTTGTGGTTCAACAACGTTATACTAATAACATTATAATGCAATCAAATTTCTTCCAGGTTTGGGCAGATGAAGGTGACAGTGACGATTGGCAATGTGTTCAAACTCTTGGAGAACCCAACAAGTACAACTTCTTAACATCTCCCATCAGCTCAGATTTTTCAGATTTTGTGTTTTCTTCTTTTTTAAAGCACGATTGTTTAGGCCAGTTTATGTAGGATAGCCAATTTTTCAAACTAATTTTGATTTTTTCACAGTGGTCATACATCTACTGTTTGGGCCCTCTCCTTTAATGCTAGTGGAGACAAAATGGTTACATGTAGGTATGTGAATCATCTCTCTTATTCATGCCTTGAATTATTTTTGGCATTTTCTTGAAGTTATGTGACATTTTGACTCCAACTCCTTATGGCAGCGATGATCTTACCCTGAGGGTATGGGAAACAGAACATGTAGGCATGCAATCTGGTGGTGGATTTGCACCTTGGTAAGTATTCTCCAGTCTTACATTCTAGCTTTTAGGGTTTTTTTTTTTAATTTTTTTTTTAAGGTTTTTAAAGTTATTGTTAGGGAAGTAAATCTGAAAATATCACATTCCCATACTTGTTTGCAAGTTTAAAAGAATATCTGCAAACATTATCAATTCCCAGGAAAATGGCATTCCCATGTTTTACCAATTTCTATTTCTGTGATGAGGGTAGGTATCCTTATTCGCATGACATGGCTGGGGAAGTTATACTGCTATAAATGTTAACATCCATTCCCATTTCTTTTCACTCTACTTGCTTGTTTGCTAAAATTGCTATTGTATTGCCTTTGCGTAGTCATCTTATCTTAAACTCAAGTTACTCAACTATAGGTTGGGCTTTCAAGTCAGAATCCAGAGGCGTCTTATCATTTTAATTATTATAATTTGGGATGGATTGTAATTTGTAACAGTCTAATTCAGTTTATTCATAGATTTTGAATTCAATTATATAAAGGTTGGGTTACTTACAATCTTTTATTCACTATGTCACCTTTATAAATGAGGGATCAATCATTTAACGATGGCTATTTATCCTATCCTCTTTTTTTTTTGGGGGTACACATTAATAAATAATAATCCTACTGACAATATAAAATTGTTTCTTTTGGGATTTTCAGGAGACATGTTTGCACTCTTACAGGGTATCATGATCGGACAATTTTTTCAGTTCATTGGTCAAGGTAGTTGCATCTTGGTTATCTTAAGTAAAGTTTTCATCTCAATTCTTGACATTTATACATTTGTGTAAATATGTTTTTTTTGAGAGAATTTATGTAAATCTTTTAGTGGTTTGCTGATTTAACCAACCTGTCATTCAATACTCACGAAGTCAACTGTCATAGATTTTAACTAAGCCAAGTCCCACTTTAAGGTAGTTAAATTAAGTTAGACTCATAATGGAGTAAATATGAGATATTACCTCCGTCCCTATGTATAGGACCATCGTGAAAAATACTTCAATTATTTTGCATAATGTTAGCCAATAAGCCATAAATGTTGTAATTAAAGCGAGTTGATGAGTTTCAATTATTTGAAGGGTGAAATTGAAAAATTGATGCAAATTATTAACAAATTCAGTGTTACTACAAACTTTTTTAATTCCTGTGAATTAGTCTACAAGTTACTATATATAGATGCGGAGGTAGTATTATGTTGCACAAATAAATCAGCCAATGTCCGTATTAAGAAAGTATGCTGACAGTCCATATTTGTATGGTGGACGAAAACCCTCTTGCTTTCTTTAGATCACTGAGAGGTTAATTTCATTTTCACAAAATTCTGCGGATTCAATCATTTGTTATTTTCTTTTGTCTTTTCTTTCTTTCTTTTTAATTGAAAGCAAGGTCTTTTTTCTTTTATTTTCTTTCTTTCTTTCTAATTGAAAGCAAGATGACAATAATGATTCGTTCACTTAATGCCTGTCATTAAGATAGTAGAAGAGTTCCAACTTATCTAATTTTGGCCTGTATAGTTCTGATGTATTTGTATCCTGCAATTTTTGTTGGTATGACAGGGGAGGTATCTTTGCCAGTGGAGCTGCCGATGATGCTATACGACTTTTTGTGGAGAACAATGAAAGTCAGGTATGTCATTGTTTTAGCTTTTCAGAATGTTTGTGTGCAACATTGTCATTACCCATAAATCAGGCCATTTGTGATTGGTATTAGTAATCCATAAATTGAATACTTAAGAAATTACAGCTGTGAATGTTGTGCAAGTTGGTACTAGTAAAATAGTAATTTATATAATTAGTATTAGTATCAAAATATTTTAATATACATTATAAATTATTTATACACACACACAGTATAAATTAAATAAATAAATATAAAATATTCAAATAGCGGCCATCCCGCTATCCCAATTTTAGGGTTAGCTGCTCCACTATACTATCTGGGATTGACAACTTTGCTTCCTTCCAAATGCTGGTAGGCTTAACAATTGCCATCATTTTAGTATGACATCATTTTTACAAACATGGAATGCCACTGGGAGCATATAGAGGTTTTATCATCGTACATTTTAGTCTAATCAGCTTGAAGAGTTCACAAAAAAGAAGTATCAGAATCTTTATATGTCCATTACATGTTCATTTTCCTGGTGCATAATCATACACTTCATGTCATGAACACAATGATTCTATTAGCTATCTGCGCTTATAGATAAGCCTGGAATTTTTTCGGTCTCTTTGTAGTTTGTACTTGCAAGCACAAGGTCAATAGTAACAAAAGGCTTAACAAACCAATGTTAAATTTGTTTTCATTTACAGCTAAACTGTTAACTGTATTTGCAACTCCATTTATCTACTTCAAGTTTTTTCTTTGAACTATAGGTTACTGGTGAACTGGAGCAGCTTGTTTCCAATGTTTTTCTTACTATAATACTATTCCTTCTCATTTTGTTCATATATTTGTGGGGTTGAATCAGATCTTTTTGTTTAGTTGCTCTTCTTGGCGTCTGAAAACTTGAGTGTTTTGCGCATCAACATTTGTGCAGTTGTTATTTAGAGATAACTCTGTATCTACATTGAATCCCAAGTCCCTGAAAAATTCAAACTTATATAAGAATGTGCGGATCTGCAGAAAAAAATGACAAACCAATAGAAGTATTGCTTAATAATTGTATATCTTTCGATGCATCTCACTCTATCAAGAAACATGTTAAAATTGACCAAACATTATTGTTTGCCTATGACATAGGTCGACGGTCCTTTGTACAAGTTGCTACTGAAGAAGGAGAAAGCTCATGACATGGATATAAATTATGTGCAGTGGAGCCATGGGGTAAGATTCTGAGACACTACTTTAGTGGAATCACATTGATGGTGAAGTGAATATCTCTTTACACAAAATCAAGTGGGTGGATTGGTAGATTCTACTACTATTATTAAAAGCTGACTGTGATTCTGAAGCACGGCCTCCTAAATATCCCTCTAATCAACTAAGTATTAGCTGATCAATAAAGGTTGTGATTTGTTGGCTATCTATGACTAATGAGTTGAAAGGGATTGGCCGAGAATTTTCACCAGAAAATGAAAGAACATTTAAATTTTCATCTTCACAGTTAAATATAAAATTTGTAGTCACGATATTGTCCGAACTTTAGGGATTAACTTGATAGCTATTGCTCCTATTTGCATTGTGTCTTTCTCTGTAATTTGTTATTAATCAACATATTTTGCTACTATTGTTTGCTAAACAGGAGAAGCCACTGCTAGCCTCTGCAAGCGATGATGGGACAATCAAGGTGTGGGATCTGGTATCATAGTGGTGATACTAGTTTAGCATATCTACTGTATCAGCAGCAGAAATTTATACCGGTGGAGCCTAACAGTAGAAATGCTAGATGTGCAGGCATCCTCATTGTCCTTTTTCTTTCTCTTAATTTAAAATTTTGATTATTGTATTTTTTAAATCTGGAGTTTGATTGTAAATTATAATTATTGTCAACTAAACTTTGCATTTTTGCACAAGAGTTGCTCAAAATTATTCACCTAGAGTGAATTAGTACTGTAAGTATACTTCAATCTGCGGGAACAAAGGATGTCCTTAACTAGAGCAACTGGTAATTGGATTGACTAGATTGAGCAATTTCATAATCCCCACGGTTTTCTGTTGGGTCGTAAAGCTAGTGCATTTGTTGTCGGAGAATTTTTAGTTCTTATTTTAAATGATAATTATGGAAATGTTACTTTATTTTTATGTGTTTTTCAAATATCAATGGAAAATGGTGAAAACAGCATTTTCAACACAATAAAAGTAATAATCATGTAATTGTCAGTCGAAACAAGAAATGAAACACATGTTTTGTCAAAACATAACAGACCTTGGTTCTCTCTACAATGTATTCTGAACCGATGGATATTGCTACTTGTTAGCGTTAGTACCAGTAGACATCACTAGTATATCCCAGGTTAGCCATTTGAAAATGCCCAATATGTACTGCACATGGAGGACTAACATATTAAGAAATGAGCATCATAAAGATAGATGTGCTCTAGGTAAAAATGCTAATTGTTCCTTGACATTTTGACATGTAAGTTGTATTATACTAGAGCATTTGATAGACAGCTAATCAATTTAATTTGAAATTTGGCCAACCTATTGCAAACATATGTATCTAGGTTATATCATCTCAGTATAGGACTTGTTCTTTTTAAAATGTTATTTTAATTAAATTGTTGGCGTGAGCATGATTCGAGTTATGTTTACTTAATAACAAACAATATATGGGAATTGTTTGTCTAGAGGCTGAACGTTATTTACATTGTTATAGATGGCCATGCTCAAAGGTAGGAAATGTGGGAGAGATCATTTGGGAATTTTCCCACTTTTTGTTCATTCATCATATATGTAAATATTCACAATTACCATCACATTTGGGGAATTGATTAAAGAATATCAAATGAGTGCTGAAAGTATCTGGTGAATGTAAATAGGAATCACATTTACATATTTTTAGTCCCAAAAATATTTGTTTATGGATGTCAAAAAAAACTCTCAAAGATTTGGTCACGCCTCTTCAACAACCACAAAAAATCAAATTCTCAAGAGATAAAAAAGGAAAGTAGTATATATAAATTTAACGAATAAGAAGCCATCCACGATGAATATATGGTTTGTCAAATAAACAGAATTACAGAAATGGAAGGAAAAAAGCTCTAACACCTGTTGTGTATACTTAGAGGAGCAGCATTGGTTTTAGTACCCTCTTCAACCAAAGCAGCACGTGCCATAGTGATCTTGCTTGGAACTAAAGGAGCATCAAATGCAGTGCAATCTATCCAATCCTTCAATAAATCCTCTTGACCCCATATTTCAGGAATCCAAACTCTTCCAGCTACTTCAACTCTATGCCTCTTCAGCCTCTCTCTTTCACTATCCTCTTCCAATGCTTCATCCATAGTTGTTAACTCTTTTGCTTCAACATCATCCATGGAAGAAACAGGAGCTAGCTCTTGCAATAGTACCATTTTCTCTTTGTTGCGAAGAAGAGATGGGTTTTGTGTTGCATCTTTATCTTTATCATCATGGTTTTGGACCTTTTGAGTGTTCAAAAAAGGAGGGTCATCTTGTTTTGTCTCCAAGTTGACATCTTTAGATGAGTCCAATGGGTGTGAAGGAATCTTGTCATCAGATTCAACAGAGGATTGGTGAGACATTATGAAAAGGTTGTTGTTTTCTTTCATGCAGAGAGAGAACAGAAGAAAAGAACACAGAAGAGTGGTTTTTTCTTCCTGTTTGAGATCTTGTTGTTGTTGTGAATAGAGAAGATTTGAATTGTGAGGAGTTGCATGTGTTGTGTGGGGAATAATGAGAGAAATGGAATGGGTGGGAAATTAGTTTACACGTAGTCCACAAGAGTTTCTTTTGTATGGTAAGTGACAAATCTACGTGTCTTGTTTCAGATGTGATTTTTAGATGTGTGGCTTAATTCTTATTTGGTAAGAGCTATAAAATGTCAAAATGGAACATACATACATTAAAATAAAGAGGAAGTGAGGTATGTGGGATTCCTTGGATTGATTTTTGGAGGATTGTGAGGTTGATGTTGATCTGCATGTCTAATTATATATGTCTCTTGGCTATCAACCACATAGGGTTCAATGATATACATGATTTTTTCATGTAATATTTAATATTATTCAATCAAAATATATTATTACTAAAAAATTGAATTAGCAATGGAAAACTAAAAATTGAAAATATGATGAAATCTTCCTTTAATTTTGTCTATTTAGTGGCTTGAGAATTAAATCGACATAATTTTACTTTTTTTGTCTACAATTTCACTTTTGTTAGTCCTATTTTTTTTATTAGATTAAACATGTTTTTAGTTCTATTATTCGAAATTTTTATAGATTAAACATGTAACTATAAAAAGTATATTTAATCATTTTTTTATCGGATAAAAATTGATATAAATGGGTAGTTGTGCTATGTTTTTTATGAGACCTACATTGGAAGACGCCTCAAGAGATATTTTTTTGTCGTTTTCTATTTTAGGAATGGGGAATATTTTGTGACTTGTGGTCATTAGCCTATTATAATAACTTCTTTTCTTGCTCTCTCTTTCAAACAAAAATGGGACATGAATTATCAACCCTTGGGATGTCTTAAAATTAATTAATCAAGTTGAAGATAATATACATAGACGCTCTACTGGACATCATTATGCAAGAAGGAAGTCTCAGTTTAATGCAAACAACTAACGTTTATTCCGTTTTATATCAATTCAATTTAAAGTTATATTTTTTTGTTGTTGAGGGAATTCAATTAAAAGTTATTCTATGCACCGATAGTTGTATATTTATACTAGATTTTTTGACGTGTGCTCCGCACGGGTTTATTGTAAAGGGATTGATATACGAATCATAAAATGCAGTATATAATTGGTAACAGTGAAAAAAATAACACGTGATAATTCATAGTAGACAAAATAAAACACTTGATAAAATGTATGAAATCTGAAAATATTATAAAATAAAATCCGGTAATCCTATCAATAATTCGGTAAAAGAAATATGAAATTTCTAGTCATTCGCATGTAGTTTCATCACACATTGCGAAATACTTCCTCATATACGACGTTAGACGTTACATTGGTATCTTCACCATCTTCATCCGTGATCAATATCTTTAGTCATTCTTTGTATGTAACTCTTGAAACAGCAACATACAACTGTCCGTGAGAAAATACAGGTGTTGGTAGATATACACTAACATGTTTAAACGACTGCCATTGACTTTTGTTATTTGTCATTGCAAATAATACAGTCAAAGGAAATTGTCGTTAGGTTAAATTACTGTTAACCTAATAAAGCAAATGGGAGGGAAAATATTAGGTTAAGTTGCTGCAAACCTAACAAAATTAATAAATAAGGATAAGTGTAGAAAATATTGTCAAAAAAAAGGCAAGAGGATAAGAATGAAATTGGTGCGATGCATTTTTTTAGATGAAATTTGTTAGGTTAAATTACTGCTAACCTAATACAGCAAATGGGAGGGAAAATATTAGGTTAAGTTGCTGCAGACCTAACAAAATTAATAAATTAATAAATAAGGATAAGTGTAGAAAATATTGTCAAAAAAAAAGACAAGAGGATAGGAATGAAATTGGTGCGATGTATTTTTTTAAGTGGAATTTGTTAGGTTAAATTACTTCTAACCTAATACAACAAATGTGAGGGAAAATATTAGGTTAAGTTACTGCAAACCTAACAAAATTAATAAATTATTAAATAAGTATAAGTGTAGAAAATATTGTAAAAAAAGAGAGGCAAGAGGGTAGGAATGAAATTGATGCGATGCATTTTTTTAGATGAAATTTGTTAGGTTAAATTACTGCTAACCTAATACAGCAAATGAGAGAGAAAATATTAGGTTAAGTTGCTGCTAACCTAATACAGCAAATGAGAGAGAATTTGTTAAGTTAAATCTTCCTTTGGGCAATATCACCACTTTCTCATCAAAAAATTATTCTATCCAAATGTATCACAAACAGATCGTAATATCTACTCTTTTTGTAATAAATCCTAATAATTTTTAAATAGACATATTACGTTTATACTATTTTTTTCATCAAAAAATTATTCTATCCAAATGTATCACAAACATATCGTAATATCTATTTTTCTACAATAAATCCTAATAATAAATGGACATATTACGTTTATTATGATTTTTCTCATCAAAAATTATTCATGTCGCTTATTACCCTTGGATCCAACTTAAAAGTAAAAAAGAAACCTAGTTGGACTGGAATGGTGGTGTTTGCTTAAGATTTTTTAGTATGGTCCTCTCAAAGTTTAGGTTCAACAGAATTTATTATTAAAATAACTCTAGGCATATATACAACAAGAGAAGAAAAAAAACATCAAAAAAGAAAATACTGAATATTATAATTTTGAAAGGTTATTTTAAATAAAACCTTCAAGCAACAAAAAAAAAATACTTAACAACCTTATCATCAAATGCTTTTTATTCACCAAGTCTGCTTTATTTATAAGTAAAACTCTAAAAGTTTCGAGTTTTGCACATATTGGTTCTTAACTCCTAATTATGGGTCTTAATTCTTGACAACGATTAGTGAAGGGGGTATGAAGAGGGTCTTAATTCCTAACGTGTTTCCAAAATAACAACATAAATGGATGTTTAACCACTCTAAAGAGCTATTTGAAACAGCAAGATTTCACATGTCTTACTAGAAACTGAGATACTTCGTTAAATTGGTTAAGCGGGGAACCAATCTAAAAAGTAGTTATCAAGAGTTATCTCCCAATCACAAGCTAACGTATATAGGATCCGACGGAGTTGTTTTTGGCATTTTAAGGCGTTGTAAGAGGCTAAGAGCAACATTCCAGTTTCCAGAGTTTGCAACAAAATCATTCATCCATAATAAGATTTTTATTGCAAGCTAAATACACACACAAACAAATCAAACTCGATACACCAAAATTTACGACGCTCACATTGCTCTCCAACAATTTGCACTGGACCGTAATTCTTAAGTTTAAACAAAGAGTGATATGAAATTGACCATGTCATATTACAAGTAAAATCCTGAAAATCATAATCTACTTTTTATCAGACGGTCTGAATTACACAAGTAATTCACTTTCGAGCATTTTTTTTTTAATGAGAGGAGAAGAGCCTAAAATCAATAATATCAACCAACGAAAGACAAAAAAAAACATATATTTAAGATCTAAAAACTCGACTAAACCATCCTTAAATAACTTATTATTGTAAGAACCTTTTGTGAAAGCCCGTAATTTTAAACGGGACGAGGAAGAAATGTTCATGAATTCTTATTTACTTTAAAACCAGTAGCTTACTTGAAGTTAACAAACATCTATAACAAGCCCTGACCATTACTGGTATTTTCTCTGTACAAAAATATAAGCTAACTTGTTCACACATGTCAACAAGCCTCAAAACACACAAGTTTGGAAAGTTCTTAGCTTTCATGGACAACAAGGACCTAAAATTGCTATAAAGGGCAAAAACGGGAATCTAGCTAGACCAATGTTTAACTCTACCCCTAATATTGATGCAGTGGTAAAGAAATACAAGGAATTAAAGAAGTTGGGGGAAAAGAGTATTAAGCTCTTGGATAGCGTAATCGCCCTTTCTTCTTTAAGAATTCTGGGATCTCAACCAAATTACCATCAGTGAAAGTGGAAGATCGCCGACTGACAACGGTATCTCCTTGTGTGAGTTGACTGGCCTGCATTTTTGACAAAAACCACAATTATGGGTATGACATCATAGAGGGGGAAGGGTTAGGGGGTTAAGACATACCTGTACGGGTCTCGCTTCACTTTCCTCTTGACGCTTGAATCCAGTAGCAATCAATGTTATGCTCACCTATATGAAACCAAATGACATGGTTCACCATTAGTATAGAATATACAAAAATTTAACTAATGAAAGTGCTCTTTGAGTTAACTTTTTTCATGGAATTGCACAAAAGATAGATTGTGAGTGAGAATATATAGTTACTTCTAAAACAAATTTTACATGAAACCCACCATATATGGTCACACATTACCTTTTTTAGTACACAATTTTATAATAGATCCTTCATATTAGAGAACATTTTTAACTCATTACGGGACATGGTAGTTTAACGAGTATTCAGCCCTACTTAAATAACACATACATGACATCTATTCTGTACAGAACATTGACTTTTCCTCAATTACACACACTTCCCTTCTATTTCGTAACAATTGAGGAGGTGTGTTTGTCATTTAAATAAACCTGACGAGAGGTGGGTGCAATTTTTCCGAACAAAAAATGGTGTTCAGTGTTTACTTAAAAATAAAAAGAGTATAAGAGAAACCAGCCAGAAGCTAGATTTCTTTGACAAAAGTAACACAACAGAAAGAGATCATCCGGTTAAAGAATTTAGAACTTTTGTATCTAGGATTGAGTGCAGAAAATCTACTGTTTCTTGGCACACTACACCAGGGTAATGTTGCCCAATTCATTTCAGGAAAAATATTTACATAACATATAGAAGTTCATATTTCATACAAATAACATTTAAGGGTTTACATAGTTTTACTTACCTGACCACTAAGTGATGGATCTATTACTGCTCCAAATATTAAATTAGCAGTGGGGTCTACAAGGTCGTATATAACTTCTGCTGCGGCATTTACCTGTATATAATAAAGGATAATCTTAGATACAAGAGTATGATAAATTTAATATAGAGCAGATCATGACATAGTTAGTCAGTCAGAGTTCAGAATAAAAAGTTTGTTCGTTATATTTCTTTGTTCATAGCATGGATGCCAAAGCATGCTTTTAAGTTTAAACAACCATCCACTTCAAAACTCAAGTTTATAAATGGCTCACAGGAAAAGCAAGATAACAGAACTATATTAATTGGACCAGAGGACAGAGGAAAATCTTTTTGCAAAAACAAATTATAAACACCAGTGTGTTTGTTTCCACGTAATTGAGAAAAGAAAATACATCCCTGCCTGGCTGGCTGGTAATGATATTACAGGAATATGTAGTGATAGAACCAGGAGACCAAGTCAGTTAAAAAAAACTTTTGGTTAACATTTAAAATTATTGGGGTTTTTTTTTTAAATTCCTAAAAATAACTAGAATTTTATATGGTTTTCCATGCATATTCTCATAAATATATGTTATAATTCTCGAAATGCCCCCTATTAGATATATGTTAATTTATTCTGTTCGAATGTAATTTGCATGCTGTTGTAAGGGGGGGAAATCTAACTTAATTCAGTGCATGTTGCTCCTGACCACTTCCCATGATCCTTAGATGATCTAAATTTTGAATCAACAGAGGGAGAATGAACTTGAAAAAAAAAAAGGAGGAGAGAGAAACATCACGTGTACAAATGTAACTAACAAATATTTAACAAAGGATATATCCGTAAGGGTCAGAGGGGTAGCCAGTTACCTCAAACAAGGTCAGATCACTTCCACCAGTTATGTTCCATACAATTCCAGTGGCCCTCTCTATACCAATATCTAGTAAGGGCGACTGGATAGCATTTAATGCAGCATCTCTTGCCCTCGTTTTCCCTTCAATACATAAAGAAGCTAGAGATAAATTTCAACGATACATGTAACCATGGACAATAATAATGTGCTCATCAGTTCTGACTAAGCAAAGGGAGGTATATGCCAATCAAAGGGTAATACATTCATATTTTCGTAAGTTAACAGAAAGTGATGTAAAAATGTGAAATTTTCTGATTGAAGAACATTAAAGCATATTCACCATCAACATGTGTGTTTCTCCATGAACTTTGAAGTGTGCATGACTCCTGAGAGTTAATTTTGCAACCTTCTTAATTGTTTTGTTTGGATTTCTTATGTCAAATAGTTTCATTGCAATGCCAGCTATCCTCTAAAACAACTTTGACTGTAAAATCCTTCAGTTATAGACATGCACACCATATGATACGCTAATATAACATTTGGTAGTCCTATATAATTTGATTATCACACCAAAATCTACATGTATTATGTTATAGTAAGCAAACTATAGGTTTCAGAAATATTATTTGGGTCAAATAGAAGATCTAGACTCAGGAGCAGTATTGCAACACCAACAGCAGTTTGCATACATACCAGTTGCAGTTCCTATCCCCATAAGTGAAGAACCTGCATTAGCCATTATAGCTCTAACATCGGCAAAGTCAACATTCACCAACCCGGGTATCTGCAATTAAATAACAAAATTAACAGGCATTTATAATTCAAAAAAATACACCTTCAGCTTTGAGCCATATGGGGAAAGTATTATCGGGACATTAACAAAAAATATATCAATTTAGTTAATACATAAACTAATGGTAACACAATTTTGAACGAACATAATAAAAAAATTCAACAACCAAATGTGGATCAGGGGACTACCGGATATGTCAACAAATAAAGACACAATCAAGGTTCTCTTTCTTTCATCCTTTTACCACTATACAATCAGAATTCGACGTGAAAAAACTAAACAAAGCAACAAAAGGGAGGTATGTGTTCATTTCTAAAGAAATTTATGATTCCATACCGTAATAATATCAGAAATGCCACGAACACCCTGTCGAAGAATATCATCAGCCAGATTGAATGCTTCAGTTACAGGGGTAGACTGAGATACTGCAGTAAGCAACTTGTCATTTGGAATAACTATCAGGGTATCAACATTGTCTCTTAAGGCTGCAATTCCTTCTTGTGCTTGAACTGCCCTCCGCCGTCCTTCAAACGAGAAAGGGGTTGTGACAATACCAACAGTTAGTATACCCATTGACTTTGTGATCCCAGCAATAACCGGAGCTGCACCAGTGCCAGTTCCTCCACCCATTCCAGCCTACATAAATAAGTTTTGATTTTCATATTTATCAAAATATACCAACGACTAACAATTTGGAATTGAAGCGTGTTTATTCCCAATTCTGAAAAATACACATAGGCATTGACTAAAAATCATAAAGACTAGAATTTCATACACATTTTAATAATTCGTCTTCTAAAATTCATAAGGAATACCACATAAAACTAATTTAAAAATGCATAGGTTTAAAAAAAAAATTATATTATACTCTAACAAGCTATATTTTGAAATTCAGTTCATCATAGTATTTGAAATTGCAAATCTCTTCCATTATACAGAAAAGCATAATTTTTATAATTTAAAATGACATCCTATGGAAATGATATTTCGATAGCAGATTTTAGATAAGTTGACAATCTAAGTGTAGTAATCTGTCATGAAATATACTCGAGTTTCAACAAATAAATGAGTGAAAGACAAGCCTTTTAACATAAAATGAGCTTCAAATTGAAGTGGAGATGCCAGCAACCTAGTTGTATGAGGACTGATGTACAAGGCAGTTTATAATTTTTACATAACAAAGTTATATTATTATGAGCGAAGCAGTTGTATATTTTAAGGAGTTTAATCAATTTTTATACATTAGACTTCTCATACTGTACATACATAAGCACGTGCCGGGGTTGATTTTAAGACTGAACATTGAAATGAATGAGATAAAAAGACTAACTTATAGTTCAGAACAATCTTGAATTCTAACATTTTGAAGAAATGCAACAAAACAAAAAAATGATTGACATGTGTAGACAGATAAACAATGCATGATAAAGTATAAAGGTATGATAATTCAGATCAAACACTTGAATACTACCATACCAAAGGCATGCAGAAAAGAGCACGGCTTCACAATAAGCCAAATAGAAATAGATAACCCCTTTGTGGAATATTTAGGCCTATTTCTCCCCACACTACACAATAGATTACCATTCCTACCAATCATGTATTACTCTATTCTACTCCGAGTCCTAAATTAATGGGAAAAAAATTACTTCAGTATTATAATAAAGCATATATATCATGTCTACACATGGTAATGTTCAGGAGTATGCAATGCACTAAATATAAAACTGTAATGTAGAGCAGCCATGATTGAAGGAAAGTGGTTGAACATACAGTAACAAAAACCATATCAGCTCCATAAACCGCCTCTTGTATCGACTCTTTACTTTCTTTAGCAGCATTCATACCAATCTCCGGGTTACCACCAGCACCAAGACCTCGTGTAAGCTCTTGACCAATTGGCAACCGGTTCTCAGAATTGACAGGCGACATTCTCATAGCCTGAACATCAGTATTAACAATCCAAAACTCCACACCATTCATGGAACTCTCAATCATACGATTCACAGCGTTCGACCCACCACCACCAACACCAATAACCTTAATCTTGGCTTCATTATAATTACTCGGAGTTAAAGTGTCTTCCAACTCTTCCATCACATCACCACCGGACGTATCCTTTCTCGGACGTGTAGAGTTATTCAATCCACTGCTTCCTTCACCTCTAAGCATAGAAATCTCAGGATGAAGATCCAAAAAAGGATCTTTGCTATGATGATAAGGACTGACACTGTGCGAATTCGGCAACCCTGACGACTTCACTTGAAACAAACCACACTTTCTGTTGTTAGCACTCGAAAATGCAAACTTATTTTCGTGAATTTTGACGAAACATGGTTTGTTAATGTGATGATTCTCTAGCAGTTTTCTTCCTCCATTAACAGCAAGTACCCCTGCTGAATTTCTCGAATTTGTAGGTGCAAAACATGAAGCCATTCTTACAGTATCCAAACTCATAAGTTGTAATTAATGTGTCAATTTGGGAAAAACAGAAATTCAAAGTTGAAAGATGCAATTCGGTTAGAATTGTTTCTACCAATAGTACCTGTTAATGAAAATAATAAGAATTAAGAATAATAACTGAGATATTATTTAGGGTAAGACAAAAATAATTAAGTAACTAAACAACTATGTTGTAGCTGGTAGAGAGTAAAGCGGAACAAACGATGACATAGTAATAATAAAGTTAAAAGCAGAAAATTGAAGAAGAGTAATGCGAATTGACAGAGAAAGAGGAAAAGGAAGAACCTGAGGAATGGATTGAAGATGATGTATGGGGAAAGTGAGAGTAACATTCGAGTGAGTGAGTGAGTGAGTGATGGTGGAACCAAAGAAAATGAGGGTTTTGTTACTTCACAATAAACACGCTCTATTTTCTTAGCTGTCCATTGTTCTTGATAACGAAATCACAAAATTATAATGTGGGGGTGACTCACGTTCTTTTCTTTCATTTTTATTTTTATTTCAATTTTACTCTTTATTTTATTTTTATCTTACACCAAGTCGTAAATACTCTTTCAAACTCACACTATATATATAATCGACATTCGTTCAGTTGGTATGAAATTGACAATAAAATTACTAAATCTTGAGATTTGTCTTAATTGAGGTTTCTACCATCTGTTTATTAATTTTTTTGAAAGAAATTGTGATGCATAAAAAGTGAGTTTTGTCTTTATGATATAACATTTTCATACATAAAAGTTTGAGATTGAATACATTACGATTCTATGAAGTGGAAACCTAATTAGTATGCTCGAGTTTTTCTTTTCATCTTTGCATAGGCAAAATATTGAATTTTATAATTAAGTAATTACACTCAAATAGTTAGATTAATGAGTTACACTAAATGACAAATCATTCAAGATAACCAGTTTGATTCATGCGTAGAATCATTTTTATTCACACTATACTTAATTCTAAATTACCAAAAATTGGTCGTATTAGAGGTTTTATATGTATTATATTGTTTTCTTGTCAAAAAATGTATTAACAAAAAAAGACTTGTAAGGTTTTATAAGTATTACCTTTTTACTTTTTATCAAATAGTTTAGTGATTATAAATTCACATCTTAAAAGAGAAATAAGTGAAATATTCGGAGGTTTAAACTTCAATCCCTACATGTATTATACAGTGTCCTTACGAACTGGGTTAAATTCACGGGAACGTTGCATAACCTTTTATCTATTAAAGTTATTACTATGATCAATTTTTAAGAACCTCTTATTAACTCCATTACTTTTTTTCCCCTAACTTTGTTCGGTATGTTCCTTTCAAGGAAAAATAATCTTATTTGAAGTGTATCAAAAACTAAGTATAAACATCTTTATTTTAAACTAGATTCAAACTTTTATCCGTCACATTAGTAGGAGTCTAATATATTCTTTTAGACAATTCCAGTTGATAATAACTTCTCGACTTTATTTTATGTGTTGGTAAAAAAAATATTCATTTTATTTTACATGTTAATAAGAAATGATTGGATGTTTGACAGAAAAAAAATAATCAAATTCAAATTTTTAAAAGTCAAAATCATACAAATAAAATCTTTAAAAATCAACTTATGTATATATATATTTTTTTTTTCTCATAGATTTTTTCCACTACAAATAATTTTATTTGTGGCATGTAAGACACAATATGTGAATACGTCTCTTGATCGTAAGTGTCAATGGCAATGTAGTGATTATGATTAGATTTGTTGTGGAGTGTCATATAATCCTACAGTGACAATGTCATGTCATTAATGATGACCAAATATTCGAAGGAAAAAAAACCTCAAAATTGAGGGAGGATATAAAATCCTAAAAATTACGAAACTAGGAGACCAATGACCTAATTTTAGAAATGCATAGATTGAAACTTTAATTAGGCAACATAAAAGATCAAAAATACATTTAAATCTTTATATTATTACACATATCTTGTTGTATAAATGTTTTCAAACTTCCCCTAAAAAAAACGTTGTTAGACTAATTAGTCGAGTGATTGACTAAACGCCCTCAAATGTGATTCTCTTTTGAATTTTAAATGATTATGAGAATGAATGAATTGTGTCCTTCAGTTGTGAGTTGCGTAATTTCCCCAGAGAGTGTTAAGTATTGTGTTTTTTATTCTTTTGAGGTACTAAACTAAAGATGCATAAGCAGAAAGATAAAGAATAAAAAATTGTGAAAAATAACGCGTTAGATTGGCTATGTGCGTTTGAGTAATTTGCACAATGTGGCACATATAGACAAAGTTAGTCATGGTGGGTAAAACACCGTGACCTATAAAATTTAACCTCAATTGACTATTTTTCGGTTTGTGTGTGATTCTTCATGTTGTTGGGTGTGCGTGGCACCACCACTGGCTCATTCCTCCTTGTCTTGTGACATTTCCATTCCTATTAATCCATACATGTGTTTGACTTATATCATGCCTCTATAAAGATACTTGTTTTGGTTAATGACTTTATAAACATGAAACATGGATAAAATGTTGAATAGTCAAGTTCCACGTGCCCTTTGACTTGCCCTGACATTTAAAAAACCTTTGTGAACTTTAGTGGACTTGAAAAAGATTCGCTCGTCTCATATTCACATACTTTTGATTCAGTTTATGAGATTCAACTAATCCTTGATTTGGCTAAACCTTAAGTCACAGATTTACCACATGAGTTTGCTATGTAGATTTTCTTCAAAAAGGAAGGATAAATGCCACAAATAACTAAAGTTTTATGAGATTACTAAGGGACTCTCGTGGTGGTCTTGTCAAAAGATTTTATTGTAAGCTCGTCACCTCCACCTTGATCAAATTATTTCTTAAACAAGTTATACTTTGGTTGCAAATGCGATTCTCAATCAATCTACTTTCATTACTCACCTAAAACATCTCTTAGAAGAGGTTATTATTCTCCTCGGTCTTTTAGATTGGTTTGCTTATACTTATCAATCAACTTTTATGTTGGCTAAATAGGGTTACGGGGCTCCTTCATTTATCGTAATTTTTTTAATGTCATCCTTATGTTGGATTGTAGGAGTTTTTCCATTCTCCATCTAATTAGTTAACGCAAGCCTCTGTGTCAAAACAAAATTCGCAAACTACGATACCGACTTACACAAACCAAATCGTAAAATTAGGGATATATTGAGAGGGAATGAATTCCCTGCCGTCATATTCTCTCCAATTTCTCAAGTATAAGGATCTACAGGACTACAACATTAATCATCTTATTTCTCCTAATTTCAACAATTTAATTTCCATACATTTATTTTTTCAATGACCGAGATTTCAGTGAACCCTGCGATCATGATAGGGATCTAGTATATATATGTTATAAATTGTGGCAAGATATTTCACATATATCATATTTTTATAGGTATTTCGAGATATTTGATTTGTTATTTTTCTGTTATGTTTTTAATTCATTTCTTCTTCCTAGCACGTGACATAGAACACGTTTTGAAGACCCACTCAATTTAACATTCCACACAGCCAAATTTTCCCGTCGTCTGAGGAGAGAGCCGCTTCTTCTTCATCCAGCTCTCTCTCTCTCTCTCTGATCGATTTCAATTTTTCTTTGCCGACCCTTTTATTATCCAAGTAAGCCCCTTCTAACTGTTATCTTTCGTCTAATCTTTTCCACTTTCATTTTAATTATTCAATTCAATGCTAACTTCACACCCTCTGCATAAAAAATTGGTAAAATCGTTATCTTTTTAATGACCCAGATACTAATTCACTCACATGATCTCATTCCCTTGTCATTTCATTGATAAAGTTATGATTTTTACTCAATTAATTAATTATTGTTATTTTATTTGGTAGGTTTTGACTTTTGATACACCAGACTCATTCTGATTGATATCTTGGTTGGTTCTGTTAGCTTTTGTTATTATGCAATGGATTGGAGACCCTTCCCGTTGAAGTGATTGGCATCATACTATCACTTTCTATTACTTTGTATAATCTCAGTCTCATGCTATTTCAATGATAAAGTTCTCATTTTTACGTTTTTTAATTGAGGATTTTGAAGCACTTTTTTCACCATCATTCAATCACAAATCATCATGACTTTTATAAGTTAGAATATGTTGAAAGTCAAACTTTTTTGATGATCGAACTGTTATAATGATTGAACCATTATGGTTAATTGAAGGTGTGAAAAGTCTTTATGCTATCCCGGACCGTGCGCAAGCGGAAGCTTTAGTGCACGGGTTGCCCTTTCTTTTTTATTCGTATTATTTTTAGTCAATTTGTACTCACATTGAGTTTATTCTAAGAATTTTTTGTAACGTTTTGATGAATTATACTGTTTTTGATTGAAATATAGGTTCTGTTAAATTATTTTACGCGATGGAGGATCTTCCTGTTGAAGTGGTCGGTATCATATTATCCCATCTTGGGTCTGCTAGGGATGTTCTGATTGCATCCTTAACTTGCAAGAAATGGAGAGAAGCTTGGCATACTCACCTCCAAACTCTTTCATTCAATACATCTGACTGGCCCCTATATCGCGAAATTTGCTCTAGTCACTTGGAAATGCTCATTACTTGTACACTTTTTCAAACCAAAGGATTGCAGCGCCTAACAATTTTCATGGATGATGAGCATGAGTTTTCTGTTACCCCTGTTATTGCTTGGCTTATGTATACAAGGGATTCATTGCGTGAGCTGCATTATAATGTGAGAACATCCCCTAATTTCAATATCATTGAGAAATGCAGCAGGAAAAAATTGGAAGTTTTGACCTTGGCTAGCAATCCTATCTCGGGTGTTGAGCCGAAGTATCATAAATTTCCTTGCTTAAAGTCGCTGTCGTTGAGTTTTGTTAGCATCTCAGCGTTGGATTTGAGTCTTCTGCTTTCTGCTTGTCCGAAACTTGAAACCTTGTCTATTGTTTGTCCAGAAATTGCTATGTCAGATTCAGAGGCTTCAATAGAGCTTAGCAGCTCTTCTTTGAAGGATTTCTTTGTCGAGTCATATAGTTTTGATAAACTTATATTAGTGGCGGATATGCTCGAGAATCTGCATCTGAAAGATTGTTCCTTTGATGCTTTTGAATTGATCAATAAGGGAACATTGAAAATATTGAAGCTTGATGATGTTAGTGTCATTCATCTTGACATTGGAGATAATACAGAAAACCTTGAGATCGTAGATGTGTGTAACTTCATATTTATGTGGCAAAATTTTTATAATATGATCTCAAAAGCGTCAAAGTTAAAAAAGCTTCGGCTGTGGAGTGTTGTTTTTGACGACGAGGATGACGTTGTTGATATAGAGACCATATCTGTTTGTTTTCCTAGATTGACGCACCTTTCCTTAAGCTATGACTTGAAAGATGGAGTGCTTCATTATGGCTTGCAAGGGTTGTCTTTTCTGATGAATGTGGTTGTGTTAGAACTTGGATGGACTACAATCAGTGATCTTTTCTCAGTTTGGGTAGCTGGACTTTTGGAAGGATGTCCTAATCTAAAAAAGATGGTCATTTATGGCTATGTTGCTGAGATCAAAACACATGAAGAGTGTCAAACTTTTACCAAATTCACTGAATTCATGATTCAACTAGGAAGAAAATATAGTCATATAAAGTTTGAGTTTGAATATGAGTAGGAGGTTCAGCCACATGCATTCGTTGCTGTCAAAGTATTGGTTTGTTCTCATCCGGCGAGACAGACAAGAAGGTACTTTCATGTTCCATGATTTTCTTGTGTCGTTTTCCTCAAGCATTGCTCAGGTGTAAAGTAAGAGATTCTTTGTAATGTAGAGATTTCTGTTTTTTTTTTGTTGTTGTTGTTGTTTATCTTTAACTACACCCTTCGATCTATATTTCGAAATACCAATATAACACCATCGCAACCTAAGGATTTAAATTGGGGTCGCGTTGTGGTCCTAAATATTGTGGAGGGATCTTAATCAAACAGTTTGGTTCAACCTTAATTGCATTTGATTTACAATTGTGGAGACATCAAAGTAGCTATGCTAAATATTGTGGATGATCATAGATAGTCAAATAGTTTGATTCGACCTTGCTTCGACATTAATTGCAGTCACTTTACGATTGTGGAGACAAAATTATGATGTTGCGGTCTAGATTGCGCCGTTCTCCATTTTTTAAAATCCTTCCACAATCCTTCATTTTATAGTTTATTCTGTGTCAAAGGAAAAGGGGGCTAGGGCTTATGAGCTGTTGATTTTCACGTTGCTTTTTATCTTTTGATGTTTTAGCTCTTGACACAGGTCTTAAGGAATAATTAATGTATAGAAATATTTGTATGTTTTGGACTATAATGTCCTTATTTATCATTAAATTCACATGTGATGAGCCAAAGGTCACAACTCTTTTAATAGTATGGTGTGTTTTTCAACAAGGGTAAACTTGAGAAAACATTAAATATACTAAAACATCAAATATTTTGGAATATAGTTGAAGTTTTAAAACATCAAAAGAAAAAAAAAATGGAGGGAGTATTAACTTCCGTTTTATCTATCAATGACGTCCATCGACATTGAAACTTAAACTCACTCGCTATGAAATATGAATTGAATATTTACCAAGTCTATAAGTGTGTATTTGTTTCTCTTCCAAAGGTGCCAATATTGATTCTGAAGATATATAATTAATTCTAACATGCTTAATTGTTTTGAAGTAGAGTTGATTTTGCTTCATTGATTTTTACATACAAATTTAAAGTTCAACTCATTATTAGATGAATATATCCAAACATAAGTCACTTTATCTTCAATACGCTTAAAATCAGAATCAATTCACTCAATTTGTTTATCACTGCAGAACCATTCATGCACAAACTAAATTACTAACTAGGTCAATCCTCGTAAGCCAATCCACTGTGACTTGAGTCTATTATAGGCTAGTACTGCATTGCACATGTTTGCTGTTTTTATTTCACATTTTCCTTTCCTAAACATGGCCATGGTTTTTAATTCACGACAGTAGAGCATTGAAAGCCGCTATCAACCACATGAAACGATTCAGCGGTCTTTTACTCGTGAAAAGTGTCTGTGAATACAAAGAGGGGCATAGATAACATGTGCATATGTACATATTACACTTGATACTTAACCAAAAGCCGAGAAAGGTATATACATTAAATAACATGTACACATGAAATAAGTAAAATATTCATATCGATTTAAAGTTATAGAGGAAAAATAAACTTTACTTGGACTCTACTATGGTCTATTGTCACTAACCTGGTGCATGCGCTTGTTTTTAGCATTTCAGCTTTTTACACACAGACACACGTTTACATACACCATTGCTTCAAAATGATGAAGATATGGTAGTTTTTTATTTTATTTTAAAAAGGGTAACATAAAGTGTATTATATGAAAAAAGGTATTCATCTTTCCAATGTGAACTCAGTTGCACTAAAACACATGTTATCCAACATACCATTCATGGCTGGTACTTCATTTTAAAAATTAGAATAATTCTGGCAATTAATTAAGAAAATCATCTCTACTTCAGTTGCATGAATGCCATTCATAGCTGGTACTATATTGTAAACAAAAATAATTCACACACATAGCAAGGTGATTTCAAACATTAACTACTATATAATGTACAAATTTGAGTAGCTAGTTATATCATTTGAAAAGAGTCATCCATATTTGATGATTCAATCCTTGCAAACAGTGGAAAATTTGCTCTCCAACAAAATCCACATCACCATTCCTTTGTTTTTTTTTTCCCTTTCTTTTTGACTGCTTTTGACTTTAATATATTCTTCTTGGTTCTTGACCTGCATCATGTGCACTTTTCTCAGTTTAACTACACAAGAAGATGCACTTATGCATCAAGGATTTCACTCTTTACCATTTGATGTTTTCTTCACAGATGACAACTTGTATTCCTTCTTAAGCCTCTCAGTTTCTCTTTTGCTTTCTGAGCTTTGGTTTGAACTCTCACGTTTGTTTCCTCTAAACACTGCATGAGGTAATCATAAGACAGTAATTTAGTTTTGATTTCAATCCATTTGATTCAAAATAAAAGGAGTTTTAATGTCTCTAAATTTTCTGTGGCTAATTATAGTTTAGACCATCATTGATTACCTGTTGTCTTCTTCTCCTCTCGAGTTCAGCCTGAAGAATAAAAGCACCAAGATCCTTGTCAGTATAATTGAATCACTAAAGAAAAACTATCAAATATTTTGTAAAAGTTCATGTTGTTTGGCAGTACCAGTGCCTGTTTCAGTTGAGAATTCTCTTCTCTTAATTGATTCAGTTCTGCTTCTAATTCAACTGTATAGGCCTGCAAAAGCAAGAAAGAAAAATGTGTCACAATGGAATCACATTAACAATATAATGGCAAATATTAAACTAGATTAAACATACTATTTCTATTTAGATGCAAAAAGTTGATAAAAAATTGATATATCACCAATTCTTCTTGAACTAATGTTACCTTCAATAGTATATAAATATAATGTTGTATTATCTTGATCATATACACATAAGAATTTCAAATAATTCATACATTTGTGGATACATAATTTTAGATTAAAGTATAAAATAATTGGTTAAAATTTCAGGAACCTGTTTTCTGGCTCTAGACCTTGCTGCTGACTCTCTATTCTTGATCATCCTCCTCTGCCTTCTCTCCACCACCCTTTCAACAGGACCATCAACCATCCTCTTTCTTCCTCTTAAACCATTCATGTCAATCCCAAAGTGACCGCCTGAGTTTTCGTTCCCAATCCCATCCGATGAAACCGGACTAACCGGTCCTCCCATTCCCATGTTCTGTGCCACTGCCACGCCATAACCACCCGCTCCTCCATTCACCACTCTCCCTCCGTAACAAACCGCTGGCGGCGGTGGAGGATACCCCGTACCTATACCATCCCTCGTCTTACTATTCCCAACATACCCAGAACCTGAAGGCTCTCCAACTCCACCTCCCTGTGCCACCGTTTGGTATGGCGGCACAACCACATTCAGATTCCCACCGCCGCCGCCAATAGCAAATGAAGCAGCCTGAGCCATTGTAGAGTTGTTGTTAGGATACACTGTGGCGTAATGCTGCTGCGGCCGGTGAGATGAAACCGCTGCTGCGGCAGGTGGCGGTGCTATGGCAACCGGCATACCAGACTGTTGTTCCCTAACTACCCCTGCTTTAACCAAGAAATCCTCCAATGTCATCTCGCCAAAAGTCGGCTGTCGAGGGGTAGACTCGGTATTTTGAGCAACATTGTTGATGTTGTGATGGTTCTGTTGCTCTTTGTGTATCTCAGACCAAACTTGTTCCACAGTTTTCCTGCAGAGAGGCGCAGGAATCGATAACGAATTTTGGCGAGGAAGACTTACCTGTTTGCTAATCCCTTTCTGAGCTGCAGACAAGTTATTATTATTGCTGTTATTATTGTTGGAAGCAGCTTGTTGTTGGTTTTCTTCGGCATTCCAAATACTACTTAGAAACTCATCCATGTTCATGGACCCAAAATTCTTGCCGCTGTCACAGAGGCTGTGTTGGAACTCGTCGAGGGTGAGTGAGTATATGGATGACGATTGTCTTCCGAGCGATGAAGAAATGACATTGTTGACGTCATTCCTGATCGCTTCTTCTCCTTCCCTCTGCAATGATTCTACCTCCCCTTGTTGCCAATTCATCTCACCTTCTCTTACCACCATATTCTTCTGCTTGTCTTGTGTTTAGCACTGCACCAGCCATTATATTTGTCAACACTCGAAACAAAAAAAGCACATAAACAACATAATTATTAGATTAACAATACAATGTAATATGAGAAAACCTTTTAACACATCAATAATTTCTAATCAAAATTGAGAATGTAACGATTCTAATCAATGCAAAGTTGATCAAACAAAAAATAAAAAACTTTGTTAACGACAAATAAGTCAATAAGCTTTTTGTTTCTTGTTTTATAAAAGAAAATTAACAAAGAACCTTAAACAAATGTTAGATTCCTTTGTCTCTTTCAAAAAAAAAAAAGTAAGATGCCTTTGTCAACGTATGAAAAAATGGACTGCTTCATGACAATAATACTACAATACAGTAATACAACCAATTTGCTTATGTCATGTATTTAATAAGGACTTATAATATGCTGAGAAATTGTTGAGGGTGTATTGAGTAATGTTGAAATTGTAAATTTTAATTTCTTTTTTGTGGATGATTTATTTATTTTTTATAACTAAAAGACATCAAAATTAGAGCAAGTCTCAAGGTTGAAAGAGCGTTTATAGAAAATACTTACAAATTATCCACCAACAAAATTCTTACATTGACAATAAAAATTGAACTCACGCCCTTACGGTGTCTGAGCCAACTAGACCAACTTTTGTTGGCCATGAGGACCAATACGAATTTAAAATAATTTTATAAAGTGTATAAATAAATAGTTTTTTATGAGAGTTTTAAATATGTATAATTATTTTGGGGTGGGGCTACACCTTATGTCACACTCAATTCATTTTCCTTCTAAAAAAAAATAAAAAAATCAGTGTCAATAAGTTGGATTATTTTTTTTCTCCCCTCCAACTCCTCTATTATTTGGGTGCATTTCAAGATGCCTCTAATTCTAATTTAGATTATTTAATATTATCCAAACATGATCAATTGTTGGTCTTGATTCTCGAGTTCACTGAATTTCACATAGAAAATCCAATATTTGATCAGAACCCAGCTCAAAAGTAAGCAAGCAGAAAACTGCACCACCATCGCTCTATGAATGAATAATTGAATATCGAAGCAACTACTACTTTTATTATTCGCTACAAAAGAGTGCTTCAGTGCAAAGAAATTTTTTTCACACTTCAGATCTATTTATGGCAAAATATTATTTAATAAATAATTAAGAAAGACCAGTATTTTTTTATTTTAAAAAACGTAATTTACTTGGGATAATATTAAATTTTATCAAATTAATTTGGAAGGAAAGAAACAACAGGTTGTTTAAAGGTAAAGAAAGCCCCGTTTTTCAGGTGGTTGATAGGATTAAGTCCATCTCCTATATGTGGTTGAAGGCGAAGCACATTACTATTCTTTCCTTCAATTTGCATGGCTGGTGGCTTAGTCCGTTCACCATATTGGGCATAGGCTAATAATTTATTTCCTTTTGTTCCTCTTTTTTCCTGATTTTGTTTCCCTTTCTAAATATTGTTTAGACCTTGCTGTTTTTCCTTGACACTCCTTGTGCTGGGAATAACGCTTTTATGCGGTAATATATTTCATTTTAGCCTCTTCAATTTTTTTTTATCAAATTAAATAAATTTTTCTGCGAAAAATGTTTTTTTATATAATTATAGGTTGACAATTCTTAGGCAGATAAAGTTGATTTACTCTTCCAACTTATTTTTCTACACTCTTCATTAAGTAGAAGAACATATCAAATTCAATCAAAAGCACTTGATCCTATAGCTACCTTATAACTTGAATTTTATTATAGAGAATAAAAAGATTCTATATTCACATGCATTAAAAAAACAAGGGTTGTTTTTGGATGATCGGTTGATAAACTATAATAAATTAAGTTGTGAGGAATATTTGGTGGGTAGAAAAGGATTGATGTTGTACACAAAAGGAAAAGAATGTTGCCTCATTTGGAAATGATTTGGTGGCCAAATGAAGGAAGAGATATAATAAATTAAAGGGAAATGCTAACCGGTGCTCCCGGGGCACTGATTAAGGATACTAAAAAAGGAAATTATATAGTAATTATTGCATTGAAAACTGTATAATTAATCCATAAATAAGTCAACAAAGTTTCTTTTTATGGTAATAAATTCCTTTTTTTTATGCTTAACCAATGCCCCGGAGCACCGGTTAGCATGACCCTAAATTAAATTAATCTATAATAACAAAATATCATATTAATTTAACTATCTACCAAATAAATAAGGATATTGATAGATGCAGCGAGAGAATTATCACGAAAATATCCCGATGTTATAATTCCTCAACACCTTTCCTTACCTTTCCATAATTATATCCCATTACCTCCCTTGATTTCCGACCAATAACAAATTTAATTGGCTTAAAACTTTTCTTATCAATTCTAGATAAAAACTCTCTAGATAAATAGCATTGCTCAATGAATAAAAAATGCATATTTAGCCATAAAAGAGAAGCATTATTCTCTAAACTACAAAACTCAAAACTCTAATGCTAGCACTAATTAACGTTCAAAATTATAGGCAATCCCGTGAAATCAAACCAAAAAGGTTCAAGAATTTGAATGATTAATGAGTTCGATCAAATCTATCGAAAAGACCCGAGTACGAGGCTATTTCCTTTGAAATCAAAGTGTTAAGACAAAAAGAAAATACAAATTGACCACAAAGCTTCATGCATATAACAAAATATAGAGAAATAGTATAGATACCTGGAAATGCAAGTTGAAATGTTAAGCTCCTTTCCTTTAGTCTCAATGTGAAAAAGTTTTAAAGCTTACTTAAGATAGTGAGGCTGAATAGTGAGCAAAGAGTGTGCTAAAATTATATAAAAGATTTTTCAGAAACGAAAGACCTACATATATAAGGATCGATGTGCTAAAAATTTAGTAACTATCTTCGTCCATTTCGTCTAAGGGTACCCCACAAAATAAGGCATTGAAATGAATAAAAAGAATGGATGAAAGGCCGCAATAGACAGAAGAAAATTCAGAGGGCAAGTTCCCAAGTTAAATCGCATAATTTGCCACGTATAGGGCAAGTGTCATCTCTACAAACCCGTTTGGTTGCAGACATATTTTTAGCACAACACGTATCATCTCTATATTTTTTATTTTCTAAATAAATAAACAAAACAGTCCTATTATGTATTATTTGGACCCTATATTTTATTTTTGTTTTTTGATGTAATCCTTTTTGAAACACTTTAAACTCTATATTTTATTAATTGTCTATATTTTTGTTAAAAAAGACACAACAAAACTATCTCGGAGAGGAAAAATGCTTCACTTCATTTTATCAATAATAAAATATTGAAAACATCTAATTTAATCTTTTAAAATATAAAGAGTAATAGTTAGTTTGCTCCATAATTCCATGTATCGAAATTTTAAAATAGTTTCTGATTGTATACTTTGTTAGTTAAAATAGTTCTTGACATTAAAATACTTTGTTAATATTACCATATTAGTCCTTCAACATACTTATTTATTGTCATATCAATCATTATAAACATTTTTTTTGTCATTTAAGTCTATATATGAAAAGAGTTATTATGAGTATTGAGATATTATTTTAGCATCAAAGATTATTTTGACTAACAAAGTACATAATCAGAGACTATTTAAAGTTTTGATACATTAAAAAACTATTGTGATCGCTCTTTACACATTTAAAGACCAAAATGATCAAAATATAATGTTAGCACCAAGGATAAGTGTATATTGTATATGTCGCTGCTCTTGTTAAGGTTTGAGCGACCATATTTATTTTCCGTCTAGAGAAGTCAATATAAGGGATTTTAAAATTATACAAAATTATGTTTGCGGTAATTAAGTTTGATCTTATTTTAAATTGATATTTCAAAAAGAAATTCTTCTTAAAGTGATCATTTCTATTACATTTTGTTTATGTTGTGTGCAAGTGTGAGCTATATGTCCCACATCATCAGATATAAAAGCAGAGATTGAACACCTTATAAGTAAGAGGACCCATAAACCCATTGTCTTAAGGTTTTGGGTAAGAGTATGACGTCTCTCTTGCAACTGTGGTTGTTCTAGCCTCGATTTGGACGGTCCCCCTGACTCCCCCAGTGACCCAACAGTGGTATCAGAGCCCCGTTCGACGAAGGGCACGATCGGGACAGCCGGTCCGTTTGCGCAGAAAGCAGCAACATCGGTAAAAGTAGTGTCGGTCCGTTTGCGGAGAAACCAGCAACGACGATACAAGCAAGTAAAAGTTTCCGCTTGAAGGGGGAGCATGCTGAATAGATGGAGTCACACTTGATGGGAAGTGTTGTGTGCAAGTGTGAGTTATATGTCCCACATCGGATAGAAAAACAAAGGTTGAACACCTTATTATAAGTAAGAGGACCCATAAACCTACTGCTTTAAGGTTTTGGGTAAGAGTGTGGCGTCTCTCTTACAAGTGTGGTTGTTCTAGCCTTAATGTGGACGGTCCCCCTAGCTCCCCAGCAACAATTTATGTTGTTAGCTTTTAAGCTATGTTCATATTTTATTATTGGTCTAATTTATGTTATATTTTGTGATTGTTTGATCGATAATTTTTATTTCACAATAGAGATAAACGACAATCAAATATTTATTTATCACACCTCATATTAGAGATGAATTACTCACCGTTTTAGGTTGATGAGGTTTTCAGATTTAGAAGTTTAGATTAGATTTAAAGAATAAGAAATGAACGGAGAAAGGAAAGGGATACTTTTGTTAAAAAAAAAAGAAGGAAAGAGATACATGACATGTTTAGAAGTCTAAAACGAACATTGAAATAATCACACATCAATTCGATACTAGGAAGCAAGCAACCATATCTATTTGTTAAATAATCTTGAGGGAGGTGTTACAACTTGTTAGCTGTTAGTTACTAGAATATTAATTATGTCAGTTAATTGGTTAAATTTGACGTTGTGTCTGTCTTAATTTTGTTCAAATCACGACATGCTTCTTTTTTTAGACAATAAATTACAACATGCTTAGCTTGTGATACTTTCATATCTTTATTTCCTTCTTTAGTTTTAAGGTAACAGTCTTGATTTTTCAAATCATTCATATACATATAATATGTATGTATATGTACTAAGTCAGAAGTTCAAAAGAATACATTCACCTATATATGTAGAATTTAAACGCCAATCAGTTGGAATCTCTGCATAGGCCCATTAATTAGTATTCAAGCATATGATTGATCGGTGTATTAATCAAAAGTTCAAACTAATATAATGGAGATAATATGTTGACAAGAACTAATTCTACTCAAATCCTCAATAGTTGTATAAAATCTATTTCTTAACTTTATTGGCATGATGTGCGACTTCTTTCTGTTCTATTGGGTCTAGTTGGAACCAAATTAAATCGCCTCCTCCTCCATGTAAACGTGCTCCTGAATGACTTTTATTGGTATGAAACTAGTAGTCCCTTGCATTCCATTAAGTAGGGACAAACTTGTGAGGAAGAATCACAATTCAATATATTTTTTTCCAACTTATGTATGGGCATTTGCTTTGTGCTTCAGACTTAATAATTAGAAGAATAATTTTCTTATCTTACTACAAATAGTTTGTGAATATAATCAAAAATATGTATTGGAAAATAGTTTTATGGTTTAGTTTCATTTTGGGCCTAGTTCTTTTCTTTCATTCTTTTTTATCTGACTATTACTTTTTTTCTCTCTATCCATTTCTCGGCGTCCTATATTATTATTTTTTTCAAAAATGTCTTTTAGATTTTTGAATTATAAATCCAAATTGAGTTTTTCCTTTGCTATGGGATGAAAAAAAAAAAGAGTTTTTCACCAATTTAGATTTTATAATCCGAAAACCTCAAAAAATAGAGCGCGTTACTTGAATTTTTTAGAGTATAGAATCCGAACACCCCCTAAACACCCTTTTTCAAGGGAAAAAACAGTTAGGATTATATAATCTGAACTGTATCAACATAAATTTTGAACATGTTTGTAATATGGATAGTCATTTTAAGGACAATATTAATCTTCCTTACTCCCATGGATAGTCATTTTAGGTCATTGTTAGTCGTTTATATAATCATGTTGATACATTTTAGATCATTGTTAGTCGTTTATATAATCATGTTGATCATTTTTCACCAATTCGAATTTTAAAATCCGAATAGCACAAGAGCATTTTTGAAAAAAAGCATAGGACGCGTGAGAATGATATAGGGTGAGAAAAGTTATTGTATTTTTCTTTTTTCTTTTTTTAACAACCTAGTCCCTTCTTTTATTATTTTTGATAAAAGAAAGACCAAAGAATATTCGCTTGTTATTTTTTTTTTCTTCTTGTATAGCATTCCCTATATTTTTTTGTTGAGGCAAGCATTCGCTTGTTAATTGGCATCAATGACTTTTGCTTATGTTAAAACAGAAAAGGGCTAAACATGGGCAGCTTCTAGCATTTTCATCAAAAAGATATTGAAACTTTAGCCAAAAAATAAAGAGAAATGTAAGTACATAATCTAAATTTGGACAAATAGATGTCAACTTATACCAAAATCAGCCGATTATTAAGGGTTCGATTAATTCCATCAAATTTTAGAATCGTTGTCCCTACATATTGCACATAAAATAACTTCTAATTCAACTAACAAAAATAACACATTTCATGTTTGTAAGAAAATGTGTTTCTAAATGTTAAAATTACAAATTAAAAAAGAAAATTGCTTCCTTCAAAAAAAAAGAAAGGAAAATTGCTAACAAATCTCCTCGTAAAAAATAATTAAGGGGGTATTGGTTTAACTAATAGATTATTATCTTCTAAATAACATACAAGTAAAAATAAAAAATATTAATGAATTTTTTAATTTTGAAAAATAGTAAAAATTAAGCATTAATCCATTTTTGTCCATAAAACTATATATATTTTCTTGTTTTACTTAGAAAAAAATATTGTTTAAAATCCCTGATTTTCTTACACTCGTTATTTTGCTTTAATTACTGTAATATTTTATTCATATTTTTGTCATGATAATGCGTCGAATATCTTTTTTTAAATCAGTAGCCAGAAATTTATCTCTTAAAGGTGAATAAATGGGGTTCGAGGTTTAAACCCCGGCCCCGACACCAACATATTATAAAAAAAAGGATGTTAACATTTTTACGTTTAAAAAGTTATTAACAGTTTGGTTACCCTTAGAAGATACACTCTCTGGTCACTATTATAAGCCAAAAATTGACTTTTTTTAGATTCTTTCAAATAAATGATGTATGTAATTTATATTAAAAATGAATCTAAAAGATAAATTTTTGCTTATAATAGTGACTCGAAAGTGTAAGTTAATAAAATTATTTTTATTTTACATAGACTAATAGTTCGATATGATAACAAATATTAAGAACAAAAACAAAATAGTGTGCTACGGGATTATCAAGGACTAAGAAGTATAGAATTCAATTCTTGTCGCTCAAATTCTCCATTCTCCTAACATAACATCCTCTAACTTGTTAATGGCCCTTGGCCTACCTATCGTTGCTCGCCTTTGGACCGATGTTTGGGTAGGAAACATTGCTCTTATGTGCTTATTCCCTTCACCTTTTCTCATATTCGATCATAAACACCAGGTCGTGGGAAATTTAGGTTTTTAGGAAGGTAAGAGGTAGATTTGAATGCTATCTCGGAGGAGACCTCCTTTTATTCGGGATCAACTTTTGTTGGAAGATTTGACGAACTTCATTGGTGGTGCAATCTTGACTCCTAGGAGCAAAAGGTGGTCTTGGGTGAACGATCCTTCCGATCATTTATATGTTCGTTATACTCGTGAAATTTTGATATATAAGACTCTTTGGGCGTGTTTGATTTGTTAAAAAATGAAGGACATGACATGTCATGACAACTCAAGTTGTACAGTATTTGATTTGTTAAACTGTTTTAGAGACATGACGAACGGGAGGCAAAAGACCAAACAAAAACAAAAATTCTTGTTGCTTACCAAACCACATCATAACTTTTTGTCTCATGTACAAGTTGTTTAAAATATTAAAATAACATTTTGTCCACCACAAATCGTATAAGATCAAAAATTATTCAATACCATAAAAATTTGTCTTGTATTGTTCTGCCTTGTGTTGTGTCGTTTTATCTTTTGTGTTGTTCAACTTACTTTCATTTTCTCTAATAAATAGGTGAATGTTGAGCAATCGGTAGATTAAATTAAAATTTCCTGTTGGAAGTGATTTTTAGCTAAATCTCATGGATCTTCATTTACTTTTTACAAGATCCTTTCTCGTTGAGATAATTGTGATGATTCTTTCTCTCTTGAACCCGATTTTCGGTGCCCGTTGTATTTTGGTTTTGTTTTCATTTGCACCGTTTTATTGTAATTTTCTCTATTTGCATATATTTCATTTGCCATAAAAAAAGTTGCGACGGCTAATAGTAGAATTTGTTAGCACTAAAGCAAAGCATGCACACACGCAACCCCATTTCTCAACAAAGGAATACAAAAGGAACATAAAAACATACTCTTTCCATAACTCATAGTAACATTTTATTTTAAGCAAAGGAATGAGGAGCAGAATGGTTTATAGTAAAAGGAGAGCTCCACCATCTTGTTTTGTTACCAATCTTGGAACTTGGTTTGAATCTTAGTTTTATTCTGAAATGACACTTGGGCACTCACACATTATGGTTTGTAGTGTCATAATACGTAGTATGTATTTAGTCTTGAACATTTGTGGTGGGGTGGAGTTCCTTTAATTTATGCGCCCTGTTCCTCAAGATATTCTTCCAACAAAATTAAAATAAAGACACTATGAAGGAAAGAAAGAAGAATCACACCACATAAACAAGAAATTGAATTTTGGGTTTATGCAATTAAGGAAGGTTCTCTACGCAAGTCATTCAACAAAAATGTCTCCACGTCCATGGTACTAAACATTTTTCCTTATATGCTAAAGAACATGGTAAATGTGGTACGTTCAAGAAACAAAAGCATTTCCTGGAATTTTTGCCTTTTATAATATACTTTTTTTAGTCGTATAGTTTAATATTGTTACGAAAAAAGAAAATTAGCACTATAGTTTAATAAAACACTGACAACTTGCAAAGGAAGGACCCACACAAAGCTTTTTCTGACCTGTTTGAGTGAGCTGGGAAGAAAACTGGGTTTTATTGGTCGACACATTCATTTGATCAGGTTTACAGCCAATCAAGAACTGATTCCGAGTGACCCGTCACGGGCATCAATTCAGTGTTAATTGGAACAGTAACAATTAAATGTAACACATGCAGTATATAATTTGATCTTCTTTAGGTAGAAATGATCTTAAAAAAACTTCAAAAATAAATCAGATTAAATATGCTTTTAATTATATCTATTTTTTTTTTAATCCTCCGATTTTTAGAGATAGACTACCCAAAAATTGTTTCACTCGATTTTTTTTTAAATAATTCGTTATTTGGTGAATCTCATTATCCACTTTAGTTCAATTATTTGTTTGGTGTAACTCATTAATCATTAACTAACTACACACAATTAATTGTGTCTAGTAGATAATAATGATTTAGACACGGTACCTTGTTATACTCAGTCACCATTCATTAAATCTAGTTATATATAAGTATTTAAAATATGTTAACCATCAAATTATTGCCAAAATTTGATGTCAAATTATGTATCAAAATGGCTAATTAGCAGATACTTAATCAGGTTTGAATTTGGGTCATCATATTTCCGCTCTTTGTATGTTGATTTTATTATGTGTTGACCACTAAAACAATAGAAAAGAGAAAGAGAAAGGGACATAAATCGATTCATTAATTTCCTAATTGGTGTTGGATAAAAATACATGTTCGGAAAGGTCAATCCCTTAGAGTTTTACATTGGATGAGAGATGACATGAACGTATGTTTATAAGAGGGAGTGAACTCACCTTACAAGTCAGTTTTGTAAGGTTAAGTTAGACCCGACCTAAATTATAAGATGATATTAAAGTATATCCAAAATCCTTTGGGTCAAATGCTATCAGGTTTCTGCTATCAGTCCACTTGAATCACACTCCATATATATGGTTTTGGACGTGAGAGGGTGTTTCAAGTGTCTCACGTTAAATAAGAGATGACAGACATATATTTATAAATGTAGATAATTCTTACTTTACAAACTAGTTTTGTAAGGTTGAGATACACCCAACCAAAATAGTTAGATAATCTCTCTTTAAGTTAATCATGTGTTTTACTTCATGAATAGTCTCCACCATGTGCATATACCTTATTAGAAGGGAAAAAAAATCATATGATATCTGGTCAATTGTTATTTTTAAAAGAAAAAAATCAATAGTAATCAATTTATGGAGTTTTCATCCGTTTGTTATAATTTAAACAAAAAATCTATCCATTCATGTATATAAACCGTTTCAAATTATAATATTTTTTAGTATAAGTTCTCTTAAATCTTTTTTTGTGCATGACTTGCAAACATATTATGACTAACAAATCCAAAATAACTTATGTTCTTCTTATTGTAAAAAAAACTCATAATTTTCTAAAGTTTTTTCAAGAATATCTATAAAATATTAAAATGTTTTAGATTATACCCAATTTGCCAGGAATTATTCCCCATTGCGTACGTGTACGTGTAGGGGTGAGACAGAGAGGAAAAGGGGTTTGATTTGTCATCTAATGTAACATGACTAACATGAAACATTCCTGAGGGACTAGCTAGTTGAAATGAACAGAACCAAACCAATATCAAGAGTGGTGGGAGCACCTGAACCTGTATTTTTACACCCTATAGAATCCTTCTTTTCTATAGATCTAATTAAATTATATGTTGCATGTAACATATTTAAAATGGGAAAAAATAACACTTAACCTTGAAAGATACTTTTAAGACAATATAAATAAGAAGCTCAACATAACTCCTTTCCTCAACAAGAAGAATTATCTGAATTGTACTCTTAAGTTTCCACTCAACTTTCTTTTCTCTTTTTCACTCTTTTGTGAAATGGCAAGAATGTCTCAAGAACCACTCATTGTTGGAAGAGTGATAGGAGAAGTTCTTGATTCCTTTACCACAAGCATGAAAATGACTGTGAGTTACAACAAGAAGCAAGTCTTCAATGGCCATGAGTTTTTCCCTTCCGCTATCAACACCAAACCCAAAGTTGAAATTGATGGTGGTGACATGAGGTCCTTCTATACACTGGTATACATATATATATTTGAATAATCTCACGTTTATTCTCTATATTTTGTTGTTTTCTATTATCAGACATACTCATACAAAAACACTATGTGTCTGTCCCCAAAGGAATAGCCGAGTAGTTTGAGTTGGAACATCGAAGTATTTATATACAGGGTTCAGAGTTCAATCTCCGCTAAAAATATTTCACCTTGTTGGATATATAGTTAGAGATATGTTTAATTAGTTTCATATTGTTTAATCTCTCACAACATCCTCTCTCTAACAAACTAACAACTATCATTTGCCTATAAAAAAAATTAAAAATTATTGTGTGTGCGCTTTATTGGAATGGTATTGACAAAACCTAACTCATTGAGCTAATATATACATATTTGGTTGGTGTAGGTGATGACAGACCCTGATGTTCCAGGCCCTAGCGATCCTTATCTAAGAGAACACTTGCACTGGTAAATATAATATATAATGAGATATAGTCCCATATATCTAGAAATTAACCATTCATTTTGTTTGATTAAATTCTGTTGTATTTATTTAATACAGGATTGTGACAGATATTCCTGGAACAACAGATGCTACATTTGGTAGGTATTTTAATGGTTGAAAAATGTCTATATATATATATATATATATATATATGTGATGAGAGAGAATATAATGACATATTGAAACTGTAACACACACAGGGAAAGAAGTAGTGAGCTATGAAATACCAAAGCCAAATATAGGGATACACAGGTTTGTGTTTGTTTTGTTCAAACAAAAAACCAGAGAATCAGTGACAGCATCACCATCTTCAAGGGATTACTTCAACACTCGCAATTTTGCTTCACAGAATGATCTTGGTCTCCCTGTTGCTGCTGTTTACTTCAATGCTCAGAGAGAAACCGCTGCAAGAAGACGCTAGCTACCTAGCCATAGCACCACCTATAGCTTGAAAGCATATAATTAATTATTAAATAAAGGCTAAATATTAATTATATACTATATAGTATATGTTATAACCTGGTTTGCTTTAATCTGATTAGATGAAGAGAGTTTCTTTAGTTCTAGAAACTCTGTGTTTTCACGTACGTGTGTCGCAGAAAGGGAATCATTTCTGTTTTGCTAGCTTGCTATACTGTCCATTGGATAAATATTATTGTACTGTTTCTTGGTTATGTGTCGTATGTATGTGTATCAAAGTAGTAATCTTTTATCTTGTCTTATTATACATATCAAGAAATAAAACTTGTTTTTACTTTTATTACTTTAATTAGTTAGGGTTTCGTTTACAAGTTTATGTTTTCAGTCA